>Ga0256840_1003060_pt1 | contig 13925 bp, 7 predicted proteins | sample 355202metaG_FD_185969 | JGI IMG/M metagenome (GOLD analysis project Ga0256840, IMG submission 185969) | Hydrothermal vent microbial communities from Mid Atlantic Ridge, Atlantic Ocean - 355-202 | ecosystem: Environmental > Aquatic > Marine > Hydrothermal vents | place: Atlantic Ocean: Mid...
AGCTAGGGGAAATAATTACAATACAACACAATTCTATAAAGGTGCTATTGGACAAAACTTTTTTAATCCTATGCTTTTAGGAGGAGCACAAGATAATGGGACACAATTTATCAATACTCCTACTGCTGGTATTAATTCTTCTACTAGAATCAATGGTGCTGATGGTATGTACTGTTTTATTGATAAAGATAACCAATACATGGTAACTTCGGTTTACCAAAATAGGTTTTATAAATATAATACTAATGGTTCTTTTATTAGTACAATTGTGAATGTTGATGCTGAGGGTAGTTTTGTAAATATTGCTGAATTAGATGATAATTTAGATATTTTATATTCTGATGCTCATACTGGTACTGGTGATAATTTCAGTGCAAAAATTACTAGATTTTCTGGTTTAAATGGCACTTCTTTTACTAGAACAGAACTAAGTGATGCTTTATTAACAAGAACTATTAGTGCTATGAAAGCCTCCCCATATTCTACAGGTAGTACCACATTATTTGTTGGTACTGACACAGGTGCTTTATTAAAAATAACTAATGCAAATAGTTCTGCAATTTGGTCTGACTTAACTCCTGAACCTTTTGTTACTCCTTTTAGAGGTAGTATTTCCTCTATAAATTTTGGTGCTAATGAAAATGAAATTATGGTTACTTTCCATAATTATGGTGTTGTAAACATCTTTTATTCTGAAGATGGTGGTGTTACATGGCAAAATAAAGAAGGTGATCTTCCTGACTTGCCTGTAAAGGATATTTTAATGAATCCATTATTAAATGATGAAGTAATTATTGCTACGGCTCTTGGTGTTTGGAAAACTAGAAACTTTAAGGATGCTAACCCAAACTGGACTAGATCTAGTAATGGTATGCAAAATGTAAAAGTTACTAGTTTTGATTTAAGAACTGTTGATAATATTGTTTTAGCATCTACCTATGGTAGAGGTTTTTTTACTGGTCAATTTACTGCAGATTCAACAGCTGGTCTTGATGACCTAACTCTAAATAATAATTTGATTACTGTTTACCCAACAATCTCTAATGGTAATTTTAATATTAAATCATCAAAAAACTTTGAAAATGTTGATTTACAAATTTTTGATATTAATGGTAAAAGAGTTCATAGTGCAAAATTTAACTTAAATGATACTGAAAAAAATATTTCTGTTAATATTGATAAAGGTATTTATTTTGTAAACTTTACTGGTAAAAACCTAAAGGAATCACACAAAATTATTATTAAATAAAATAATGATTTAATTTTTTATAAAAGACTGTTATCTAAACCAAGATAACAGTCTTTTGTATTACATTTATACTTTTGATTAATCCTTTTTAATATGAAATGGAAAAATGCTTTACATGACTATTCTCTTTTTTTACAAATAGAACGTAGTTTATCCAAAAACTCAATTGTAAGCTATCAACGAGATATTAATAAATTAATAAATTATTTAGAAGTTAATGAAATTATTATTTCTCCTCTTAATATAGAAGAAAATCATATTCAGCAATTTATTTATACTGTTTCAAAATCTTTAAATGCAAGATCTCAAGCTCGTTTAATTTCTGGCCTACGAAGTTTTTTTAATTACCTCATCTTCGAAGATTATAGAAAAACCAACCCTACTGATTTATTAGAATCTCCAAAAATTGGCAGAAAACTACCTGATACTATTTCTACGGAAGAAATTGATTTAATAATTTCTCAGATTGACTTATCAAAACCACAAGGTGAACGTAACCGAACATTACTAGAAACTTTATATAGTTGTGGTTTACGTGTTTCTGAACTTATTACTTTACAATTATCCGATTTGTTTTTTGAAGAGGGTTTTATTCGTGTTATTGGCAAAGGTGATAAACAGCGCTTTGTACCTATTAACATTCATACTCAAAAAATAATTCTAAATTATATTAAACTTATACGGTCGCATATTACAACTCAAAAAGGTTTTGAAGATACTATTTTTTTAAATCGTAGAGGCAAACAGTTAACTCGTACTATGATTTTTATGATTATTAAAGATTTAACTATTAAAGCTGGTATTGATAAGAAAGTAAGTCCGCATACTTTTAGACATTCTTTTGCTACACATTTATTAGAAAATGGTGCTGATTTAAGAGCCATACAGCAAATGTTAGGTCATGAAAGTATTACTACTACCGAAATTTATATGCATGTAGATAAATCTTTCTTAAAAGGTGTTATGGAAAAATTTCATCCTAGAAAATAATATAAAATTTTGTATATCAAATAAAAAGAATTAGATTGCATAAAAACCTGAGTTCGACTAAGACTTCTATTTACAGAAAATGAAGAAATGGTGAGATTTGAAGAATAAATTTTAAGGAATAACCTGTTATTTCTTAAAAATTATTCAAAAAAAATTGCCTTTTATTTGTTTTCCCTTCGGGTTTGATTATTTTTTTCATAATCTCGCTAAATTTCTTTGAATTATCTAGATAATCCTTCTAAAATTCATCTTCGACTATAAAAAAAATAATCTAAACTGTAAACGAATTATTAGTCGAACTCAGGTTAAAAATATAAACCTATGGCAAATTTTGGAAAATCAAACGATTCTTTTATAAATAATTATTTTACATCTAATGTAAAAGAGTATATTGATGAATATGAAAAAAACTTAGAGACAATTAAGACTAATTTAATTAAGATAGACACTTTAGTCAATCTAACAAAAATGGGGCAACTTCAAGCTCTTGTTTCTAGTACATATAGTAAGTTAAATTATGGTGTGATAAAAACCTCTTCTGAAGAAATATTCTCTAATCTTCAAGATGCTTTAACTGGAGCAGGTATTATTGCTACTTCATTACATCCTGAAATTGCATTAGCAGCATCAGCTATTTCCACAAAGTTAAAATTAGAAAACTTTAGATTACATTTTAAAAATGATATGGTATTAATCCCTTTTATCCGAAAAGGTGCACCTAGCTATGCAGGAGCCCATATCCCTGGCTCTGAAGGATATGGCAGGCACTATTTTAGTGGTGGTGGAGCTAACGGAAGTTGGTAGTTTATTCCATTTCCACAATTAAATCATCTTGGTTTACCAATACACCTTCTTTTAAATATATCTTTTTTACTTTTCCTACTTCGTTAGCTACTACAGTTGTTTCCATTTTCATTGCTTCAATAATGAATAATGCTTCGTTTTGTTTTACTTGTTGTCCTTTCTTTACTAATACTTTATAAAGACTTCCTTGTAATGGTGCTCCAATTTCTTTTTTATTATCTACTGTTGCCTTTTGGTTTTCTATAATTTCTATATTTAGAGATTCATCTTTTATCTCTACAAAACGATTTTGCCCATTTAATTTAAAAAATACCATTCTTATTCCATTTTTATTTGGATTTCCTATGGATAACAATTCTACTATTATTGTTTTCCCTGGTGCTATCTCTACTAATACTTCTTCATGGATTTTCATTCCATAGAAAAAATTCTTTGTTGGTATTACACTTACATTACCATATTTACTAAACTTTTTTGCTGCATTTTCAAATACTTTTGGATAAAATAAATATGATAAAAAATCTTCCATTTCTAATTCTCTTGGAAATTCTTTTTTAAATTTTTTCTTAAACACTTCGTATTCTCCGTCAAAATCTATTGCCTTTAAATGTGCATTTGGTCTATTAGTATACGGTTTTTCTCCTTTTAAGATTATCTGTTGTAGTTTTTTTGGAAATCCTCCATGTGCTTGCCCTAAATCTCCTTTAAAGAAACTTATTACTGAATTTGGGAAAGATAATTCTGCTCCGTTTTCTAAAATATCTTGTGGTGTTAGGTTATTTGTTACCATAAATATAGACATGTCTCCCACTACCTTGGAACTTGGTGTCACTTTTATTAAATCACCAAATAATTCGTTTACCTTGCTGTACATTTGCTTTACTTCTCCAAACCTATCTCCTAATCCTAATGCTTCTGCTTGTGGTCTTAAATTAGAATATTGCCCTCCTGGTATTTCGTGTTGATACACTTCTGCTGTTCCTGCTTTTAATCCTGATTCAAATGGATAATAATACTCCCTTACATCTTCCCAATAATTTGAAAATTCATTCAATTTATTGCTATCAAATTCATTTTTACGCTCCTGAAATTTAAGCATTTCTACTATGGAATTAAAATTTGGTTGTGATGTTAACCCTGATAATCCTCCTAACGCTACATCTATTACATCTACTCCTGCTTCTATTGCTTTCAAATAGGTTGCTGATTGTATTGACGATGTATCGTGTGTATGTAAATGTATTGGTAATTTGGTTACATCATTTATTGTTCCTATCAACTCTGTTGCTGCGTATGGTGTTAATAACCCTGCCATATCTTTTATTGATATCATGTGTGCTCCTGCATTTTCTAAATCTTTGGCTAACTGTCGGTAATATTTTAGATTAAATTTTGTTTTCTTTGTATCTAATACATCACCTGTATAACTAATTGCTGCCTCTGCTATTCCCCCTGTTTTATTGCGCACATATTCTATACTTGGTGCCATTGCTTTTACCCAATTTAACGAATCAAATATTCTAAATATATCCATTCCATTTTCCCATGACTTAATCACAAATTTCTCTATTAGATTATCTGGATATGCTGCATACCCTACTCCATTTGATCCTCGTAATAACATTTGCAACAATATATTTGGTGCTGCTTTACGGATTTCTCGTAGTCGTCTCCATGGGTTTTCGTGTAGAAATCGTAAACAGACATCAAAGGTTGCTCCTCCCCACATTTCTAAACTAAATGTATTTGCATGGTTTTTTGCAAAACTTTCTGTTACTTTTAACATATCTATGGTTCGCATTCTTGTTGCTAATAAAGATTGATGTGCATCTCGTAATGTGGTATCTGTATAATGTATTTGTTTTTCCTTTTTTAACCATTTGGAGAATTCATCTGCTCCCAATTTGGTTAATAAGTCTTTTGTTCCTTTTGGGTATGCTTCAAATGTGTCAAAACTTGGTATTTTTGGCTCTCTAAACTTTTTATCCTTCAATACAAACTTTACATCACTATTTCCATTTACTATTACATCTCCTAAATAGTTAATTATTTTTGTTGCTCTATCTTGTGATTGTTTTATTTTGAATAAGGATGGATTTTTTGCTATAAAATTAACTGTTGCTTTTCCTTGTTTAAATGTATTATTTTGGATTACATTTTGTAAAAATCGAATGTTTGTTTTTACGCCTCGTATTCTAAACTCTTTTAATGCTCTTGTCATTTTACGTACTGAACCATCTAAGGTTCGTCCATGTGCGGATACTTTTACTAACATGGAATCAAAAAATGGACTTACTGAAGAACTTTGGTAAATACTCCCTACATCTAATCGTATTCCCATTCCTGCTGCACTTCGGTATGTAGTTACTGTTCCATAATCTGGTGTGAAATTATTTTCTGGATCTTCGGTTGTTATTCTACATTGTATAGCGTATCCGTAGGTTTTTAAACTTTCTTGGCTATAAATTTTTATTTGCTCATCTGATAATTTATATCCTCCTGCTACAAATATTTGTGTCTTTACCAAATCTACTCCTGTTACCATTTCGGTTACTGTATGCTCTACTTGTATTCTTGGGTTTACTTCTATAAAATAAATACTTTTATCTTCATCTACCAAAAACTCTACTGTTCCTATATTATTGTAGTTTACTTCTTTTGCTATTGCTATGGCATATTGGTATAATTTTTCTTTTATTTCTTCTTCTAAACCAAATGATGGTGCCATTTCTACTACTTTCTGATAGCGTCTTTGTACGGAACAATCTCTTTCGTGTAAATGGCGTACATTTCCATGATTATCTGCTACTATTTGTACTTCGATATGTTTTGGATTTTCTACATATTTTTCTAAAAATACGGTATCGTTTCCGAATGCATTTAAAGATTCATTTTTTGAGGATTGGAATTGTTTTTCTAAATCTTTTACATTTCTTAATATCCGCATCCCTCTTCCTCCTCCTCCATGTGCTGCTTTTAGCATTATTGGATAGCCTATTTTTTCTGCTTCGGTTATTGCTATTTTTAATGTGGTTAAGTTTTTTGTGCTACTTTTTATTATTGGCACTTGGCATTTTGTTGCTATTTTTTTTGCCTTTATTTTATCTCCCAAAGCATCCATTACTTCTGGTTTTGGTCCTATAAAAACGATTCCATTTTCTGCACATTTACGCGCAAATTCTGAATTTTCTGACAAAAACCCATATCCTGGATGTATGGCATCTATCTTTTTTGATTTTGCCAACTTTACTATTTCATCTATATTCAAATACGGTTTTAATGGTGCTTCATTTTCTCCTATTTGATAGGATTCATCTGCTTTATAACGATGTGCTGAATATCTATCTTCATATGTATATACTGCTATTGTTTCTATATTAAGCTCTGTACATGCTCTAAATATTCTTATTGCTATCTCTCCTCTATTTGCTACTAATATTCTTTTTATTTTCATTCTTATTAACGTATTACGTACGGATTTATATTTTTATAATTTCTCATTACAAAATCTAATGCTGTTTCTAACAATTTACCCATATTCTTTGCTTTTTTAAATCGAACATCTTTTGTTATTTCAAACAGATCATTCTTTAATTGTTCTATTTTTTTTGGTTTTGATATTATATCATTTTTCATGCAATTTAGTAAACTATCTAATCGTTCTTTTTCACTACTTGCCCTTTTTGCAATTAGTGACCTTTCTTCTATTTTGTATTGTTCTATCGACTCTTCTTTTAACATACTTAATGTTAATTCTACCAACGGAAAATTCTCTTTAAAAAATTGTGGTTTATATACTTTTGATTTTCCTTCATAAGATTGTTGGTCAAAATCTATTGCTCGTATTCTGTATTGTATTCTATCAAAATCATTAGTTAGTACAAACACATAATTGTAGGATCTCATGTCTCCTAATAATCGTACAAAACACCGCTCATTAAACTTTACAAATTCTTTTACTATTTGCATTTTATCTTGAAATGAGCATTTTTCTAAATGGTGTTTTATAAAATAATCTCCTGATATTCCTAAGATATGTTCTTCTATTAAACTATCCTTATGTACCAAATAATTGATGTGATTTGGTGATAACATATCTTCTAATTCTAAGCCATAGATACGTGATGCATCTGCTTTTTTTATGTACAAATACGTATAATTATCATTTAATATATTTCGTATTTTTACTCTAAATGGTTTTGTGTTTCCGAAAGTACAGAAGTCTATTGCATCTACCGCTAAAAACTCTAACATTGCCTCACTCCCATCTGCATGTAATATAGTGTACATTTTTTTTAGACTTATTTCTATCTCTTGCCTTTCGTGTTCTGCAAAATAGGTACTTATCCAAAGCGTATCATTACCATCTTCGTCAAAAATTTCTACGGCTCCTTGAAATCGCAATAAATCTTCGTAATATATTGGTATTTTTATATTTCGACTATGTGTTGTTAAGTAGTCATTTAACATTTCGGATACTGGAAATGCTGGTTTCTTTTTTGATAATAACTTGTTATCTTCCATTTTATAATAATTGTTCTAAAGATAAGATTTTTTATTTTTATCTTAGATACAATTGTTACATTTTAATTTACAGAAACAAAAAAAACTGCCAATTAAGTTTTTCCTTTTTTGACAGATTTTTATTTTTTAAGTTTTTTATTTCATCATTTCTAAACTTCGTTTTATAAAACTTGTTAGCTCTTTTCCTTTTAATAGATTTTGAGATAATTTTGCTAAGTCTAACGCCTGACTGATATAATCTTTTTGTTTTCCTTTTGCTTTAAGGATTTTTTGCATCCAATCATTATTCGTATTTACTACTAAATTATACATTTCTGGAAAATTGCCCATCCCCATCATTCCTCCACCTCCTGACTGCTGCATTTCTTTCATACGTCGCATAAATTCTGGTTTTGTTATGGTAAACGGGGTTGCTTTTGAATCCATTGCTTCTAACTGTACTGTATATTTTTCGCTTGGTACTACTCCTTCTATTATCGCTTTTAATTTTTCTTGCTCATCTTCTGATAATTTAGAGATTTGTGTCTCTTCTTTTTTGATTATATTCTCTATGGTATCTGAGTCTACTCGTACAAATTTTATTGGCTGTTTTTTGTCTGACAACTCGCTATTTTCTCCTTCCAATTTTTGTATCAGGTGTGATACTATTGGCGAATCTAATAGTAATACTTCGTATCCTTTTTCTTTTGCTGCCTCTATATAACTATGTTGTTCTTTTTTGTCGGATGCATATAATACTATTACATTTTTATCTTTATCTGTTTGTGTTGGTTTTATTTTTTCTACTAATTCTTCAAGTGTTAAAAACGTTTCTTCTACTGTTGGGAACAATGCAAATTTTATTGCCTTTTCGTAGAACTTTGGTTCGGATAACATTCCGTACTCGATTACTATTTTAATGTCATTCCATTTCTTTTCAAAATTTTCTCTATCTTTTTTGAAAATTGAATGCATTTTATCTCCTACTTTTTTTGTAATGTAACTTGCTATTTTCTTTACTGCTCCATCTGCCTGTAAGTAACTTCGTGATACATTTAATGGTATATCTGGCGAATCTATTACTCCTCGTAGCATTTGTAAGAAATCTGGTACTATGCCTTCTACATTATCGGTTACAAATACTTGATTTTGATATAATTGTATTCTGTCTTTTTTTACATCTATATTTGCCTCTAACTTTGGAAAATATAATATTCCTGTTAGGTTAAACGGATAATCTACGTTTAAGTGAATATTAAATAATGGGTCTTGAAATTGCATTGGGTACAATTCCTTATAAAATGTATTATAATCTTCATCTTTTAGCTCACTTGGTTGTTTTGTCCATGCTGGCGTTGGATTATTTATTATGCTATCTACCGTTATTTTTTTCTGCGGTTCTGTTGTTTCTTTTCCGTCTTTATCTTTTGTTGTTTTTGGTGTATGCTTTGGGTCATCTATTTCCTTTGTTCCAAATTTTATTGGAATTGGCATAAACTTATTATATTTTGTCAGTAACTCACTTATTTTGGCTTCTTCTAAAAATTCTTCTGAGTCATCTGCTATATGTAATATGATTTCTGTTCCTCTTTCTTTTTTGTCTGACTTTACTAAGGTAAATTCTGGAGACCCATCACACTTCCAATGTACTGCTTTATCTGCTTTATAAGATTTAGTAATTATCTCTACTTCTTTTGCTACCATAAATGAAGAATAAAACCCTAGCCCAAAATGTCCTATTATTCCTGCTTCTCCTGCTTTTTCATCTTTATATTTTTCTAAAAATTCTTCTGCTCCTGAGAATGCTATTTCATTAATATATTTTTCAACCTCTTCTTTTGTCATTCCAATCCCTTGGTCTATGATTGTTAAGGTTTTTGCTTCTTTATCTAACTTTACTTCTAATTTTACTTCTTCTGTTTTTCCTTTAAACTCCCCTATTGCTTCTAGATGTTTTAATTTTAATGTTGCATCTGTTGCATTAGATATTAATTCTCTTAAAAATATTTCGTGATCTGAATATAAAAATCGCTTTATTAACGGAAATATATTATCTACCCCTACATTAATTTTTCCTTTTGACATGTTATTCTATTTAATTGTTTAACTTTTTGTTCTTTTATTTTGAATTAATAGAATTACAAAAAAAATACCATTTTTAATTCTGTGACAAGATGTCATAAAAAACCGCCTATATGTTTTATATAAGCGGTTATATCATAGCAATTCTATTGTTAATACATTTATTGTAATGTATATACTGCATCTACAACATCTCCAAAACAATTCTCCCAATGGATTATTAATTTATCGTCTTCATCTACATTACCTGTTAGTGTAACTGTACAAGTAAAAGCATCGGTCCATTCGCCAGATAAAGAGTTACAAACATCTGTAAAATTACCTTCTGTTTCAAAAGTATATCCATAACCAGAATACCAATCTATATACACCCCCGCTACCCCATCTGAAATCGTATAACTTCCACCTCCATCATCTGTTACTACAACTGTATAAGGAAAATTAACTAATGGATTGTTTACTGGCGCTGAGTCTGTAGATGTTCCATTACTGACTACTGAATATGTCCCTCCTAAATTAGATGGACAAGAAATTGGAAAAGTTACATTTGTAGAAAACTGACTTGATGTATGTACATCTGATCCATAATTTCTTGTTCCATCATCATTAAAAAGGTTAATAAATGTACCATCATTTAAATACAATTTAGATGTCACTAAAAGTGTATCTCCTACAAGAATATCTGCAATACTATTCAATTCGCTAAAGAGTGCTAATAATTCATTCTGATCTAATGTTTGTGAATACGGAAATGATGTAATTCCATTTTTAATTGTTACTGGCCCATAAACATTTGCTCCAGAAAAATAAAACCCAACTACATCGGCAGATGACACATCTCCTTGTGCAATATTAATTGTAAATCCAACTTGCACATCATTTCCTGCTTCGAGTTCTAACAAATTAAAAAAACCATTTAAACTTGTTTCTTTTTCTATATTTGGAACTGCTCCTATACGTAAATCAATAGCCGATGTTCCTCCTTCGTTTTCACAAGAAAATGTTATAAGAGAGACAATTGTTATTATTATAAAATATTTTAAATTTTTCATTGTTTTATATTTAATAGTTAATTAATTATCCCAAAATATAAGATATGTATTTGGGTTCTTTTGACTTGGTGCATTCTGATTTAAATTTAGTTCCGTCTGTGGCCAGAAAATAGAATTCTGAAAAGAATTATTTAATACTGTTACTCCATCATCTAACGGAAATCCATCTGCATTATTTAGTTGATATTCTGGAGAACTTCCATCAGGGTCTGCTAATATTGGATAACCTGTTCTTCTATAATCTGAGTATTGATCCATTGAGTCTCCAAAAGTAGCTACCCATTTTTGAGTCATTATTATTTCTAATTTTTTATTTGTGTCTCCTGCGTTATATTCTGCTATCACATTTGCTATAAATGTTGTAACGCTAGCACTACCTATTAATGTTGGTATTGTTTGCGAAGATCCACTATTTACTACTACTTCATCTACTTTTGCAAAACTAGCTATCATTGCCTCTTCGAGCTTATCTACTGCTGTTCCTGCTCCTGTTAATACTCCTGCATGAATTAATTCTGCTTGTATATACAAAAATTCATCATAAGTTAAAATTCTATGTGGTGCTACTCCTGTTGCACTATTAATATCAATTGAATATCCTGATCCCTCATCATACAATCCGCCACAAACAAATATACCTGGATAAGAAGCTGAATTTTCAACTGCATGATCTCTATCTGGTCCAATACTTCCAAAACGAATACTAAAAAAACCTGTTGAAGAGTCCCAATAATCTGCATGTGGGTCTCCAGTTCCTGAATCTCCTTGATCTGGAGGTAGTACCCCTGTTTGTAATTGGTTAACTATATAATAAGGTAACCTTGGGTCTGCATTTGTGTTATGTATATTAGGGTTCATTCCCTTTAATATTTCATAAAACCATGGACTTAAATAGTGACTTATCTGTGTACCTCCATACGATCTTAGATATAATTGATTCCTTTCATCACTTGGAGAAGTTACTGTTGTATAATTAAATTGAAAATCATCTGCACTAGAGGTAAAAAAATCATTCTCTGTTATTAATGAATTAAAATCTGTTGAATTAAATACCGAAGAACCTCTAATCTGGTTATATAACTTAAATTTATATGTATTTGCAAATCGAACCCATTTATCTAAATCGCCTTTATAAAACAAATCATCATCAGACGGCATTGTTATCCCGACTCCTGAATTGACATTTACTTTTCCTAAACTGATTAAATCTAAAATGCTTTGATATATTACCTTTTGATTATCATAAACTGGACTAACAATACCGTTTTCTAATTGTGTTGCTTCAGAATATGGTACATCTCCCCATAAATCTACTGCTACTGACATCATATATGCTTTTAATATTTGTGCAATACCCTCATATACTTTATTGTTTTCTTTTTTTGCATTACTAATTAAAGTTTCTAAATCCGTTAATGTTAAGTAGATATTATCCCATTCTCTTTCCATAGGAATACTTGAAGGTTTAGTACCATATTGATCATGATCTGCACGAGCACAAAATTGATGTGTATAAACGGATAAAACATTACTTGAGTAATTATTAAATTCATTTATGTTTTTTATTCCTAATTGCACTCCTGGCAATAATTGATCTATTGGTGCTTCGGTAGGATTGTCTGTATCTTTATCTACATCTAAAAAATCCGTACAACTCATTATTGAAAATAGAGCAATACATACAATTAGCGATTTTATATGTAAAAATGAATATTTTTTTATGTTTTTCATCTTGTAAAAGTTTAAAATGTTAAATTTAATTTTATCCCATATCGTTTTGAAGTTGGTGCTGCTGACACTTCGATACCTTGCACTCTTGAAGACCCAAAACTTGTAACTTCAGGGTCAAAATTTGTATATTTAGGCACGTTTGGAGCAAAATACCAAAGATTGTTAGCAGATGCAATTAGGCTAATTTTAGAGAAAGGCATTTTTGAAAGAAATTTTTCTGGAAAATTATAACCTAAACTAATTTCTCTTAATCTATATACTGTCCCATCATAAACTGATGCTTCATCTACACTATTTATTCCAAATGTATTTCCACCTGCTGGTGAAAAATACAACTCATTCATACTAAGTTGTACTGTATTTGGTATTTGATTGCCATTTGCATCTAAGATAGGGTTCCCATCTCCATCTCCATAATAACCAGGGATAATAAAGGTATGCTCTCTATCTTCTGTATCTTTTGTTACTCCACGTCCTAATAATGAATTTATTGAAGAACTTTGAACATCACCTCCTTTTTTCCAATCAAATTGTGCTTTAAAAGTCAGGGCTTTATATTTTATTGTGTTACTAAAACTTAATTTAAAATCTGGATTTGGATCTCCAATAATACCATTTTCTAAATCTTCAATAATTCCTCCGCCAGATTGATTTATTAAATAATTTCCGTTTGCATCACGTGCAAAACGAGATCCGTAAAATATTCCATAAGCCTGTCCTACAACTGCATGTGGAACTTGATTTGGCACAAGCTGAATTCTATCTAAGCCTTCAATTAATTCAAGTACCTCATTTTTATTTTTTGTGAAAGTTGTAAAAGTTGACCAAGTAAAATTTTCATTACGTACAGGAACGACAGTCAAACCTAATTCAATACCTTTATTTTCCATTTCTCCAATATTAGTTCTAAATGAATCATAACCAGTTGAAGTAGGTGTAGATATTTCTGAAATTAAATCCGTAGTATTCTTTTTATACCAACTAAAATCAACAATTACTCTTCTTTTAAGAAACTCTAAATCTAAACCAAATTCTAATTCTTTTGTAAACTCAGGTGTTAAGTTAGGATCTGACAAATAAGTGTTATTACCGATTGTTGGATTACCACTATACGCAGTTCCAACAGCAAATGTTCTGTTTAAATATTCGCTATCAGCATCGCTACCAACTGAGGCGTACCCAGCTCGTATTTTACCAAAATCTAAAAAATTATTTTTAAGACCAAATGCTTCTGTAAATATTAATGATGTAGATACAGAAGGATAAAAATAAGAGTTATTATCTTTTGGCAAAGATGAACTCACATCATTTCGACCTGTTAAGTTTAAAAATAAATAGTCATTATATGAAAAAGTTGCATCTCCAAATACTCCAACATTCCTCCATCTTGACTTTCCATTAACACTAGGAAAACTCTTATTTAAGTTATTATTAATTGTATAAATATTTGGCGAAATAAATGTATTTCCTACTATCGCAAATCTTTCGGTAGAATTTTGATAAATATTATGCCC
>Ga0256840_1003061_pt1 | contig 13917 bp, 11 predicted proteins | sample 355202metaG_FD_185969 | JGI IMG/M metagenome (GOLD analysis project Ga0256840, IMG submission 185969) | Hydrothermal vent microbial communities from Mid Atlantic Ridge, Atlantic Ocean - 355-202 | ecosystem: Environmental > Aquatic > Marine > Hydrothermal vents | place: Atlantic Ocean: Mid...
AACAGCTAAAAATCACTGTCGCTTTCCTTATCGGTTCAAGGAATCTGTAAAATTAAGCGAAAAGAGATAATGTCATGATATCCATTGAACAGCCAATTATTCAGATGCAAGGCGTAGAAAAGGTCTATGGGGGATACAGCCCTGCCCTGAAAGGGGTGGACTTGGAGATCTCCAAGGGAGAGTTTGTATTCCTCACCGGACCCAGTGGTTCCGGGAAAAGTACCCTGCTAAAACTCCTTTTCTGCGCAGAGCGGCCTACAGGGGGCTCCATAGTAGTCGATGATATGGATCTATCTACCCTCTCCGGCTCCCAGATCCCCTATCTTCGCAGGAAGGTCGGGGTAATCTTCCAGGACTTCAAGCTGTTGCCTAACTACACTGTCTTCGATAATGTAGCACTCTCACTGGAGGTCCTTGGCCTTACCAGAAAACAGGTGGAAAAGAGGGTAACAGCAATTATCGAGAGTGTTGGACTCCTGGAGAAGATCAATCGGCTGGCAGTACAGCTATCAGGAGGTGAGCAGCAGAGGGTAGCCATTGCCAGGGCGGTTGTGAATCGTCCACCCATCATCCTGGCAGATGAACCTACAGGCAATCTGGACCGTGCAAGGACCACGGAGGTGGTGGAGTTGATGAACGAACTCAATGCCAGGGGTACCACCATAATCTTTGCAACCCATGACGAGACACTCTTCACCAATACACACAGAAGGGTCCTCACCCTTAGAGAGGGGATCCTGGAAAGGGATCAGAAGGGATGATACCAGGAACCTTTTTCAAACGTGCCCTGCGGGACCTTAAACAGAACCTGTTTACTCATTTGATGACCACAGGAGTTGTTGCATTCTCCTGTCTGCTCTTTGTTATCTTTGGACTCTTCTCTTTTAACCTGCAGCAGTTTGTAGAGAAGTTTGGCAGGGAGCTGGCAGTGGTTGTCTATCTCAAAAAGGACGTATCTCAAGAAAAAATACCTTCTCTTTACAAGAGAATCAACGCCCTGGACGGTGTAGAATCCGTAGAATTCATCTCATCAGAGGATGCCTACAGAGAGCTGCAGGCATTTTTGAAGGATGAAAAAGAGATCCTGGAGGGGGTTGACCCCCTCTTTCTTCCTCCCTCCTTCCAGGTAGAGATTAACAGGGCTGTTTTCAACATAGACAAGGTCAAAAAGATTGCTGAGATCATGTCCCAATGGCCAGAGGTTGCAAAGGTGCAGTATGGCCAGGAGTGGGTTGACCGGCTGGAGGCAATATCACAGGTCACCAGAAACATTGTGATCATCGCAGGGGTTTTGTTGCTTCTAACTGCCACATTCGTGGTATCCAACACCATCAAGCTCACTGTTTATGCAAGGCAGGAAGAGATCGAAATTATGCGACTGGTAGGAGCCACCAACGGATTCATACAGGGGCCGTTTTTGATAGAGGCATTTTTTCAGGGGTTCATCGGGGCCTCTTTTGCCATCCTGGTGAGCTGGCTACTATACAGGTATCTTGCTGAGAGTGTCTCAGCCACGCCGCTGCTCAAAGACATGGATCTCCACTTTCTTCCCATGGAATATGTTGGAGGCGTGCTGGCGGTAAGTACCCTGTTCTGTGTTCTTGGGACCTATATCGCATTGAGAAGATTCCTGAAGTCATGATCCTCCTGTCACTCCGCATAAACAGCCGGGAAACTGTATGGCACGGTGCCATCATGCTTTTCCTGTTTTTCCCCGTTCTATTCGGCTCTCCCAGATCTGCTCATTGTCAGGCACTCATTGAGCAACCTGCATCTGTACAGCAGGAGCTTGAATCCAAGAAGGCTCGTCTGCAATCCATAGAAAAGACCATCCGGAAAAAGCAGAGGAAGGTCCGGCAGGTTAAAAAGGCGGAAACAGATGTACTTGCGGAGCTTGCAGAACTGGACAAACAGATCTCTGCCCAGTGGGAACGGCTTGACAGGGTCAAGAAACAGTGGACAGAGGCGGAACTCAAACTGGAAAGGCTGGAAAAACAGGTCAAAGATGGAGAGAAGCGGCTGAAGGATCTCAAATGGTTGATCGAGTCGCGGCTCAGAATCCTGCAGCGACACGGCACCATAGGTACACTGAACATCCTCATGGCCTCGGATACCCTCTCGGATTTTCTCACAAGACGGGAATATCTCAAGGAGATATTGAGGTATGATCAGGAGCTGAGAAAGAGGTATATTCAAGAACTGCAGGAGCTGGGCAGAAAGCAGCAGGAGTTGGTTGCCCAGGAAAAGGAGTTCAAGAGGCTGACCGAACAGCTGGAAAAAGAGGCTATCGCCCTGGAAGAGAGACGGAAACAAAAACTGGCCTATCTTGAAGAACTCAGGGGCCAGAGAAAGAAATATCTGGCCATGATCCGCCAGCTAAACCGGTCCAAGAGGAAACTGAAGGGTATTATAGATGATCTTTCCGCCAGGGTTGCCTCTACCGAGGGCTTTGGTTATGAGCCTGAAGACAGTTCTGACAAACAGTTCAGTTTTGCAGCCCAGAGAGGCAAGCTCAATCTGCCTGTAGCAGGCCCTGTAGTGATCTTTGTTAGAAAACGTCATGCCCCAGGGATCGGAATAGAGGCTCCATGGGGGTCCGAGATAAGAGCCATCTTCGATGGCAAGGTACTATACAGCAATGAGCTGCCCGGTTATGGTAAGGTGATTATTATTGATCACGGCAACCGATATTTCAGCCTTATTGCCCAGGGAGATAAATTCTTCAAGGATGTTGGACAAGAGGTTGCAGAGGGTGAGGTTATTGGTATATCTGGAGGTGGTCCTTGGGTCCCGGAAGGTGTATATCTTGAGATCAGACGAGGAAACAGACAGCAAAATCCCCTGAGATGGTTTGATCTAAGGGGTATGGAAATCATAAAGAGGTAAGTTCATGAAAAAGGGATTAGCAGGCAAGGTATTGAAAAATCTGTGTATCATCTTCTTTATTGCTGTAGTAGTAGGCCCTTTTGCCTATGAGATGAGGACAGAAAATGTATCTGCAAAGACTGACAACACTTATGAAAACCTGAAACTCTTTGCATCGGTGCTGGATCTGGTTGAACGAAACTATGTCAAGGAGGTCTCGCCACAGAAGCTGATATATGGCGCCATTAACGGGATGCTCACCTCACTTGATCCGCACTCATCTTTCATGAAGCCTGAAGATTTCAAGGAATTGCAGGTTGAGACAAAGGGTAAGTTTACTGGCATCGGTATTGAGATCACCATCCGCGATGGAATTCTAACAGTTGTCTCACCCATCGAAGGCACCCCTGCATTCAGGGCCGGGCTTCAGGCAAACGACAAGATACTCAAGATAGATGGCAAACCCACCAAGAACATGAGTCTTATGGATGCGGTCAAGCTCTTGAGAGGCCCAAAGGGGACTGAGGTTACCATTACCATATTCAGGTCCGGCTGGAATGAGGTCAAGGATATCAAGCTTATCAGAGATATAATACCCATCAGAAGCGTCAGATCCATGATACTGGAACCTGGATATGGCTATATCCGCATATCCAATTTCCAGAGGAACACCACTGAAGAGATGGAAAAGGCCATCCAGAAAATGAAAAAGGATGGAAAGATAAAGGGGCTAGTCCTTGATCTCAGGAACAATCCCGGCGGCTTGCTGGATCAGGCGGTCAAGGTAGCAGACGAGTTCCTTGCAAGCGGGCTCATAGTCTATACGGATGGACGGATAGAGGATCAGAAGATGCGGTTCAATGCAACACCAAAAGGGATGGCACAAGACTATCCCCTGGTAGTTCTCGTGAATGGTGGCAGTGCCAGTGCATCAGAAATCGTATCCGGAGCTATCCAGGATCACCACAGGGGGATAATCCTTGGTACACAGACCTTTGGTAAAGGATCTGTACAGACCATAATCCCACTGGAAGATGGAGCAGCAGTCAGGCTCACCACTGCCCTCTATTACACCCCAAGCGGTCGGTCCATCCAGGCCAAGGGGGTCACGCCGGACATAGTGGTACCTTTTGAGATGCCCAAAGAGGAAAGCAAAAAGAAAAAGAACCTGTTTATGCTGAAGGAGAAGGACCTGGAGGGCCATATCGAGATCCAGTCCGATGATAAGGGAAGTAAAAAGAAGGAGGAAAAGGGTTCCGGCTCCAAGAATAACGGGCATGACATCAAGGCTGAAGAACAGCTCAAAAAGGACAACCAGCTCAGGGAGGCCCTAAGGATCCTCAAGGCCTGGGAGATATTCACCCTGATGCACGGCAAGGTTTCTGTAGCAGATAACCACTGAAAGATCCTGACCCTGTTAAGAGATCTCTTTATAGTTTGGGAATGGCGGTTCTGTGAGAGGTTGGCAGGACCGCTTCTTTATTTGAACCATTGCCTACTGATAGAATAGAGATGAAACAGATAGCATCCTTATGCTTTAACAACAGAGATTCAGTTCTTCCATGACTATGGGCAAAACCGGCCAGAAACGGAGTAACTCCCAAAAAAGAGCCACCAGAAAAAGAAGGTCCAAAAAGAACAATCCTCCACGGTTCAAGGGGCTTCTCCCAAGCCTGGCATCACTCATGGTCCTTGGCCTGGTATTGGCAGTCATCTACCTTATTCCCATGCCTGTTCGGGAAGAGATCTCATCTTCAGCCCCGGTTTATGAAGAGTTTCCCTCTGCCCCTGCAGAACCATCGGCCACCAGACCGAAACCTCAAAGGCATACGCCTGTACCCACAACCCCAAGAGTAGCCATAATCATCGACGATATCGGATTTCATCCCACGATTGATTTAGCATTTGCAGAGTTGGATCCTCACGTCTCCTTTGCAATACTGCCCTATGCACCCCATGCAACATCAGCGGCAATCAGGTTCAACAGAAGTGGGCATGACATATTGATCCATTTTCCCATGGAACCGTTCAACGGTGCACTGGATCCAGGCCCTGGGGTGTTGACCATATCCATGGGACTGAATGAGATGATAAAAGCCATAGACAAGGCGGTAAACAAGGTCCCCTATGCCATCGGAGTCAACAACCACATGGGGTCAAAGTTTACTTCTGATCCAAAGGCCATGGAACTCTTTCTTGGAGTGATCAGCAGCAAGGGATTTTTTTTCATAGACAGCCGCACTACTGCCGAAACAGTTGCCTATGAAACCGCCCAGGCCATGGGCATACCATCCAACCAGCGTTCCATCTTTCTTGATCCGAAACCGGATAAAAAGATCATACACAGGCAACTGCAACACCTGATAAGTATTGCAGAAAAAAATGGACAGGCCATTGCAATAGGTCATCCATATCCTGAAACCCTGGAGGTACTCAGAAGGGAGTTACCCCTTTTGAAAAAACAGGTTACCATAGTGCCGGTTCACAAGATACTCCATTGAGTGTCAGGCGAAGATTAAATGCTGCAAACAGAATAGGCGAAAAAAAGGAGGAGAAGTAAGCATGGGAAAAAAAGAGATGAGATATGGTGAGGAGGCAATAGAACAGGCAGGCCTTGAGCCGTGGCCAAATCCCTCTCCTGGCCAGGACTATACCATCGATATATCCTTTCCGGAGTTTACCTGTCTCTGCCCAAGATCCGGATATCCTGATTTTGCTACCATCCAGATCTCCTATGTACCTGACCAGTATATCGTAGAGCTCAAATCCCTAAAACTTTACCTGAACAGCTTTCGGAACAGATATATATCACATGAGGAATCCACAAACATTATCTTCTCCCAGCTCAAGGAGGCCTTGAAGCCCAAGAGCCTGAAGGTGGTGGGAGATTTCCATCCCAGAGGCAATGTCCATACTGTTATTACCGTAGAGATGTAGCATCCTATGAGGGTTTAATATCCACATGCTTTATGAAGGGACACTCTTCTTTTAACTGTGCCTCCATCTCATCTATTTTCAGGCCTACAGTCCTGGTAACGCGGTTTGCAAATGATGCACAGAACTGCAAAAACTCACCGTAATCGTTGATCTCTTCGTAATCTTCCTTCAAGCTTGGAGCCATCTCCCTAATGAGCAGGTAACCGTTGAATTCAACTTCTGCCCTGACATAATGGGATTCCGGGGTGATGACTATCATCCTGATATCCTTTATCTCTTCTACAAGGGGAAAGGATAGCAAAACATCCTTGACCTGCCTCTGCATCTCCTGTGGGGATGCCCGCTCTATCAGATATTCAAGGTTTGCCCATACCAGGAATATGGCAATGCCGCCCAACATTATACCGATGACAATGGAACCGATGGCATCCCAATAATAATTACCTGTATAGTAGGTCAACGCAATGGCAATTGCTGCAAACACAAGGCCAATGACTGCAACTCCGTCCTCCATAACTACAGCAAGATTGGCTGTATCCCCCTGTTTCCTGGACCTCCATGCAACCAGTAAAGAATAACCCTCAGCCAAAAAGGCGTAGAGGAGAACCATCACCGTCCAGCTATTTACCTCTGGAGCATGAGGATATTTCAAACTATGTATGCCGTGATAGATGGTGACACCAGCACCTACGAAAAAGATTCCACATGCAGAGATCAGCCCCCATACAAAACGTTCCTGCCCTCTGCCGAAAGGAAACTTCTTGGAGGGGCCTATCTTGCTTCTTGTGAGCCCCACCATCAGAAGTGCCTGGTTGCAGGTATCTGCCAGAGAGTGAATGGCCTCTGCAAACATGGCTGCACTTCCTCCCATGAATGCCACTATGAACTTGAGAATACATACAGACAGATTGGCTCCTATGGCTATCTTTACCGATTTCATTCCCTGTTTTCATCTCCCCTGAATCGTAAGGTTTTACGGTTTCCCATCGGCATTCTTTCCTGGCCTGGCCATGCCGGCATGGAATCTCATGGCACCAGAGAAATCCACAGGTTCCAGCGGTCCGGAAAGCAGATCCAGTCTTTTTGCGGCCTTGCCCTTTTCCTGCCTTAAAACCGTTATCTTGATCCTTGCTCCTCTCTTCTTGAAAAAGAGTTCAAGCCTTAAATCCTCAATGGTGGCCAGTTCATTTCCATCCACTGCAACGATGGTATCATCAGGAATGATCCCCGCCAAGGCTGCAGGCCCACCCTTTACAACCTGTCTTACCTTGAGCCCGTCACCCAGGATCACCCCAAGTTTTGGAGTAAAGGGTTCAGGCAGGTTTGGCGGAAAGATGAAGAGGTCTGCCTTTTCAGGATCAGGTTCCTCCTCTTTGCCGCTGACCACTGTGGCCTGTTTCACTATTCCTGATCTTTTTACATGAGATGGGATGCCAAAGCCATAGACCACATGCCCACTGCCCACCAAAACCACCATGGTATGATCTGGATGGCGTTGCAAAAAACCGGTGATATTTGCTGCCATGGTGATGTCCCATGCAAGTTGTGCCTGAAGGAAGTACTCGAATTTCTGAAGAGTATTGGCCTGATGACTGAAATAGATCTCTTTCAACAGCTCTACATAAGCGGGATCTGCTGCGTTGAATCGGGCTGTCCCTACGTCCGGAAGCCATGCCCGCTCATCAGGAGTAAGAGATTGGATCCCTGACCTGGCTATCTTTCTGGAGACCTCTGTGGGCAGGTTCAGAGCTACCACAGGAATAGAATGCTCCTTGCAAAACTGTATCACCGGGCGGTAGTAGTGATAGTTGAAACGCCACCTCTCAAAATATTCACTCCTCTTCAGGAACTCCTTTTCATCAATCTTTCCTGCAAGATATTCATCAAGAACCGGCTGAAAACGTGCCTGAAACATCTCAAGGCCTACTGCTACAGGCCTTCCTGATCTGTAAATCTCCTCTAATGCCTGAAGCTGAGCCTTGTGAAAACCCATATCATCGTGGGTTTCACCCATATATATCACCTGGTTATCAGATAGATTGCCGAAGAGCATAGAGGCCGGCTTCAATGCAGTGGACATGACTCCATAGGTGGGCTGAAACAGGTCAATGGATATCCCAGGATGAAATTCTCCCCTGGTCCTATCCACCACACGGCCGCCTGAATCGAACCGGAGAGAGGCATATTTCTGATAATGGATCAGCCTTGCAAGCACTGAAGGCAGAAGTTCAGGCCTTTTTGACATGACAACAGCCACTGCGTGAGCTGAATTCATGGGATTCTTCAGTGCCAGGATCTGAACTGCCGTGCCTGTTTCATCTGCTTGCCTCCCTTCTGAATCATCCGGTTCGTTCAGATTCTTTCCTCTTTTCTCCCTACTCTCCTGGTCAGGCATTGGAATGAGCATTGCCAGCCTTCCCCTTGGTCTCCCAATGACCAGTATAGAAGAATTTTTGACCTGGTCATGCTTCAATGCTTCCTGCTCTGCCAACTTGAATCCCATCTGCTCGAGTTGGGCCTTCACCTTACGGATCAGCTCTGTTTTCATTGGTTGCTGGATGATTGCATATTTCTCACGGTCTCCCAGCAGCGTCCCGATCATTGGGGGTATCTCTGGCGGAGTCAGCTTTCTGGCAACGTCATAACCGGGATCAGCCACTGCAAACAGCGGCAAAAAAGGGAGTTTCATGGTGAGGTGGTTGCTCTTTCCAGAAAGATGGAGCAATCTGCTCACCTCCTGCCCCTTGCCCTTGAACACAACAGGCAGAGTCAGCCTCCATGGCTGTTCATCTCCCTTCAGCTTCTGTTCCAGTTCCAAATCCAGTTCAACATAACCATCTCCTGCCAGGGTGATCACTCCGGGTCTGAAAACAATCTCAGGCAGACCTGGCCGGTCCACCCACTGCCGGAAGAACCATCCCATATCCTGGCCACTCTCTCTGGAAAAAATCCCTTCTATATCGGACCAGCCTGCCTTTCTGAACCTGAAATCCTGATAAAGGTCGCCAAGGGCCTTGAAAAAGAGTTCATCTCCTACCTCCCTCCTGAGCATGTGAAAGACCATTGCGGCCTTTCCATAACCGATAGCCTTTTTGCTCCGGTCATCACCCCTTGCCTGAAAATGAGAGAGAGGCATATCCCGATCCTGATCCACCCATGCCATATATTCCGCAAGCGTATCGTGACGCCACTGAATCTCCTCTCCTTGCAGCTCGCTGAAATAGTGATCAGCGAGATAGGTCACAAGACCTTCACACCAGTTACCCCCGGAATCCTTTACGCCAACAGCATTACCAAACCAGGAATGGAGTATCTCATGTCCAAGGGATATCTTCCTGATAAAGGGCATTGGAAGGAGCCGATCTCCTATGAGAGTATATGTTGGAAAGGCAAAACCGGTCTGAAATCTGTTGGCGACCACGGCAAAACGGTGATAGGGGAAAGGACCTATCAGCCCCTCATACATATTGATGAACCGTTCCATCTCTGACAGGTAGAGTTGGGCCAACCCGGGATCATCTTTGAGGAAAAAACATTGCAGCAGGATCCCGCCTTCTGTCTCGTGTGAAAAGAGAAAAAAACGGCCTGCCACCAGAGAGGGAAACTCCCTTGGATATGGATAGTGAAACCGATGAAGAGAGGAACCGTTTTCCAGTTCTTCATACTGGATCTGATCTGCTTCAGAGACAGGAATCAACCCGGGTGGTGCTACAACATTCAACTGATATATTCCCCCTGCAGGGAAATATGGAGTCCATGGAGCGAGACAGGTAAGAAAATCCCTGTTTGACATGGGAGCGCTAGCAAGCACCTCTGATCGCCTGCCTGCTGCTTCAGCACCCATCAGGGAATCAACCCTGGTGACAAATCCTATCTCGACCCTCCTTCCTGCATACTCCTTGGGCAAACTGATGACCCTGCCATTCTCTGACATGACAGGCTCCATCTCTCCCCCACCGCCGAGAGATATTTTCGTAACGGAAGTAACAGAGGGTATCCTGATTACGGTTCCAACAGCACCAACCACAAAGCTGCCCATGCCCCTGATCTCGCCTTGAGACAGATCTAACACCACCCTCAGATCCATCCTGGACTTGGCGTTATTTCCATCCATATTCATCAAGTTGTCCTTGGATAGATGCTGTTTCGGAATGGTATCCACTATATTCCCTGGTGATTTTCCGTTGAAACTGCAGGAGGTCAAAAACAAGAAAAGCAATAAAAAAAACCAACAGAACAACGTGAAATTCTTCTGCTCAAAACCATATCTACTTAACAAGATTTTCCTCCTTTGACACAGAAACCAAACAGCTCAAAAAATGATCAGATAGAGCCAGGAGACCAGAAGCACTGATATTACTCTGAGCATCTGGCCCATTAGAAGCAGTTTTATTCCGACTGCGGGCTTGAAGATCCCTATATATCTTGGGAGCTGATGTCTGATGGCCCGGACAGGCGTAGCGATCAGATTTCCCAGCACAAGGGCTATCACCGTCTCTTTGGTAGTGAGTATCCCGTTCTGAACCATGGCCCCTGCTGCAGCAGCCCCTGCAGCGAATTCAGCCACGATACTGAATACCACTACAGAAACCCCTTCAACAGGAATGAGATTGGTTGTGACAAACGTGGCACTCAAATCCTTTAACCAGTCGAAAAGGCCCCATAGCTGCATGAGCACAACCAGGATATATATAGGTACGGTATAAATGACGATTTGGGAGAATCTTTTGGTTATATAATATCTGAAAAGAGTGGAAAAATCTTTCTTCCTTGATTGTTTTTGCCTATCCCGTTCACTATCACCGGATTCCCTGCTGTCCATATTAAAATGAGGTAAACCCCCAGGATTTAGAAGCACCCTGCCCAAAAGCAGAACGACCACAGATCTCAGCAGGGCAGACAGGAAGGTTATGGCCATATATATGGCACCCGCAGTCCCTACAAGGGGTATGATAATGGCCATGGTCACAGGAAGATGAAGAAAATAGGATGGGAGACCTACATTCAAAAGAGCAGCCAGATACATCTCCTTCAAAGAGATCCTGCCATCCTTGTAGGCAGACCAGAGCATTGTGCTACCTGCTATACCTGACAGGAAAGAGATAGTAAAGGCACTGCTGCTGTAATCGCTGAGCCGGCCAAAACGCATGAAAGGACGGGCAACAGCAGCCACTACCCTGTTCCACCCCTTGACCTCCACCAGGGCGGAAAGTGCAAGTGATCCAGCCATGACAACAAGCAGCCTGCCAAGGGGCCAAAGGACCTTTTTGTAAAGGAACAGGAGATCGCCTCCAGTTTCATATAGAAGGGCTGCCAACAGCAGGGGGGTAGCTGTAATCCATAGCCTTGTGATTAAAGAACTCTTTCTGCGCCCTGCCCTGTTCTGATGCCTGCCCTCCACAGAACCTTCCGATGGAGGTCTTTCCCTTTCCATCTGTCAGACTGCCTCATTCCCAGGTGCAACGGATGCGTCCTGAAAAGTAGCCATCTCCCTGTATATCTTCATGCCTGCTTCTATCAGTCCCATGGTAAGGGCTGCACCGGTTCCCTCACCCAGCCTGAGATCCAGATCCAGAACAGGCCGAAGCCCAAGGTGTTCCATCTGTACTGCATGCCCCTGCTCTACTGATTTATGCCCGGCAAAGAGATAATGTCGTACCGCATCACAGAGACCGGCAGCAATCAATGCACCAGCGGTAGATATAAAGCCATCCACCACCACCGGGATCCGTACTGATGCACAGTATAAAATCATTCCGGCTATTCCGCCTATCTCATAACCTCCAACCTTTGACAACACATCAACCGGGTCAGAAGGGTCGGGGGCATTTGTCTCAAGGGCCCGGGAGATCACTCTGATCTTGTGCTCATAAGCAGTGCTGTCTATACCTGTGCCCCTACCAGTGACCTGCTCAGGAGGCATGTCGCAGATTGCAGCAGTAACGGCGCTTGCCGGTGTGGTATTGCCGATACCCATCTCACCGGTGGCAGCAATGCTGTATCCGGCGGACAGTGTCATCTCTGCAGCCCGTACTCCATTGAGTATAGCCTGAAGTGCCTGATATCTTGTCATGGCCGGACCGGCAGCCATATTGGAGGTGCCTGGAGCCACCTTCAGATCTATAAGATCCTTCAGGCCGGAGAGGTCATGGGCTACTCCCATATCCACTACCCTAACGTCTGCGCCAACATGCCGCGCCAGCACATTGATGCCCGCGCCTCCTCTCAGGAAATTCTTCACCATCTGAAAGGTCACCTCCTTGGGGAAGGCGCTGACCCCCTCCTCTGTTACCCCATGATCGCCGGCAAATACCAGGACCAGTTTTTTCTCAGGAATCTCCGGCATTGGATCACCGGCTATCATGCAGTAACGCAGGGCAAATTCCTCAAGTCTTCCAAGTGATCCCTTGGGCTTTGTAAGATTGTCAAGACGTTCCTGCACCTGAGGAACGATCTGGTCTGATGGTATGGAAACCGACTCCATCAGCCGTGATAGCTGTTCCTGTAGTGCTGCTGTATCTGGTGACGACATCCATTCAACTCCTTGCTTTCTAAATGGCCAAAGAACCTAACAGTTATGAGTTCCGACAGATTACCACTATCCGCCCCTGATCCCGCTGATAGAAACAGAATGGACAGAAAAATCCTCTGGCAAACTGCCCTTGAATATCATAGGAAGACCAGCAACAGCAAATACAACAGTGCTGCTCCAGGCGGCAAGCCGCTGATTAACAAATCCGGACAGATCCCGAAACTCCCTTCCAAGACGTGATTCAGGGACGATACCCATTCCCACTTCATTAGAGACCAAGATCACTGGCAGGGCACTCTTTTCCATGGAGAAAAGCAGTTGCTCGATATCCTTCCCCACCAGCCTTTCAATCTCTCCAACTCCTGAAGAACCCGATTTCAACATGATATTGGTGAGCCAGAGAGTGATACAGTCCAGCAGAACAACTGAAAACCTCTCCGAAACATCAGGTTCAAGGCACTCCCACGGTCTCAAAGGCTCTTCCATTGTTAGCCAGAGTTCTTTGCTCCTGACAAGGCGATGGGCAGTTATCCTTTTTTTCATTTCTGGATCAAGGGGCTGGGCCGTGGCAATGTAAAGCCCCCTCTTTTTCTTTTCTCCCGGCTGTGAGCCTTGATTTGTTACGAAGTACTCTGCCAGGGCCTGAGCCATTCTGCTCTTTCCGCTTCTGACCCCACCAAGAAAGAGAAAGGAGTGCTTTCTGCCCATCAGAACATCCTCACACGTCCGCAATCAGGACAGACCCAGGTAGGCCCGTTGGTAAGACCCCACTTGTTCTCTTCCATACAATCTGAACAGATCTGAAAGCCACATGGACAGTTCCAGCAGAATGGGAGTTCTCTTCCACAACAGTGACATCTGAAGCTGCCACGTCTGCCCCAACGGCTTCTGCCCTTTGGATGGTGTCCCGGAAGCAGTTTCTTCTTCTCTATTTTATCTAAACTATCTTCAGCCATCTGTTACTTTCCTGGATGAATCTGGTTCCAAACTGATAGCCATAAAGATCAACAGGATTCTCATAGTAAGACCAGCTCATGAAAGGGCATGAGCGGATTGCCCTGAAGCCACCACGAGAGCACCGAGCAGACCAAGATCCTCTCTGACCACCACTGAGAGAGGGATGGTCTGGAGCAGCCCTTTCATCCTGCCCTTATCCTCAAAGGCATAACGCATGGCCTCTGGTTCCACCAGGTCAAGATTTTTGTTGATGATACCTCCAGCAAGGAATACACCTGATTTCGGAAGGGATTTAAGGGCAAGGTTTCCGGCCTCTGAAGCAAAGAGCTGAAAGAATAGATCCATGGTGTTGCAGCAGATGGGATCACCCTTTCTGGCCAGAGCGGCGACTTCGCGGGGAGCAGGAGAATCCATCAAAAAATCATTACCTGGGACCTGCGTTGATTTGCCTGACAGAAAACGGAATATGTTCACAATTCCCTGGCCAGAAACTGCGCGTTCCTGGGAGGGATGCCCATAGAGATCCATGAGATAACAGGCCAGCTCCAACTCCTGCTGATTCCGTGGGGCAAAGGTGGCGTGACCCCCTTCAGTACGCAACACCTTCCACCTATCTGTTCCAGGGC
>Ga0256840_1003062_pt1 | contig 13916 bp, 14 predicted proteins | sample 355202metaG_FD_185969 | JGI IMG/M metagenome (GOLD analysis project Ga0256840, IMG submission 185969) | Hydrothermal vent microbial communities from Mid Atlantic Ridge, Atlantic Ocean - 355-202 | ecosystem: Environmental > Aquatic > Marine > Hydrothermal vents | place: Atlantic Ocean: Mid...
GCAACCCCTTCCTGCTCATGTTGAGTGAAGTTTTTAATAGATTCTTCAAACGGTGAATTATTCAGCCAATGGCTAGAACGTGTCAATGTTGGCATAAAACCACGTGCTATTTTATGTTCACCCTGTGCGCCAGGTTCAAAGGTTTGTAACTTATGTTTGATGCAATATTCAATACCTTGATAATAACAAGCTTCAAAATGTAGCTTGTCAATTTGTTCGATACAGCCCCAATGCCGACCATACAAAGTTGTATCGCTGGCAAACATTAGAGAGCCTGCTACGCAAACTCCATCAAGTGTATCAGCAAGTACTAAAATTGTTTGTTCAGGTAGTTTTAGTGCGACCTCTTTAAAGAAACCTTCATTCAATGTGGCGGTGCCGTGTTTTTCTGCAAATGTTTGTTGGTAAAAGCGAGCAAAATCAGACCAATCTTTATCTGCTGCTGTTTTTCCATCAAGTACACGTAAAGTGATTTTCTGTTGTTCTACGCGGCGGCGTTCTTGGCGAATGTTTTTGCGTTTTCTTTTATCTAGCTTTGCCAAAAAATCATCAAAGCTATTATAGTTTTGATTGTGCCAGTGAAACTGACAATCATGTCGCGTTAATAAACCATAATCTTCCATCCAATCTTGCTCATCACTTTGAGAAAATAAACAATGAAAGCTACTATAGTTTTGCTGTTGGGCAAACTTTTGGATGGTTTGAATTAAAAGCGGGAAAACCTCATCCTTTCTATCTGGTTTACATAACAAACGTTGACCACTAGCGGGAGTATAAGGAATGGATGAAACCAGCTTAGGGAAATAGGCAAGGTTATTGCGCTGATAGGCATCTGCCCACGCATGGTCAAACACAAACTCACCGTAAGAATTCATTTTGCTATACAAGGGCATTCCGGCGATTAATTCATCATCGTCATAAATAGCAATATGACAAGGATGCCAACCAAAATTATCGCTAACACAACCATTATTCTCTAGCGCATTTAAAAATTCATGGCGTAAAAAAGGATTGTTATCATTAATTAATAAATTCCACGCATCTACGGGAATTTGTTTGATTTTAGAATGAATATTTATCTGCATATCGTTATTATAAGGGTTATTTTTAAGACCACCCCCCCTGTTTTTCGATGTTTTGTAAGAAAAATAGGCCTTTAAAAGGGTTCTAAGTACTAATGAAAGAATACCAAACATACAATGCAGGGCTGGAAAGGAAGCGTAGGGGGTTCTACACAACAATTTTCAGGTTGTCTGTTCAAGCTTTACTGCTTGTGACTCTGTTATTTTTTGCTGTTTTATTGGTCTTCCGATGGGCTCCTATCCCTACATCTGCTTTTATTTATCAGCAGAATTATTTAGCGAAGAAGTCACCAGAAATTCACGAAAAGGCATCTTATGAGTGGGTGGATTGGGATAATATTTCTCCACAATTGGCCATTGCCGTTATTGCTTCAGAAGATCAACGTTTTCCTACGCATTGGGGCGTTGATACAATTGAATTAAAAAAGGCACTGAATAGTTCTCGAAAAAATGGTCCGCGTGGTGCAAGCACGATCACTCAACAACTCGCTAAAAATTTATTCTTATGGGGTGGACGAAGCTATACACGTAAGGCATTAGAAGCGACAATGAGTGTGGCTATAGAAATGGTGTGGCCTAAAAAGCGTATTTTAGAAGTGTATTTAAATGTGGCTCAATTTGGAGATGCTATTTTTGGAGCTAAAGAAGCTAGCCAACAGTTATTTGATATTAAAGCAAAGAATCTAAGTAGAGAGCAAGCCGCAATGTTAGCGGCAGTATTACCAAAGCCCGCCATCTCAAATGTTAATGACCCAAGGCCGGCATTAAAAAAGCGCCAGCAGTGGATATTAAAACAAATGAAACAATTGGGTGGTTTGAATTACTTGAAGCAGTTGGAGTAACTATTCTTCAAAGCTTCTTAATCTCTGCAAAGAATATTTGAAATACTATTTTTCAGCAATCGCTTCTGGCTTGGAATTACCAGTAATAAACTTCTCCAAAGAAGCTGTTGAAACGATACCTGGTTGAGCAGCAACTAGCTTTCCTTCGGGATCAAATAAAATAAATGTTGGAGTGCCTACAAAACTTTCACCCACAGACTGTTGCATCCAGATATTCATTTCTACAGGGTTAGACATGATGGTAGGAAATTTCATGTCAAATTCAGCGATGAAATCTTCTGTGTCCTCAATGCCATCCAGGCCATCAACAGAAACACTCAGTAGTCTTGTATTTTTTAACTTCCCATCAAACTCTACCATTTCAGGCATATGCATACGACAGGCAGGGCAATCAGATGCCCAGATTTCAAGGACTGTCCATTTGTTGTTACCAATATAATTAGTGATTTTATCGGGTTTTCCTGTTTCAAGATTCGTAAATGCAAAAGCACTTTGGCTCGCCAAGGTGCTTAATAGCAAGAATGAAAGAATCAACAATTTGTTTGCAATAAAATTTGGTTTCACGGACACTACCTCAATATTTTTTTAAAAGTTAAATTCAAGCAATCTGATGGCTCAAATTCATAATAGTTCAACTGTAGCAGCGGTACTTTTCGATCTCGATGGTACTTTGCTTGATACCGCCCCCGATATGACCAATGCATTGAACATGTTACTCGAAGAGGAGGGCAAAGAGCCGCTATCTTATGAGTATTGCCGAGATTATGTCTCACATGGTTCAATAGCCATGGTCACGCTAGGGTTTGGTCATCCACAAAAGGATAAGCAAAATACCGACGAATTTGAAAGTAGACGTCTGCGTTTCTTGGATTTATACGAGCAAAACCTCTGTGTGGATACAAAACTTTTCGTTGGTATGGATGAAACGTTGTTATTTCTCGAAGAACAGGGAATACAATGGGGTATTGTCACTAATAAACCAGAGTTTTTAACTTTGCCACTGTTAGAGCAAATGCAACTTCATAACCGTGCGTGTAGTATTGTATCGGGCGATACTATCCCGCAGCGAAAACCTGATCCAGAGCCATTATATCTTGCGGCTAATCAATGTGGATGTTTGGTAACAGAATGTATTTATGTAGGTGATGCAGAGAGGGATATTGAAGCAGGTAATCGTGCAAATATGAAAACTTTGTTAGCGAGTTATGGTTATATTGATGATGAGCAGAGACCGATTGAATGGGGAGCGAATGGAGCAGTGGAAACTCCTGAGGAGATTTTGGATTGGCTGTGGTGATGTTAGTTACTAATCGCCTACGCCCACTTATCAGGCCAGCTTTAAAAAACAAAATGGTAAGTTCACTAATGATTTGAGCAATTATTGCTCACGTGGCATTATAGTCAACTTCAAGGGAATGGAATAAGGCTATGAATTTAGCCATTTTAGGGGCAGTTGATCAGTGAATATTAGAAAAAATAGTGCAAAAAGCACATTAATCCAAATTGTAATTTTTCTTATCGCTATTGCAGTGTTAATTTTGATTAACAAAAATGCAATTGCAAACCTCTATACCTCAGGTGAAATTAGTAAAACAGGGATGATTATCAACGCGATTATCATTGGTTTGTTTTTATTAGGAATGCTCCGTATCGTCACCGTTCTATTCCGTTATATCAGTGAACACCAAATTCTCTTGAAGCTGGTGGAGCTTCTTAAAGAAAATGCTGCAAATCCTAGTGCGCGCATTGGTGAAAACTCTTTAGCTGCACAGCGCTATAAAGCTGTTAGCTGGGTATCTAAGCAGGGTGCGCCGATTAATCAAGCGGCGATGGCGGCAAGTACGAATGCAACTGAAAACTCACGTCTTACTGTGATTCGTTTTGTACACAGTACGTTGATACTAGCAGGTGTTTTTGGCACGGTTGTTTCACTTTCTATGGCACTTATTGGAGCGGCAGGTTTATTAAATTCGCCTGAAGGTGTAAAGGAAATGGGCACTATAATCAGTAGTATGTCATCCGCCTTAAGTTCCACAGTCACTGCGATAGTTTGTTTCTTTATCTTTGCTTACTTTTATCTGCGTTTAAATGATTCTCGTATTCAGCTTTTATCAAGCTTAGAAGATGTAACGAGTTTATATCTTCTGCCCAAAATAACACACACTGAAGATGCAATGGTTGGGCAAGTAACAGAGTTAACCAAAGCCTTAAATTCAGCGGCTGATAAGTTGTTAGTTGTTGAGCAAACCTTCATCGCAGCAGGTGATAAATTACAAAACGCAGTGAATGATTTGCAAGGACAAGTTAGCAACAGTAGTTTAGAAGAGATTAAAGACTTGATTCGTAAAGGTTTCCACCTCTCTGAGCCCGAATATGATGTTATAGAGCAAGTGAAAAATAGCGTTTCAAGTGGTACAGATATGGGTGAAAAAAACGACGCGCCTGTCATTACTCGTACAGTGATGAAATAGGATAGCATTATGGAATTTGGCTACCCAGGTGCAAATACACATTTAGAAAATCATGGTGTGAGTGAAGAAAGTTTTTGGCCTTCATTTACCGATATTATGATGGTGATTGTGATGGTTTTCTTACTCGTCACCGTAGCTGTTATTTTAAATAATTGGTCACTTATTGGTGATCTTAAAAATAGCATTCAAGCACAAAAAATCGCATCTAGTTTGGCTGAAAATAGACAGGTTGAAAACGTAAGCCTTGGTTCTCAGTTGTCACATCTAGAAAAACAAATTGTAGTGTTAAATGAAAAATACGAACAAGAGAAAGCTAGTTTAATTGCTTCGCAAAAGCTATTAGAAGAAAATAAGCAAGTGTTAAGCCAAAGCCAGCAAGCATTAAGTCAAAGTCAACAAGAACTAGAGAATAATAAAGAGAAACTCTCTCAAACACAGCTTCAAGCAACAGAGAAAGATTCTGCCCTGACCGCATTGCAAACACAACTAAAAGTACTTAATGATAACCTATCTACAGAAAAATCGAGTCTAAGCGAAGCTCAACAACAGTTAACAAAAAGTCAGCAACAATTAACAGAAAAAGAAACGGCTTTAGTCAAGCTACAAACTGATCTCACTGATGTGATTAAGCAAAAAGATGAGCTGGTAGAACTGAATAAATCACACAACAATGCGCTTGCTGAAAATGAAAAAACACAACAAACATTAAGGGAGGAGTTGACTGCAAGTAAATCAAGTATTGCAACTTTAGAAGAACAGAAAAAAATTAAAGATAAAGAAGTTGAAGCATTAAAGCAATCTGATGAGATTAAAACTCAGGTACTTGCTAGTCTACAAGCCGATCGCAGTAAGTTAGAAACAGCCGTATCCCTACTTAAAACAAACTATGCAAAATCCAAAGAAGAAACTCAGAATGAGATTACTCAGGCACAAAAGTTAAAAGCCAAGCTAGAGGTTTTAGAGCTAGCACAGCAACAGCAAAACGATTCCTTACAAACAGTAACGAATTCTAGAAAGATGACAAAAGATGCCTTGAATCAGGCTCAGGTTACATTAAAAGAATTAGAAGAAGAAAAGCAACGCATTATCACAGCAATGAGCAACAAGCTTATTGAAAGCGAAAAAAAGGTTAGTACCTTAGAAGCGTCAATAAATGAAGTAAACGAAGAAATAAAAGCAAAGAATACCGAACTTTTGGCGTTAAAAGATAATTCACAATTGCGTAGCTTGCAGGGTAAATATGACACCTTAGATGCTAAGTACCAAAAATTACTTCGTCCAGCACGCTCATCCAAAGGTAAGTTTATAGTCTCCGTTACTTACAAAAAGAAAGGTGGAAAGCGTATTATTCGTTTAAAGCCAAGCCCAACAGGTAGTTATAAAACAGTTTCTAAAAAAGAGCTTAATAAGGTATTGGCTAAATTAAAAGCTAAACACAAAACGGATTTATATATAAAAGTAATCATCCCAGAAACGAGCGGTTTGTCATATAGCGAAGCGTGGAAATTCACCAGTAATTTACAAAAAAAATATGATTATTATCTTCAGCCTGATAAAAGTAAGTGAGGCTTGTTCACACCTCAGAAGATCGTATTTATCTGTATCATTTAAAAAATATGCTTGAAGCCCAAGATATTCAATGTGTCATTAAAAATGAACGACTATCATCTATTGCAGGTGAAATTCCGATAGTTAATGTTTGGCCTGAACTATGGGTGAAAGATAACCTAAAAGAAAAATGGGCGAAGGAAATTATTACTGAATTTGAGAAATCAGTGGTTGAAGGTGAAATGTGGACTTGTGAGAACTGTGGTGAAGAACACGGCGCACAGTTTAAAGATTGCTGGAATTGTCAGTCGATCAAAGCTTTTTAAGAAGGGATTCTGCTATGACAAATCCCAAAAAAGATGAATACCACATCATTGTAGAGTCATCCGATAAAACAGCAGTAGAGATTTTATCTCAAACCTCAAGTCTATCTAAACAAAAAATAAAACAAGCTATGCAAAAAGGCTGTGTTTGGCTAGAAAAGCCAAGTGGTGAAAACGCCCAAAAGCAATACACACAACGCCTTCGTCGCGCAAAAAAGATTCTATCTATTGGTGATGTCTTACATTTTTACTATGACGAAACTGTTTTAAATTCAGAACCCAGTGAAGCGATACTAATCAGTGATCAAGGTGATTACAGTATCTGGAACAAACCCAGTGGAATGCTATCCCAAGGTTCTAAATGGGGAGATCATTGCACTATAAACCGCTGGGCAGAAACACATCTGAAGCCCGAGCGACCAGCGTTTATCGTGCATCGGCTAGACCGTGCCGCAAGTGGTTTAATCATCATCGCACATAAAAAACAAATCGCTTCCGCCTTCTCAAAAATGTTTCAATCCCATGAGATTGAAAAACATTACCGTGTGAGTGTAGAAGGGGACTTCTCAAAAGTGATGACCGACGCTGAAACACGCAAAACAATTAAAAGTGACATAGGCTATAAGCACGCAGTAAGTCATTGTCGTCTTGTCGCTTATGATGAAAACAGTAATGAATCAATACTAGACGTAGAAATCGAAACAGGGCGCAAACACCAGATAAGAAAGCATCTGGCAGAACTTAAATTTCCTGTGGTAGGTGATCGGCTGTATGGTTCGGGTAAAAATAGCGTTGATTTAAAACTTCAAGCAGTGCTTTTACGTTTTTTTTGCCCAGTATCAGGCGATAAACAGCTTTTTGAGCTGTAAAAGCCTTTAAAAACCCAAAAAGCCCCTTTTACTTTAACCACCCCCCCTGTTTTTCGATGATTTGTACGAGAAAACATCTTCAAAAAACACAAATCATCGAAAAACAGGGGGGGGTGGTTAAATAATTAATGCCTATTTATTCAGTTCTGTACTCACCACCGGTAATATTTTCTCTAAAATAAGCGGTTGAGCTTCTGCTGTGGGGTGTAATTCATCCTCTTGCAATAATTTTAGGTCTTCAACGATATTTTCTAAGAAGAACGGGATGAAAGGAAGCTGATATTTCTCTGCTAAGTCTTTAAAAATAGCTTCAAATTGTTTTGAGTAGGCGATGCCGTAGTTAGGAGGAATTTTCATTCCAAGCAAGATCACTTTTGCATCAGCTTTTTTTGCCTTTTCGATTATTTTGCTTAGATTATTTTTGGTGACGCTGGGTGGTAAGCCTCGCAAGCCATCATTTGCACCTAATTCTAAAATTAGATAGTCGGGGGCGGTCTTCTTTAGAGCACTGGGCAAGCGCGTCAATCCGCCTCGGGTGGTTTCTCCACTAATACTGCCGTTGGTGATTTCAAACTCATCACCTAACTCTTGGCGCATGAGGTTTACCCATCCCTTTTCTTTAGGAATGCCATAAGCGGCACTTAGGCTATCCCCCCATACTAGAATTTTTTGATTGGCGCTGGCTGTGTTGCTTAACAGTATTAGCATTAATAAGAGTAATGCTGGCTTGAAAAGGGGTGTTTTTAAACCCATAGTTTATATTCTCGTTAGTGTTTTATTGATGAGGTTTATGACATTCTGTTTATTATAGGGTTGGATAGTGAATAACCAAAAAAATTCCATAACATCTGAAAATAGTCTAATTGAGACAAAAAATCTCGGTAAAAGGCTTTCTACTTCATTAAATGAAGAATTATTAATTCTAGATCAAATTAATCTAAATATTAAACGGGGCGAATCAGTTGCTATTACGGGTGCATCAGGTTCAGGTAAAACGACTCTTTTGGGTTTGCTCGCAGGGCTGGATATTCCTAGCGAGGGTGAAGCAAGTTTATTGGGCAAGGCACTTTCTCCTCTTGATGAAGACGAGCGCGCGGCATTACGTTTGGGTAAAGTAGGTTTTGTTTTTCAGTCATTTCATTTAATGGATAATTTGAGTGCGCTAGAAAATGTCATGCTACCGTTGGAGCTTGATAGTGATAGCAAAAATATTCGTACACGCGCATTGGATGCTTTGAAGCAAGTCGGGCTAGAAGACAGAAGCACGCATCTTCCTACGCAATTATCGGGTGGTGAACAACAACGTGTGGCGCTAGCGCGGGCTTTTGTGAGCAAGCCTCAAATATTATTTGCGGATGAGCCCACAGGTAATTTGGATAGAAATACGGGCGAAGAAATCATCGCGCTTTTATTTGAAATGCAAAAGCAGAGCGACACGACCTTGGTGATGGTAACGCATGATGATAGTTTAGCAGAGCGATGCCAAACACATTATAAATTGGTCGATGGGAAGATCATCACGTGAGTTCTTCTGTGAAAAAACTATTTATAGAATGGCAAAAGTTTTGGCGATTAGCCGAGATGCGTTTGCTATTTTTAGCATTGTTGGTGGCGGTAGTTGCTGTTACATCGGTAGGTTTTTTTACCGACCGCGCTGACCGCGCCATGAGCCAACAAGCCACGACAATGCTGGGTGGCGATATGGTGATTATATCGACGCGCCCCATTGATAATGCATTCTTGGCAGAAGCTAAAAAACGCGGTTTACGAACGGCTGAGACGATTAAGTTTCCGAGTATGGTTTCAGTTGGCGATAAATTCCAGTTGGCACAAATCAATGCGGTTTCTTTGGATTACCCTTTGCATGGCGTGATCGAAACCAGCACCAGCGCATCGGCAGAAACAGACAACACACTGGTTAAAAGCTTAGCGACAAATGAAACTCTGGCAGAGTCACGCCTATTTATCACCTTAGAGGTGAAAGCAGGGCAGGAGGTTCAGCTGGGTAAAAGCAAAGTACGATTGAGTAAATTCATTCGTAAGATGCCAGACCAATCTGCCAGCGTGTTTCAACTGGCACCTAAATTAATTTTACCTCTGCCACAGCTGGCAGAAACAGGTTTGCTAACGCCAGCAAGCAGAGCAAGTTACAGCCAGTTATTTGCGGGTGATGAAAAGAGCATCAAACAATTCACTGCATGGTTGAAGCCACAATTAAAAAAGACAGAAGCTATTCGTACTTTAGAAGACGGCTTGCCAAGCGTGCAACAAGCTTTGCAACGAGGGCAACGCTTTTTAAAAATGGCATCGCTATTGGCGGTAATATTGGCGGGCGCAGGTATCGCACTGAGCAGTTACAGCCTCACTCAGCATGAAACGCCTGCGGTAGCGGTATTGAAAACAATGGGTGCTTCTCGCAGACAAATTTTAAAACGCTATTTAAACCAGTTGTTTTTTAGTGCAACCATTGCAGCTATTTTGGGTGCACTGATGGGGTATTTTATTCAACTGTTTTTGGCGAGTTATCTACAAGAGTTTATTGGGCAAACATTACCTAGCGCAGGTTGGTGGCCGGTTGTGGTTGGTGTGTTGACCGCTTGGATTATGGTGCTGGGTTTTTCTGCGCCACACTTATTGCGTTTGATTAACACGTCTCCCGTACAAATCTTGCAAGGGCAAAGCCCGCAAGCGAAAACCTCGTTGATATTCTCGGCGTTCGCATTAAGCGCAGCGGTGTTGTTATTAATGTGGATGCAAACCCAAGATATAAAACTGAGCTTTACTTTATTACTTGCCGTTTTGGTGGGCATCGTGATTTTCTGGGTGATTGCCTTATTAATGTTGCGTGTGGTTCGCAAACTAGGTGAGCGTTTTCGTTTGCCCAAAGCCAATCGGCGTATGGCGTTGATGGTGGTTGTGTTTGGCATCGGGCTGTTTAGTTTATTATTGCTGACGACTTTACGAGGCGATTTAATTAATCGCTGGCAAGCCAGTTTACCTGTGAGCGCGCCGAATCATTTCTTAATTAATATCCAACCCGATGAAGTTGAGCCGTTACAATCTTTGTTGGCAAAAGATGATATTGAAACACCGTTGTACCCGATGGTGCTTGGGCGCTTGATGAAGATTAATGATAATGCCGTATCAGAAGAAGATTACGATACTGATCGCGCCAAGCGTTTGTTGATTCGTGAATTCAATATGTCAGCGAATTCAATCATGCCTTTGGGTAATAAAATTGTCAGTGGTGAATGGTTTGCAAAAGATGGCTTAAGAGGTTTGTCGGTAGAAGAGGGCATTGCCGAGACTTTGCGCTTAAAGATGGGCGATACCATGACCTTTGATATTGCAGGTGAGCTAATCACAGAAAAAATTATCAGCCTACGAACGGTAAAATGGGACAGTATGCGACCCAATTTTTTCGTCATGATGGCGCCGAAAGCCTTTGATGATCAACCCAAAACATTCATCACCAGTATTCATTTAGGCGATGATAAGAAACACGTTCTGCCTTCGGTGATTAAACAATTCCCCAGTGTGACGGATATCGATATCACCGCAATCATGACCCAAGTACGAGACTTGATCAATAAAGCTGCTTTTGCGGTACAGGCGATATTCTTATTTACTTTGGTCGCGGGTGTCGTCGTTTTATTTGCCGCACTTCAATCACAAAAAGCTATGCGCCGAAAAGAAATCGCTATTTTAAAATCATTAGGTGCGAGCCGTGCGTATTTGCGCCGCAGTTTGATTTTAGAGTTTGCTATGATTGGTGGTCTTGCTGGGTTTTTAGCGAGTGTATTGGCGTTAATAGTGGGGAATATCGCTGCTTCTTTGTTGTTTGATTTAAGCCCAGAAATTAATTTTAGCCTAATTGCTATGGGTACATTGCTCGGCGCTGTTTTGGTCGGGTTAGCGGGTTATTTAAATGTGCGCGGTTTATTGTTGGTCGTACCTGTTTCTTTGTTTAGGTAGTTTGAAATAAGCTACACTACTTATATCGCTAACAATTTCCAGAGGTATCAAAATGAAATACGGTTATACAATCGTTTATGTAGAAGACGTGTTGGCAACGCTTGAGTTTTATGAAAAAGCATTTGGTTTTGAACGTGGTATGGTCTTTGAAGAAGATGGAGTTGTGGATTACGCCGAGCTTAAGTCAGGTGAAACGGCATTAGGTTTTGCATCTCACGCGACATTAGGTGAAATGAATTTTGCTGGTAAGTATCAGAAAATAACACCAGAAGGTAATCCAGTGGGTCTTGAATTAGTCTTTGTTGATGATGATGTCGAAGCTGCAACAAACCATGCGGTAAAAAGTGGCGCTATCCTTGTCGCTGAACCAACAGAAAAGCCGTGGGGTCAAACAGTGAGTTACGTGCGCTCGATTGAAGGAACGCTCATTGAAATTTGCTCACCTATGGGTGAGTAGATAGTTAGTAGAGGAATGAGTAAGAATACTTATCATGAATGCTTTTCTTAAATTATTGTCTAAATCAATATTCATCAGCTTAATTATCCTAGGAGCAAGCACAGTGAGCGCCCAACCCATAAAAGTAGGAGCATCTGCTCCAGACTTCACGCTAGTTGACCAAAATAATGAATCACAAACACTCAGTAAAATGCGCGGACAATGGGTGGTGATGTATTTTTACCCCAAAGATGAAACGCCAGGCTGTACAACTGAGGCGTGTAACTTTCGAGATAATATTTTGTCGTTAAGAGTAAAGAAGGCGGCAGTGTGGGGGATTAGTGTGGATAATAGCAAAAGCCATGCTGCGTTTTCTGAAAAATATAAACTGCCTTTTACGTTGCTAGCTGATGTTGGTGGACAGGTTGCCAAACAATACGGATCATTATTAAATATGGTGATTTTTAAGGTTGCGAAACGTCATAGTTTTATTATTGACCCAGAGGGTAAGGTTGCTAAAATTTACCGAAATGTGAATCCTAAAACACACGTAGAACAGATATTAAAAGACTTAGATGGTTTGCAAAAAAAGTAGTCTGTTTTTAAGTATAAATTAATGTGAAAAAACTACAAAAACTTATTGAAGTACAAAATAATTATCGGCATAATACGCCCCTGTTTTTAAAATGCCCTCTATGGGTAATTCGGAGAAAAAGTTTTGCCAAATATTGCATCAGCTAAAAAACGCGCACGTACATCAGAAGCACGTCGCCAACATAACAAACACATTCGTTCAGGAATGCGCACACACGTTAAAGCAGTTGTTTATGCACTTGACGCTGGTGATAAAAAGGCAGCTGCAGAAGCATACAAGCTAGCAGTACCTGAAATAGATTCAAGTGTATCTAAAGGCATTCTTCACAAGAACAAAGCGGCAAGAACAAAAAGCCGTTTGAATGCACGTATTCAAGCAATCTAGTTTGTAAAAATTGCTAATGCGTAAAGCATAGAATTCTAAAAGCCAGCTTCTGCTGGCTTTTTTATTGCCTGTAATTCTTAACTCCTAAATATTCAAAAGTAACACCGTCATTCTCGAATGCTTTTACCGAGTATCCATGATTGAATAAAATCCCCTCTAAAACCATATTAGGATACGTCTTTATAAATGTGCTGTCATAAAAACACAATCAAACTTTATCCCCAATACCCCGCCGTTAATACCAATAAAAGCCAGTAAAACTCACAAGCATGAGAAAGTCATCCCTTATTCTATAAGGAAGATAGAAGCGTGCTTCACTCGTTTGCCACAAAAACCATCCACCTTTTGATAGATTGGCTTATCGCCTTGTTAGGGATAGTTTTGATTTTATGGTTTGGATTCACCTTGCCGAGTTTTTCATTATCAAAATCCAATGAAAAAAATTCCTCGCTAAATATTCAGCAAAGTGACCTAAAAAATCATGTAGAAGCATTGTCCAATTATTACGCACCTCGTACTATTGAATATGGCAATCTAAATGTCACAGCCAGTTATATTCATACAGAGTTTGCAAAATACGGTAACGCGCAATACCAACCCTACTGGACATTAGCCTCACGTTATAAAAACGTATTATTAGAACTGGGACCAAAAACAAAAGAAATGCTCGTTATTGGCGCGCATTATGATGCAAAAAATGGCTCATTAGATATTGATGGCAATGCAAGCGGAGTATCGGCATTAATCGAATTAGCGCATCAGCTTTCTAAGAATGAAGATAAGTTATCTATTGCTGTACAGTTAGTGGCGTATCCGCTATCTCAAAAAAAATCAGTAAGCATTGAAAATATGGGTAGCTATCAGCATGCAAGGCAATTAAGCGAAGCAGGTAAATCTGTAAAGTTAATGTTGTCACTCGATAGTGTAGGTAGCTTTACAGACGAAAACGAAAGCCAAAAATACCCCTATAAATTCATGCATCATATTTATCCCGATATAGGAAATTACATTAGTCTAGTCGGTCGTTTACAAGATTATTCTGAGATTCTGAAACTTAAAAAGAGCTTCAAACAAGCCTCGAAATTGCCTATGCATTCCTTTAGCATTCCCACTAGCTACACAAGTAACTCCGTTGACCATCTAAACTATCAGCGATACGGGTTTCCAGCAATGATGATTACTGATACAGCGGAATATCGTGTTTTTGAAGATGATAAAGACGAATTAGTTGAGCGTTTAGATTATAAAAAAATGTCAATGCTGGTCGAAGGCTTGTATCAGGTTGTTTTGGATAATAAATCTCCAGAAATAGCGGTAGAACTGGTTCAAATCAGCCCAAATGCGGAATTTTCTCTAAAAGTTGATGAAAATTAGTCATATTTATAGACCAC
>Ga0256840_1003063_pt1 | contig 13915 bp, 15 predicted proteins | sample 355202metaG_FD_185969 | JGI IMG/M metagenome (GOLD analysis project Ga0256840, IMG submission 185969) | Hydrothermal vent microbial communities from Mid Atlantic Ridge, Atlantic Ocean - 355-202 | ecosystem: Environmental > Aquatic > Marine > Hydrothermal vents | place: Atlantic Ocean: Mid...
GTCTTCGCGGACTTGTAACAGTCGGTGCCATTGCCGCAGCGCTCTCAAGCACAAACTCTGTTTTAGGCGCTATGGCATCGGTGGCAGTGGAAGATTTGTATCGACCGTGGAAGATGCAAAAAGAGCCAAAGACAGATGAAAAACACTTTTTAAAAGCCTCTCGAAATGCCGTACTTATTTTTGCCTTTATTCTCTTTGTAATGGCAGTTGTGAGTTATTTTTGGCAAAGAGAGAGCGAACTCTCCCTTGTCAGTTTTGCGCTGGGTGTAATGACCTTTGCCTATACCGGGCTTCTAGGTCTCTTTTTTTCGGCAGTTTTTACCACAAGAGGCAGTGCCAAAACCGTTCCTTTTGCCCTTGTTGGAGGTTTTTTCACGGTTTTATCCCTGCAACCCTATGTATTTGACATCCATATAGGATTTGCATGGCAGATGGTTCTAGGTACACTGGTTTCATTTTTAATTATGCAGATACAAACAACGCAAAGAGAAACAGCATGAAAGAACTTTACATCGGCGTGATGAGCGGAACCAGCCTTGACGGTATCGACATTGCGCTGTGCGAAATAGATGAAAAAAATTGCCGCCTGTTTGCCTCGTGTGAATATACCTTGCCAAAAGAGTTGCGCAAAGAAATCTTAGCACTTATAAACACACCTGCAACCCTGCAAAAAATAGGCGAATGTCACAGTAAACTTGGGCTTCTTTATGCCCAGTCTATTAACGGTTTTATACAAAAACATGCTTTACATGTAAAGGAGATATGTGCTATCGGTCTGCATGGGCAAACACTTTGGCATGAGCCAAATATGCCCTATCCTTTTTCCATGCAGCTTGGAAATGCCAACATCGTTGCAGCCAAAACAGGCATAACAACCGTGGCTGATTTTAGAGGCAAAGATATAGCCAACGGTGGGCAAGGCGCACCTTTTACCCCTGCTTTTCATCAGTTTTTATTTGCCGATACAGTTAAAAACAGAGCAGTCGTAAACATCGGAGGAATGGCAAATATCTCTTTACTTTTTGATAGCTTTAGCGGTTGGGATGTTGGCTGCGGTAATGTGCTTATGGATTTGTGGATGCAAAAAACACAAAATAAAAACTATGATGCAGCAGGAGTATTTGCAAAAAGTGCCCAAGCAGATGAGGCACTTCTTGGGGCAATGTTAGGAGATGATTATTTTCAAAAACAGGCACCAAAAAGTACCGGCAGAGAATATTTCAATGCCGCATGGCTTGAAAAACAGCTTCAAAATTTTGCACATTTATCAGAGGCGCAAATACAAAGAACCCTACTCGAACTTACCGCACACTCCATTGCCAATGATGTCAATGCCACCCAGACAACACAGCTGATAGTCTGCGGAGGCGGCGTCAGAAACAGCTTTTTAATACAAAGGCTTTGTACTCTGTGTCATGCTAAAGTGTTGACGAGTGACATACTTGGCATCAGCAGTGATTTTTTAGAAGCGATGACCTTTGCCTGGTTCGCAAAAAAACGCATACACAAAGAGCCGCTCCCCCTCAGCAAGGTCACAGGTGCGAACAAAAATTCTATAGCAGGAGCAGTCTATGAAGCAGATTAAAGCATGGCTACAAAACACACCATACAAAGAGTATGATATAACGATTGCCTCAGCCGATGCAAGTTTTAGAAAGTATTACAGGCTTACACGAAAAAATCATTCTGTTATTTTGATGGATGCCTCTTTAGAAAAAAACTCTTTGGTACCTTTTATAGATGTCACCTCAAGACTGTTACATGTAAAGGTAAAAGCACCCAAAATCCTTGCACAAAACCTTTCTCAAGGATATTTGATTTTGGAAGATTTCGGCAATACCAATTTGCTTGATGTTTTAAAGCCTGAAAATTTTAAAGCACTGTATGAAAAAGCGATAGATGAGATTATTAGCATGCAAAACACAGACAGCACGAACCTTTCCGTGTATGACAAAGTATTTCTCCATCAAGAAATGGACTTGATGCAAGAATGGTATTTGGAGAAAAAACTTGCGTTACATCTAACACAGCCGCAAAAAAAGCTCATATCTTCTACCCTTGAGGCAATATCTACAGTCGTTTTATCGCAACCGCAAAATCTTTTTGTCCATAGAGATTTTCACTCGCGCAATATTATGCTCACGCCACAAAACGAACTCGGAATTATAGATTATCAGGATGCCATGAGCGGTGCAGTGACTTATGATTTGGTTTCTCTTTTAAAAGACTGCTATATTGCCTTTGAGCGTGAAGATATAGAAGCGTTGGCGTTTTTATTTGCTCGCAAAAAAGGTTTATATGTAAGCAATGAGGAGTTTTTAAAATGGTTTGATTTTATGGGATTGCAGCGGCATATCAAGGTATTGGGAATTTTTTCTCGTTTGTATTTGCGTGACGGAAAAACAGGATATTTAAAAGATATTCCGCTTACACTGCGTTATGTTATAGAGACGGCTTTGCGGTATGATGAGACGAAAGCGTTTGGGAAACTTCTGCGGCAACTCAGCCCGCACTAAAGTACGGGTTCCGAAGAGCTGTTTAATCGGAATCGGTACTTTAGTGCCAACTGTTAGGGTGCAAAAGTCTAAATTTTATGAAGTGCGGGCCTTATACTTTTACAAAAATTACCGTCATAAATAAAGGAAAAAAACAATGAAAGCCATGATACTCGCAGCAGGCAGAGGGGAGCGGATGCGTCCGCTTACCGATACACTGCCAAAACCACTGTTACATGTAAAGGGTAAAGCTCTCATCGAGTGGCATATAGAGAAACTTGCACAAAACGGGTTTAAAGAGATTATTATCAATATTGCCCATTTGGGGTATAAAATTCCTGAGTATCTCAGTAATGGTTCAAAATGGGGTGTAAAAATCAGCTACTCTGATGAGCAAAAAAGCGGTGCTTTAGAGAGTGCAGGAGGCATTAAAAAAGCACTGCCACTTTTAGGGGATGCACCTTTTTTAGTTGTTAATGGCGATATTTTTTGCGATTATGATTTTAATCCGAATTTTAAACTCAAAGATGATGCCCTTGCCCATCTAATTTTAGTTGAAAATCCTCCGCATAACGCACAAGGTGATTTTGGGCTTGAAAACGGCTATGTCACGAATTTGGCAGAGAAAATGTATACATTTTCTGGCATAGGCTACTACCACCCAGAACTCTTTGAAGATGTTGCGTTACAAAAAAGCCCACTTGCACCGCTTTTAAGAGAGTTTATAGAAAAAAAGCTTATCAGTGGCGAAGTGTTTAACAAAATGTGGCACGATATCGGCACACTACAAAGGCTTAAAACTATAAATGAAAACTAAACTTTTTTTACTTTTAGCACTTACTTCATCGCTCTTTGCAAAATATGATAATTGTACGTTTAAAAACAAACATTATGAAGATATTTGTAAAAAAGTCGTCAAACATGGCGTGAGCTACGAATACGCGAATAAATTTTTGCTCTCCTACTTTAAGACACAAAAATATGATGAAATAACATGGAAATATATCCAACCTTCAAAAATTAAATACCATAAAGAAAAAGAGAAACAGGCAAATAATGTGCTAGTTAAATTTGTACCAAAAATGGTAAAAAATCTCAAACAATACAAAGAAGTCTATGACTATGCCGAAAAAAAATACGGCGTCAATCGTGAAATTATTGCCGCTATTCTTTTAAAAGAGACAAAGCTAGGCAAAATCAAACCCACACATGACGCCTTCATAGTCTTCAATACCATAGTAACACGTACAAAGCCTGATACACACAGAAACAAATGGCTCTTAAAAATGGGCAAAACAAATATGGCTTCCATTATAAAACACTGTTATAAACAAGGAGTCAAACCCGAACAATGCAATCTGCCAAGCTCTTACGCCGGAGCCATCGGCATACCGCAGTTCATGCCAAACAGCTTCATCTATACCGACTCCTACAAAGGAAAGGTTGCAGATTTAACAAAAATGGAAGATGCCATACTCTCTGTCGCAAAGTTCTTACATGTAAAGGCAAAGTTTGACACACTCATCGACTGGAAGAAAATGCCAGATATTCCACTTATAGAGACACAATGGTATGCCTATGAGCACAGATATGATAATGCTTCATTTTGTTATGAAAAAAGCACAAAAAGCGGTAAAGTTTACAAATGTTTCACAAAAGGTAAAAAGCAATTAAACTATATAAAAAAATATGTACAAAAGATCATGCGTTACAATAATTCTTCAAACTATACTATTGGCGTCATGCGACTTGCTTATGACGCACATAAACTTCTTAAAAAAGAAGAGTAGCTTCGCTAAAGTTCTTGCATCTGCTTTATAAGTGCAAGTTCCAAACTCCCGCTGACGTAATTGGCAAAAAAAGTGAGTGTTTCTAAATCTTCTTCATTAAAATCTGTTTCTTTATTTAAGAGCTGTATCACACCCATTACTTCTCGTTTAGAATCAAATATAGGTATTGTTATCATATTTTTGGTTATGTACCCACTTTTTTTATCTATACTCGGTAAAAATCTTTCATCTTCATAAGGAGTGTTCACCACTTGTGCTATTTTATTTTTGTATGTAGCTCCCACAATGCCGGCATCAAGGGCAACAACAATTTTACCTAAACCGTCACTGAGTGTTGACCAAAGCATTTCATCATCATTATCTACTATAAAAATTGAACATCTCCCAGCCCCGACAAGTTCTTTTGCTTCATCTGCGATGAGTACAATCGAATGATGCATATCATCCATTGACATTAGTTTTTTGCCAAATTCGGCAATCTTATTAAATTGTTTCATATTAATCACCTCTCTTTTTTTGATCTATATAGGTATGAAGCAATTCTAGAAATCCACTTACATAATGTGCAAAAAATATCATAAATCGCACATCTTCTTCATCAAAACCTTCTTTTTTATTTAAAAGTTCCATAACTCCTATAATCTCTCTTTTAGAGCTAAATATTGGTGCTGTAATAATGTTTTTAGTTATGTAACCTGTCGTGCTGTCAATTTCAGGTAAAAATTCCGGATGTGCGTACGCATCATTTGTCATAACAGGTTTTTTTGCTTTAAGTGTATAGCCAACTAATCCTTTGTTGGCAGGGAGTGTGATTTTGTCAACTCCATCAGCTATAGTCGTCCACATCTCGTTTGCAGCGCCGTCATAAATAAAGATGGAACATCTCTCAGCACCTATCACATCTTTTACATATTTTGATATCAAAGGCAGGCCGTCTTCTAAAGATCTTTTTGTTAATAATTCTCTCGCAAATTCGGCAAGTTTCAATGATTTATTTTTATATTTCATAATTATACCAATCCCTCATTAATTAATTGAAACTATTATAGTGTAAAATTCTACTAAAAAAAGGAAAACCAATGAACAAACTGACTATTTTACATAATCCACGATGTTCTAAATCCCGTGAGGCACTTAAAATTTTAGAACAAAATGACATGAATGTAAAAATTGTAAAATATCTTGAAGAACGCCCAAGTAAAGAACAGCTTAAAAACATTCTCAAAATGCTTGGCTACAAGAGTGCAAAAGAGATGATGCGGACAAAAGAAGCTATTTATAAAGAGCTTGATTTAAAAAATGAGCATGATGAAGACAAGCTCATAGAAGCGATGGTGAAACATCCCAAACTTATAGAACGCCCTATCATCATAAAAAATGACAAAGAGGCAATTATTGCCCGTCCACCTGAAAAAGCAAAAGAGTTTTTAAAGGCTTAGTTTTTCTATTTTCACTCCATTGTCTTTTAAAAATTTTGAGACAGTTTCGGAGTGAGTATGTTCATACTCTTTGGCATAAACTATACGTTTGATTCCACTAGCTATAAGGTTTTTGCTACATTCGCTGCAAGGTTCCAAGGTGACATAAATTGTCGCATCTTCAATGCTTATGCCTTTACGTGCTGCCCAAATGATGGCATTCATTTCCGCATGAATTTCGTATGTTTTACTCCATTCATGGTGCTCTTTTGTGTACTCACCATTCCAATAGTCACAGCAGTTTGTATAACCAGCAGGTGTTCCGTTGTAGCCTGTACTTAAAATACGACCATCTTTGACTATAACAGCCCCAACCTGCTTTGAAACACATTTAGATGCCGAGGCTATTTCTGAAGCTATATTTATAAAATTTTTATCATCAAGCATAAGTTACTTCGGAAGTCTGATGATGTTAATGTCGGCATTATCACGCAATCTTGCAAAATAATCACTCAGCACTGCTTCACGCTTGTCTGCCATAATTGCATTGATGATTTGAGGCTTGAGTGTTGCTAAGTCCACTTTTTTTGCTTTTGTAGTAGATTTAACATAACAGCACATAAACCCGCCTTTGCCATTGGGTAAAACTGATGTAAAATGGTCTTGGGGCGTTTTTTGTAGTATTGCAGCTAACTGTGGCGATATTTTATTATAAGGCAGCACTTGTTCTTGTGTCTTAATGTCTGGTGCATAAAACATTGGATTGTCCACTTTCTCTTGTAATTTGTTTTTATCTTTTGATTCGCTTATAATGACAGAAAAAGATTCAGGGTGATTAAATCTCTTTTTATGTAGTTCATAATACTCTTTTATTTCTTCATCTGTCGGTTCAGAGAGTGAAGACATGGCAATGGCAACATACAGTTTTTGACTTAACAGTTTTTGTTTGATTTTTGCTTTAAAGTCTTCGGAACTCAATCCATTTTGCTCCCGTATTGCATCATAAAGCTGACTGATTGTCATGCTGTTTGAGTCCGCCATTTTTTTAATGTCATCATACACTTCTGAACTTGAAACTGAAATGTTTCTTTGTGAAATTTCAAGCGCTTCGAGTTTTTTACGAATCAAAATATCAGAAGCTTGTTTGGCACTTAAATGCCCTGCTTGCATCTCTTTTTTGATGTCAAGCAAAGTTATAGCCTTATCTTCGACAACAACAGCCACACCGTCATATACTTTTGCGCTTAGCAAGCTTGAAAATATGAGTATTAAAAGTAATTTAACCATAAAAATCCATTTTATTAATTTTAAAAGAGTATTTTACCAACCTTTAACCAACATTTGCCTAAAATTGCAAAACATTATACATAAAGGCACATCATGGTTGTTACTCGCTTTGCTCCATCTCCTACAGGTTACTTACACATTGGCGGTTTACGCACGGCTCTTTTTTCTTATCTTTGGGCAAAAAAAAACAGTGGTAAATTTGTTCTTCGTATTGAAGATACTGACAAAGCTAGAAACTCTGAGGAGGCAACAAGGGCAATTTTAAATGCTTTTGAATGGCTCGGACTTGAAGCTGACGGGGAAATCACCTACCAAAGCAAACGCGAAGATATTTACAAAAAATATATACAGCAACTCCTCGATGAGGGAAAAGCCTATAAATGTTACATGAGCAAAGAAGAACTTGATGCACTCAGAGAAACACAAATGGCAAATAAAGAACGTACAAAATATGATGGAAAATACCGTGATTTTACCGGAACTCCACCAGAGGGTGTTGAGCCTGTTATACGCATCAAAGCACCACTGAGCGGTGAAATAGTTGTGCATGACGGCGTCAAAGGAGACATCTCTTTTCAAGCAGAAGATATTTTGGATGATTTTGTCATTGCCAGAGCTGACGGCTCTCCGACGTATAACTTTGTTGTAGCCATTGATGATGCTTTAATGGGCATTAACGAAGTCATTCGAGGCGATGACCACCTCTCAAACACGCCCAAACAAATAGTTGTATATGAAGCACTCGGGTTAAAAATTCCAAAATTTTACCATGTGCCTATGATACATAATGCCCAAGGCAAAAAACTCTCAAAGCGTGATGGAGCAACAGATGTCATGGCATATAAAGAGATGGGCTACTTGCCTCAGGCACTGCTTAATTTTCTTGTGCGTCTCGGTTGGAGTCACGGCGATCAGGAGATTTTTTCCATGGAGGAGATGAAAGAGTTGTTTGATCCAAAAGACATCAACAAGTCAGCTTCTATTTACAACACAGAAAAACTCGACTGGCTCAATGCCCACTACATCAAAAACACGCCAAACGAAGAACTTACCGAACTCCTCACAGATTTTGGCGTCGTTTTGAGTTCGCATGACAAAAAAGAGATTTTACTCGACGCCCTCAAAGAGCGTGCAAAAACCTTAAAAGAACTAGCTACGCTTATAAATGAGGTAGTCACCACACCACAAACATACGATGAAAAAGCCGTCAAAAAAGCCTTTAAAGGTAATGCGATTGAAGTGCTTGCAACATTTGCCGACAAACTTAATGCCACACAGGAGTTACATCTTCCAAGTGATTATCATCATATTATGGAAACAGTCGTCAATGAAATGGAAATCGGCTTTGGAAAAATTGGCAATCCGCTTCGTGTAGCGCTTCTTGGAAAAATGAGTGGTCCGGGACTTGATGTCGTTATGTCTGTCATCGGAAAAGATGAAACTATCTTGCGCATTGCAAGAGCAATAGAAGCCAATATATAATGGCTTCTCTGTTTTAATTCGTCTTTGGTAAAAGAGGTACAGTAATTATATCTTGAGATAATTTTCCGGTTAGAGATTGTAAAAACAGATAAATACTTTCTGTTTCCTCTTGCGACAAATCTACCCCTAATTGCACCTTCGCCATTATGCTTACAGCTTCTCGTAATGACTTGACGCTTCCGTCATGAAAATACGGAGCAGTCATTGCAACATTTCTCAATTGCGGCACTTTAAAAACATATTTGTCTTCTTCTTTTTTTGTTACATTAAAACGACCTGCATCAACTTTTTTGCTTTTTGTGTATTTCCAGTAAGGGGCAACCATCCCGAATTTCTGATTCATTGTTCCACCGAGTAATGCGCCTGAGTGGCAAGAGACACAGCCAAGTTCTATAAACTTTTTCAATCCTTTTTTTTCCTGCTTGCTCAATGCATTGACATTACCGTCTAAAAAGGCATCAAATCTTGCAGGCGTTGAGAGGGTTCTCTCCCATGCTCCAATTGCCTTTGCATAATTGTCAACACTGACCGGTTTTGCATCATTTGGAAATGCTTTTTTAAATAAAACATTGTACTCTTCAATACTGTGTAACTTTTTTTCCACCCACTCGTAAGAAGGTGCGCCAAACGAGCCTTTGCCCAATAATGCCTTTTTCGCCTGATCTTCAACATCTTTTCTGTCTCCGCGCCAATGCTGCGTAATTTGACCTGCAGCATTTAAAACCGTTGGTGCATTTCTAGGATTTAGTTTTCCAAAGTTTCCTCTTGATTTTTCAAGATTATCTGCACCGTAATAACTAAAGGGATGGCATTTTACACAACTTGTAGTACCGTCTATGGAAACCCTTTTCTCATAAAAAAGCATTTTTCCAAGCCGAATTTTTGCTTGCGTTAATCTATTTGTCTCAGAGGGAAATGTTTTAGGCAATGGTTCAAAATTTTGTTTTGCCTGTTCTAACAGTAGACTATCCGAAGCATATACACATGATATTGCGACAGATATTGATAGTATTATTTTTTTCACAGTTGATTCCTTTTATTTGATATTTGTATGCTTTGAATATCCTTTCCATTAATACTGACAATATTGAGTTTTCCATGCCCATTTCCCATATCGTTGGCGAAATCAAACACAGCCCCAATAATAATGAGTTTATTTTTATGAACTTTGTTTTGATAAATTTACAAAGCATAAGTAACTTGTTTTCTTACATTAAACACTTTTTCCTAATAAAAGAAAATTATTTTCTTTCAATAATTATTATATATAAATACTTAAAAAGAACTTTGTAATATGATTAACTTTTCTAAGCTATACTAAAAGAAAAGAGAAAATGATGCAAAAGCATAAAATTTTAGAACTATTGCTTTATCAACTCAATACAATTATTCAAGAAGATAAAAAAAATATTTTTTATCTTTTATACTATTCTTTAATAGAGGGTATTTTACTCATGGTAAGTCCTCTTACCTCTGCTTTTATTATTAACAGTGTATTAGCACATGCTACTATTTCTATTTATACACTTAGTGGTGTTGTCATTACTATTTTTTTAATGATTGCATTTTTACAAGTTATCAAAGAGTACATTATTGAAAAATTTGAACAAAAGATTTTTATAAAAAACTCTATAAAAATAGCTGAGCTTGCTGTAAAAATTGTTCCTGATAAAGCAGATATTGATAAATATATGAATTACTTTTTTGATGTTATTTCCATTCAAAAAATATTTCCTGTACTTTTACTCAATGGCTCAGGCTTAATTATAAAACTACTTACAAGTATGTTACTTTTACTTGTTTTTGATGTATCTTTTTTCTTTTTAGGACTTTTTTTCGTGTTCTTTTTTCTAGTAACTGTCCTTTGGCTTGGAAAAAGAGGACCTTCATACTCAATAGAGCGTTCAAATGCGAAACATAAAGCTATCTATTTTTTACAAGAGATTCCTTATTTACAAGAAGAATCCAAAACTATTTTTACAAAACTTGACCAACTGCTTAGTAATTTTGTTTTTGCAAGAAGAAAAATGTTTGGAGTAGTTGTAAAACAACTCTCTTTAACATTTTTTCTAGAAGGCTTAGTACTGAGTTCTTTTTTTATTATTGGCGGTTATTTGGTTTTTGAAGGAATTGTACCAATTGGTGAATTTGTTGCTGTAGAAATTATAATTATTTCTCTTGTAAGTGCACTGCGCGATTTTATGAAACAAATAGACTATATGTATGATATGATTGAAGGATTTTATAAGATTGAAAAACTTAAAAGTGCTTTAGGAGAGGAACAAAAATATGTATAAATTTACCTCCATAGAACTGGCTGAACCCTCAACACTTATTCGTAAGTTTATGCTTATAACCTTTTTTATTCTTGCTGTATTTATAGTTTTACTTTTTTTACCATGGCAGCAAACTGTACAAGGAGTTGCAAAACTTACAGCACTCAATCCAACACAAAGAGATTATACTATTGTTGCAACCATTGATGGTTTTATAGAAAAATTTTATGTACATGAAAATCAATTTGTTCATAAAGGTGAAAAGCTTTTTTCTATGGTAGATCTTGACAAGAACTATGCTTATAGAATTGAAAATACCCAAGAGCAGATACAAAACAGATATGAGAATGAACTACAAAAAATACAATACCTTCAAAAGAATTTAGAAAATACACAAAAAATACTTCAAAACGGGCTTGTAATCTATGAACGACAACTACAACAACTGCAAAACCGTCAAGAAGCACTGTTGCAAGAGCAGCAAACGACACAAAATAAGTTAACGATTGAAACAACAAATTTACAGCGCTATAAAAGGCTCTACCACGAGGGAATTAAATCACAAAGAGCTTATGAGTTACAAAAAAACAGTTTTTTACAGGCTAAATCACACAATAAAATTTTAGAAACAAAAATAAAAAATTTAGAAAAAGAGTCTAAAATACTCATTCAAAAGAAAAAACAGTTTGCACATAAAATGCAAGTAAAAATCAATGGTGTTAAAGAACAGCTATTAAATACAAACAATAAACTCCATACACTCAAACAAGCACTCAACCAAAATAAAATACTCGCATCCCGCTATCAAAGTCGTGATATTTTAGCAAAAGCCGATGGCTATGTTGTGCGTATTTTTCAAAATGACACCAATAAACTTATCAAAAAAGGAGAAAGAATACTTTACTTTTCTCCTGTTGTCACACAAAGAGCTTTACGTGTTAAAGTATCAGACTTTCACATGCCTTTGATGAAAAAAGGACTTAAAACCCGAATAGTCTTTTATGGTTGGCCTGCGATGCAAATATCTGGTTGGCCAAAAATATCACATGGCACCTATGGAGGTATTGTTCATTCTATAGAAAAAAGTGCTTATGAAAAAGAAGTATATTATGTGCTAGTAACTCCAGACAAAAAAGACAATCCTTGGCCTAAGGCAAAAGATTTAAGAATCGGTACACAGGCAACTGTATGGATTCGCTTAGGTATCGTTCCTATATGGTATGAAATATGGAGACTTATGGTTGCACAACCTCCAAAAATGATAAGCCCTCCACAAGAGGATTTATCGCGATGGTAAAAAAATTATTTTTGTTATGTTGTTTCTTTACTTCTTTGTTCGCAAAAGAGTTTTTTACACAAGAGAAAATACAAAAATATCTTAATGATACAAATCCCTATTATTACTCTATAAAAGCGCATTACTATACAAACAAACAAAAAGAGCAGATAACACGAGCAAATTTTGATACCAAGCTTCATGCAAAATATGAAAATAAATCTTATCCACTTTCTAGTGCTTCTTATACACAGGCATCTTTCATAAAACCTCTTTATAATGGGATTGAATTAAATGTTGGATACCGTGACGCTGAAGGGACACAAGAGTATAATAATATTAAAACAGGTAAAGATGGAGAAATAATCACCTCTATAAAGCTCCCCCTTGTTGGCATCGCAACCAACAGAAGTCGCAATGCCATTACTTATGAACTCTCAAAGCTACAAAGTAAAACAAGTAAAGCTCAAACAGAGGTAGATGTACTAGCGTTATATCTGCAAATAACACAAAACTATTTTCAACTTCTTTATGAACATGAACTTTTAACGCTCACGCAACATCTACTCAACAAAGCCAAAGAACATTTGGTTTTTATACAAAAAGAAGTTCTTTTAGGTAACAGAGCTAAAATTGAACTTCTTGATGTACAAAGCCAAGTTATTGAGAGAGAACAAAAATTACTTCTGCTTCGCAATCAGCTTATGCAGAGTAAAAACAACTTTATCAAATTTTTAAATATACCTTTAAAAAAGTTTGACGACAAATACAAACTGCCAAACATAAAACCATTTTTCAAAAAACTCCTTTCACAACAAGAGTATCTAGCATTAGCAAAAAAACAACGACAAGAGTTTATTACAATAGCATATGAGAAGAAAAAAATAAAAGAACACATAAAAGGAATTGTTTTTGAACAATACCCAGATATGGATGTTACTTTTTATGGTGTGCATGATTTAGCCTATAAAAAAGACGGATATAAAATAAGTGCAAATCTAGTCTTTCCTCTTGAACGCAATAGCTACAAAGGAAAAAAACAACTCTACAAACGAGAACAATTACGCTTTGATGCTTTAGAAGCAGTCTTATCCAATAATATAAAAACAAATATAAAAAATTTACTCAATGCCATCTCTCTTATGAAAAGGCAGATTGCTTTGGCAAATCAAGAAACAAAATTGCGTAAAAAATTGGAAAAATCTGAAAATATAAAATACAAAGAAGGGCTCAGCAGTTTGGTCCTTGTTAATCAAAGAGAAAGTGCAACACTCCTGAGTCAGCAAAAATATTTGCAAGCATTATTAAAAATACAAATCTATTATCTTCAGTTAATGTCTGAAATTGGACATTATCAGCTATAGGAGAGTTTATATGAAAAATATAGTGGTTATTGGTGGTGGCTATGGAGGTTTAAGAGCTATTGAAGAAGTAGCAATCACTCAGCTATATTCTTATGACATTAAAACAAAACTCAATAATAGCTACTTTAAAAGAAACTTTTAAACTCATGATAAGTTTATTTTATCTTCTCTTTAAATATCATCTCTGTACACATCGCTCATATCAAAATCATCCTCCGGTTCAATGACCGGAATAGCATCTAAGTCACTTTGATCTACTTTTACAGCAGAAAAATTATAATCTTTACCCTGATAAAACCTTTGCTCTTTTGCGTATTTTTTTCTCTTTGCATCTGTTCTTGAAGATGTTTTTGTGTCTGTTTTACTTTTTTATCTGTAGTATTTTTTATAGTTTCTCCATAACCCCCTATGTCAGGAGAGTTGTCCAAACTTATGATATAAATTCTTATAAGGAATGAGACAATGCGATATAGTGATGATTTTAAAGAGAAAGCGATAAAAACAGTTTTAGAGAATGAAGGAGTAAA
>Ga0256840_1003064_pt1 | contig 13913 bp, 19 predicted proteins | sample 355202metaG_FD_185969 | JGI IMG/M metagenome (GOLD analysis project Ga0256840, IMG submission 185969) | Hydrothermal vent microbial communities from Mid Atlantic Ridge, Atlantic Ocean - 355-202 | ecosystem: Environmental > Aquatic > Marine > Hydrothermal vents | place: Atlantic Ocean: Mid...
GCATTTAAACCATATAGATGCAACAACGACACTTGGCCAGAAGCCAAGGGTGGTAAAACAGAATTCTTTAATAGAAATATTTTAGAATTATAAATTAATATATCTTAAAACCTAAGCTTTATTAAAGCTTAGGTTTTCCTGTGTTGCCATAAAAATAAGTTAACAAAGAGATAACCACTACAAAGGACACACTATGAAAGAAACACTTGACCCTCTAACTAGAATAACACCGAGACAATTTATTCTCGCAACTATGATTATATGTTTTCTCGCACTACAAGGATTTTTTTTCTATAAAGCTATTATTCAACCAAAAAAAAGAAACTTTATTATTATAACAAAGTCACCTTTAAGATTAATTGCTAGATGGGATAAATCTGATTTTGAAAATAAAATCAAAGGCGATACAACTGGAGATATAATTAGATTATTAGATACTATACATAAAGAAGAATATGTTAACTATAAATTTAATGATTCATTAACTGTTAATTTAGGAGTTACTGACGCAAAAACAGATACTTCTTTATCCCACCTTAAGGAAGAGACATCTATTAAGGCTTCTATTCCTGCATTACCAGGAGGACAATAATGAGCAATTGTACCTCCGGATCTAAATGTATAAGACAGGGAATAGCAGTAGCATTAGTTATTGCAATGCTAGGTTTAATTATCATTATTATAACTGGTCTTTTAAATCAGAACTTTTTTCCCGTTCCAAAAGAAAATCAAATCATGATTACTAAATCCCCTATACAAATTGTATATAGGGGAAAATCTACCGAAAAAATTATAGATATAGTTAAAGAACTAAATAAAATCCCATTCGAAAAATATGAGTTTAATCCAGAAACAGAGATACATATTGTTTCTGAAGATAGCTTTGATATCCCAGATTCAAAGGATTTGCCAAAAAATAACTACACAAAACTACCCCTCGATAAAACAGTCGAAAAAGATTCAAAAGAATAAAACTATAATCCGGATTCATAAGATTCCGGATACATCAATATTAAATTATTAAAGGAAACTTATGCCATTTAACTTAATACCTCTAAAATACTATTTAGGAATTGGATTAATATCTATTCTTGCCTTATTTTTTTATTTTTTTCATACACAACCTATGGCAAAATTAAAAGAAGATAATAAAAAACAAGAGACCATAATTAAAGAGATTGAGGACGAGACCAAAAAAGATAAAATTAAGTCTGACTCTTTTTCTGACAAATGGAAAACCATTAGAGAATTAGAATATTTAATTCCCATTAGTAATATAAAGGATCATAATGATACTCAAATCAATATTAATACCTCTCCTGGTAAGCACGCTATTTCTATTTAACGCTTGTAGTTTTTATGAGCCCGAAATTATATATGTAAAGCAGGATTGTCCAACTTTACAAACAGCAGAAGTTCATACTACTGTACGTAAGCCTCTAAATATAACATATACTGTTAAAGATAAATAAGGATAAACAATGCAAGATAAAATTGTCGAGTTATCGCTGGAGGATTTTCAGAAAATGATCCAGGAGATTAAAACCCTAAAAAAAGAAAAGTCAGATTTACAACTAGCTAATGATTTTTTAAATAAAATGATAAAAGATTATCAGGAGAAATTTATTCGTGATAAATCTACTAAAAAAGATTAAAGAAATCATTAATATATTTAAATATACTATTAATAAAGGAGAATATATGTTAACCGAAGATAAACTACAGGCTATTTTTATACATGCGGATGAAGATAATATAGAACAATTTTGTAATATTTTTAATAAGTATGCTATTGAATTTAAGATAACTAAAGAAGTCCATGTTAACTTTTTATTGGCACAATTACGCCAGGAAATTGGGACATCATTAACACCGAGAAGGGAAAATTTAAATTATTCATGTAGTGCCTTACCTAAAATATTTAAATTTTATCGCAAAAATCCTAAGGCGGCTAAGAAGGATGGTCGGTGTAATAATCATCGAGCCAGTCAACAAAAGATAGCTAATAATGTTTACGCACATCGCCTGGGAAATATAGAGTCAAATGATGGCTGGGATTTTAGAGGTGGTGGTTATATACAACTAACTGGTAGAGATAATTATATGAGAATTGCTAATGATATATCTAAAACTATAGATCAAAAGTGTTCACCCGATGATTTAAAAGATAAAATACAATATGTTGACTATGCTTTATTAACAGCAATGTCCTTTTGGAAAATTAATAAATTATATAAATGTAAAACGATAGATGATGTTACAGCTAAAGTTAATAAATATACAGATAGTTATTCAAAGCGCAAATCATTTTACAAAAAAATAGCCTCATTGTAGGCTATTTTTCATGTCTTGAAACAAAGAGATACAAGATAATATTAAGGAATATATATGTTAAAAATAAGTACATTTTTTAAAAATAAAATAACTACGCCTAATTTGATATTTAGAAATAATGAGAACGCCGGAGTTAATATAATTTATTATCCGGAATTGGGTTCCACTGGAGTTGATTTTATTAATAAATATAGAAAGAAAAACTATTGGGATTATGTAGTAATCCCACAGGCGTTTATGTTTTTAGGACATAAGGTATTTACTACAACATATCACCGAGATTTCAAAAAAAATATACCAATGATTAGAATCCAGCGTAAATTTATTAAAGTTAATAGTCCCCTTAAATCAGTAGTTATTGATTTAACTTCATTGAGTAATAACTATGCTGCTTTTTCAAAAAGCAGATCAAAAAAGCAAACTACTCAAGCCTTTCTGGATTTAGTTGAACAATTTGCAATAGACTCAAAAACAACCTCAAAAGAAACGTATTTATTAATTGATAATACCCTAGGTGATCAAAAAGAGATGGTTGATTCTTTAACCTATTTTTCAAGATTAAATAGTAATAAAATTAGATTAAAGAATATAGAAGGTATTTTATTATATGGTAATCGTAAATTTTGGCCACTGACTATTAAAGAGTCCGATAAAGATGGTGAATATTTTAAAATTAATATGAATATTATGGCTCGGTATATGAAAGAGGTTCATGGTGAAGAAGAGAAGGAAATAATAAAACCTGAAGAAAAAATAGATATTACCAGAGAAACTGTAAAATTATTATATAAAGTACATAAAGATAAATTAAAAAGATCAACGAATTCTATTTCAGGTATATCTCAGAAAACAGATAATATCGAAGAGAATCCACTCGAACTTATTAAAAATGAGGTTGAATCAAATAAACATCTAAAAGGTAAATCATTCGAAGAAAAACTTAGTAATTTATTTAAAGAAAATAAATCTACTCCGAATAAACCTAATTCGAAAAAAGCACCCGGTGCATCTAACCCAGAATCTAAAATACCACAAGTTGTAAATAATATTTCTGATGATATTAAAAAGTTAAATAAAAGATATAATGGAACAATTGAATTAAATGAAAGTACCGTATTAAAAAGTAGAAAATCCTTTTATAATCCGTTTAATATTATAGGATACAAAGATTTTAATGCATATAATAAACAGGATACTGAATTCGGAGAAACCTTGGATCAATCTATATTTGACTTAATTAAATCTATCGAGTCTGATAAAGAATTGGGTATTAAAATTTTAAATATAAATACAGTAATTACCGATACAAATCGGGATAGATTTAAAACCTATAAAATAAAATTACAACACAAATCTTTTGGACACGAGAAGCCTTACACTGTTTCTTTTCACGTCCCAGTTCCATCTAAAGGAAAATATATAAAACTTGGTGGTAATGATTGGATTATGATTAATCAGTTCTTTCCTAAACCTGTTATTAAAATTGCACCAGAGATGGTTAGAATATACACACATTATAATACAGCTTCAGTATTTATTAAAACGCATGCTTTGAATTCAGATCAGGATATTAAAGAGCTTGTTAATAATTTTGGACAAAGTCTTAAAAGAACCAAAAAACTAAAGACCCCTTTAGAAACTCTAGAAAAAGAAAAAGCTCAGCAGATTATTGAAAAATATAATCTACCTCAATATTTAAATACTGAAATATTTATTAATTTCGAAACAAAGGCCGTTTAATGAATGCTTATATAAAAAAAATAGAATCCTTGATTGAACAGGCAGAGATAAAACGCACTCAGTTTGTTACCAAGGACTATCCTGGAAAATGGCATGCACCTGAAGGTTTATTTAAAACTTCGAACGCTCAGACTATAGCGGATACATTATCCCAAAATGGGGATGCAAGTTATAAACAAGCAATGGGTCGAATAACCTTCTATATTAATAGAGCTGGTAAAAATCTTTCTCGAGAAAGATTAGAAACAATGCAAAAAGTAAAAGTATTGATCCGTTCTAGATATAATAAATAATATTAAAACCCCTGGTATTAGCCAGGGGTTTTTCCTGTCTTCGAATTTTAACATTTAAACAAAGAGTTAAATATATAAACACAATTTAGAAGGCGTACGCGCTGAAGGGAATATAATGAAAGCGAGTTATAGTATTAATTTTGAACGAGAAAAAAATGATAAACTTTATTTTTATGAAAAATCTGTAGGTAATAAAGTAACAGAATTTGCATATATATCACCAGAAGATCCAGATATTCATTATAAAACTGATGAAGGTGATATCAAAAAATTTCCAAAAGAGGAAATAGTTTCTTTTTTAATAAATATATACAATGATATGTCTAAGATTATTTTCAATGAAAGAGTAGATCTAAAAAGTAAAAGCTCAAAGCCTAGATTTGGATTAAAAATTCAAGGTAAGAGCATAAACCTTATTCATTTTTTCATAATTAATAAGGGATTATTATCGGCTTTGGATTACTTTAATATTAGATATCAATTTAGTGATAAAAAAGTTCCTGGGGCTCTTATAAACTTAAGACTAAATGAAAATGAAGATAATCATAATTACCTAGGAATATTCAATGTTGATTTAATTCAGGAGTATTTAATTAACGGTCTTCATGACGGATTAAAATCAGTTTTTCCTGTCGATAAAAAAGATATCAATTCTAAAGAACTATATAATCCATTTTTCGAACTTAAAGGCCGGAATTTTGCTAGTAGCTTAATTGAACTAAATAGAACTTTTATTGATCAAACAACTGCTAAAATTTTAAAAACTTATGGTATGCCTAGTGATTTAATGGATCTTCTGGGTAAATTTGTCCCTAAGTATCTAATGAATGCCAAAACTGAGGATCAATCAGATTTAGGTACACAAAGAATACGAATGTCGGAAGCGGTATCACATTCGGCTTATCGTGTTTTCGGGGAAGCCTTGGGTCGTGTTAGAAATATTAAAGGGGTCGGCACTGATTTCGACACTAAATTAATTCTTGATCCATTAGCTATTATAAAAAGACTCCAAGCTTCGGGAATGTTACAATACAGTCAAACCACCAATCCAATGGAGGAACTAAACTTCAGCTCCAAAATTACAAAGACAGGTGTTGGTAATATGTTGGCTCAACAAGTAACTTTAAAAAAGAGGGATTTAAATCCATCATATTATGGTGTAATTGCTCCAGTAAGTACGAATGAGTACAGTAATGTTGGTAATACTCAAACCCTTACTAATAAGGCTACCTTAACAGATAGATTTGGAACTATTCAGCAAAGAGAATTTACTGATGATATAAATCCTTTTGATTTATTATCTGCAAGTGAATCATTACAACCTTTTTATGAATACGATGATACAACAAGAAGAGTTATGGGTAATCAACAGTTTGGGCAATTTGTACAATTAGATAACCCAGATGAGCCTTTAGTTCAAACTTCGTTTGAAGAAATCGTTCCGCATCTTGTCTCGGATAGATTTACAATTAAAGCTAAGAAAAAAGGAATAGTAAAATCTATAAAGGATAATAGGATTACTATCGTGAATTCGGATGGTACGTTAAGTCATCATAGTACTAAAGATACCCGTTCAAGAACTAAAAGGGGAATCTATATTCCAATGAAATATCATGTTATAGCCAAAGACGGGCAACATGTAAAACCTGGAGATATTTTGGCTGCAACTTCTAGTCTTAAAACTGGTAAATTGGCAGTTGGGCGTAATCTTGTAGTTGCTCAAATGTCATATAGAGGAATGAATTACGAAGATGGTTGGGTTATTACAGAGCCTGTTCAGGATAAATATGATCAAAAAATACTCGAAAAAATAACTGCTATCATTCCACTAGATGCTAAAATAGCGGATTTTAAAATTATGGTGGGAGAACCAACAGACCCCGGGGAAGTTCTATTGACCTATTCGGGAGTATCAAATGTTGAGGATTTTATTGTGGAACCGGGTGAAGATAGTAATACTGACGATGTCCTATCCGGAATAGAATTTAGTGGTAGTAATGTTATTTATCGTTCTCCTGGTGGGAGAATTATCGATTTTAATATTAAACTGAATAATAAAAATGTTGATAGTCTATTGTACAAAGAGTGGCGAAAATTAACCAAAGATATTGAAAGCCAGCAGCAGCAATGTAAATTAGTTAAGCATAATCATACAGAATATGTTGACTGTATTTCTGATATAACTAATCCTGAAATTATAAAAATTGGTGGTCATAGTGTTAATGGTAATGAGTTTGATGGCGCTGTAATTGAAATATTTATTGAGAAACCTAATAAAGTTGCAAATGGCTCCAAATTTACTTTGGGGGCTACTGGTGGTAAAGGGACTGTTCAATATATAATTCCGAAGGGTCAAGAACCACACGCAGAGGATACAAAGTTAAAGATAGAATTTATTCCTACACCGCTATCAATTATATCCAGAAAAAATATTAGTATTCTTTTACTAATGTACACAGGTAAGGTTGTATATTTTCTTAATAAAAAAGCTCTCGAGATGGCAGAGTCTGGAAAAGTCAATCAAATTCGAGAAATGGTTTTAGAAATATTTTCGTATATGGACGCCAGCTCAGAAAAGTTTCTAGTTAATGAAATAGGTACCTTTTTTGATTCAAAATCAGATGGTGAAATTATTAAATACATAAAAAATAGTGACCCATTATCTAAACCAGCTTTTCCAATGTTAGTTCCGCCACATAAAAATAAAATAACTATAGAAAATATTCAAGATGCGGCTAATGCCTTGGGTATTCCACTTAATGAGAAAGTATATATCCCAGAGGAAGGAATATATACTGAGCAGACAGTTCCTGTTGGAATTATGCCAGTAACATACTTAGAACATTTCCCTAAGGCAATGTCCGGTGTTAGAGGTTCATTGGCTTCTAAAAGTCAATTTACAACAGGTCAAGGTAGATCTGGAACTAGTGTCGGTGCTGGTGCTTCTAAAATAGGGGAATACGATTTATTTGCATTATCATATAAAGAACCCGGAAAATTAATTAAAGAATTGCATGGACTACACTCTGATAATAAAGAAGGTAAAATGAAATTTCAGAAAATGGTATTAAAAGATGGTAAAATGCCTGATATATTAAATATTAAAATAGATTCATCTGAAGGAAAAACCAAACAATTAGTTGAAACCTTCTTCCATGGCGCAATGTTAGAATCTGATCTATAGTCTGCTCTAAAGGAGCAAACTGCTCTAAAGGAGCAAACTGCTCTAAAGGAGCAAACTGCTCTAAAATAATTCTTGTATCTAAGAAAAAGAATTATAAGCTTAGCTTATCTTTATTATAAGATAAGGTTATTGCATGAATAAATACAAAAGGATAACAATGAAAACAATCGAAACAAAAATAGACAAATTAATTGAGGAGTCTATTATATCGACTCCTCTAGGAGCCTTGGAAAACCTTCTTAAAACTAAATGGGATTGGAAACTAACTCCAGAAATTAAAGAAAAATTTGAAACTAGATTCGATAAAATAAAAAAGATTGGTTCTAAATTTGAAGCTTGGGATACAAAGAAAAATAGAGGGGTTTATTTGGACCCTAATATTAAGGCGTTCGTTGTTGTTAAAGATACTGGAAATCAATGCGGATTCTTAAGAGGAGCCGTAACATCATCTAAAAGGTTAGATAATGATCAGTCAAAATAAAAGATTCAAAAAAAGAATCCTTGAAGAAGGTGTTGGTTCAGTATATACTGCTTTAAAAACAGCCCAACGAAATCTAGGAGCAATGTCTATAAAAGGTCATCGAAAAGAAAGAGACCATCAGAGAAAGAGTGGGGCGGATGCTAAAGCAAATTTCCATAATAGAACTATGAGAAAGGTTGCTAGGCAAACTTACGAACCTAATAAATTTTTAAGTCTGGTTGGTAGCATGGAGAAAAACCATAACTCCGGTAAATTTTAAAGGAAAATACAATATTGAAATATACTGAAATACTAAAGGACCTATTACATGATTATAACTTTGTCGAACGTGACCGATATTCGAAAGATGATTTTGTAACCATCATTTGCCCAGAACATGGTATATACTATAAATCGGTTGGTGATATATTAAAGGATGACCCAGAATGCCCTAGATGTAATTTTTTAAGTCCAGATAGAGGGATTAATCTTTTATCTAGTTATCAATTAGAGGGTAACTTTGATCCAAAAGAGGAAAGAGCATTATATTATCGGTTACTAATCCAACATAAAAAAACAGGACTTCTTTTTCAAAAAGTAGGAATAGCTAAATCTTCCGAAGATTTCATAGACTTTTGGGATCCCTGGAAATGGAAAGATTTTACAATAGAACCTATTGATAAAATAGAATGCTCTCTAAGCGAAGCTATGTCCATAGTGAAAGATTTTCAACAGAATAATTCTGAGAATAAAATGATTATACCAAATGATATAAAATTTAATATGAATAAAACCTATTATTGGAACGAGATATGGCAAGCGAAGGCTAAAACTATTCCAATTCTTAGAGATATAAAAGCTAAAGAACAGAAAGGTAAATGTACCATATGTGATAAACCAATTAAAGCACCAACTCTTGATCATATGCATATTAAAAGAATACATGGTACTGGTTATATTAGAGCAGTATGTTGTTCCCAATGCAATACTTTTATAGCTCGTTCAGAAAATAATGCCAGCCGTCACGGAATTTCAAATGAGGAACTCCCTGATGTCTTAAGACGAATGGCAGATCATTTAGAAAACCAAACTAATATAATACATCCAACCGAAGTCCCAAAAAGAAAAAAGGTTGGTGTCAGGGAATGGAATCGAATTAAGAAATATTATTTTAAGGTATTTCCTAATCGCAAGATTCTTCCTCAAAAACCTACATATATTACTGATAGTTGGTTGGAACTTAAACAACAAGTTGATATTTATCTAGAAAAGCTAGAAGAAGAAAAAACACATAAGAAAAAACTAAAGCAAAGACATAAAAGGATATAAAATGACACAAAATGCAATAAATAAAATCGAGGCATTAATCGAAGAAAATAAGTTTATTAAATATGGATGGCCTCTAGCTGGCGCTGCAGGATTAGGTTATCTGGGATATCAAGCAGGAGGTGATACAGCCGAAGGACTTAAAAATATATCGGATAGGAATCAAAATCCTGTAGATAGTGGCCTATCCTTTGCTAAAGAATTATTTTCAGATAAATCGCGAATAACGTCTCCTGGAAAAGAATTTACTAATATATTTATTCCTGGAAAAGATGGCTCTTTTTTAAAATTTGGTGAAGCTATTGGTAATTCTGAGTTGGGGCACACCCATTCTATTTCAGATGAGGATTTAAAGAGGGTATCAGATGATACTAAACTTCGGGGGGGTGTAATTGGAACTGGTCTTGGATATTGGGGTGGGAGATTAGCAGCCCCCCGTCAAAAAAACAGATTAAATTAGAGCAATAATCTAAATCTATATATAAAAGAATAAAATAAAACTTAAGAATTTTTAAGGAAAATAAAAAATGATATATTACCAGAATGTAGGTGAGGATGGCTTCGATAGTATAACTATTCAACCAAGAAAACCATCCGAAGATCGGGCTTTATTACTAGCCCCAGAGTTCCAGTTTTTGGCTGACTTCGACTTTAAGAATTTTAATTATTTCAGTTTTGAACAGGATATTGCAGATATGGATACTTCGGAATTTGAGTGGTTTTATAAATCAACTTTTGAACCTTGGTTATTAGATGTTAATAATAACTATCTTGATCTAGATTTTGAAAATATATATTATAAATTTAATAATCAGGAAGAAAAAAGGGTATTTCTACTAAAGATAGTCAATTTTATAATGTTTTTATTACCTTATCAGGTTCTTCGTCGAGTATTTAAAGATCAGGGTATTATTTCGGTAGCAGAGCTAAAAGATTTTTTAGAGGATGATATAAACCTAATTAATCTCAGAGATTTCATTATTGATGAATTGGATCATAATGCTACTCAGTTTGACGACTTTGTAAAAACATTATTATATTTTGAAAAAGTTGCTAAAAAAAATCTGGTGGAAGAGAATATTGAACTTCTCGGTGATCATATTACCAAACAAAATTTATTCTTAGAAATCTTTAAGGGTATAATGCAGGAAACTGACATGGAAAAATTTAGAGATCTTCTAAAGATTATGGTTCAGAAGGATGAAAAGAATATAATATGACAGAATTTTTTAATAATAAATTAACAAACAATAATGGAATTTTTAAAACTAAGATGATCGAAGGTAAGTCTAAAAAAATTGTTTTTCCGACTTATAACAGACGAAATAAAATAGTATGGTACTCCATTATATTTACATTAATTGCTGATGTTCCAAAAATTACATTTATGGTATCTCACACCATAAATGATAAAGATGGTAATTCTAAAGAATGTTATCATCATCTAAGCGATAGGGCTGTATTATGCTCACCAGAGGAAACATTAGAAAATTTTAATAAAATCATCAATGATTTCATTTATGGAGATTATGATCAGGAATAACATCTTTAACAAAGTATTATAATAAATATATCCTCTAAGGATACAAAGGAAACTTATGAAAATTACAGGCGTATTTAAAGATTATAATAATCTAAGATTAGCTTATGGTATAGGCCCAGCAGATAAAGTCGATGAAAAGTTTGATGCTTTTTTGCATAAAATATCATCAAAGAATTGTATTCTTGGAAATTATACCCCAACGTCAAAAACATTTGATACTACATTACTTGTAGAAGATCCAGCAAGACCTGGAAGCGGCATTATTGTTCATCAATATCTAGATGGGCATTCGCGAGGATTCGGTGACAACATGGGAATTAATAAATTAGATTTAATTACTCAAGTAGATACAGATAAATATATTTATTGTACTAGTTGCGGATTTATAGTAAGTAAAGATACCAGATATGATTCTGAGCCCCGATTTAACTATGGGGATATTTATGCTAATACTATAGCTGTTCATCCGGCAAATCCCACGACAATAACAGGAGTAACCATCCCATTATTAACGGCAGATGTTAATCATAGAATGTATTGTCCAAAAGAAAGAACACCTAAAATTTTTGCTGAAGTCGGTACTAGTTTTTTACCATAGATATATTAAACATAAGCCACCCGGCTTATGTTTTCCTGTGCTTAAAAATAGCAAACATATAAATTATAGTATAATTTAAAAAAGGAATATAATGGCTGATAGAATATTTAATGATCCCGAGGATTTAGCGGATATCTTACAATCTAAAATCGATAGCTTTGGAGATGAGGTTACTGATGTAACTCAGTTGCCAGATTCATATGCTTTAAAAGATATGGATAAAGCGGTTCAACTTTTTACAGAGACTGTATCATCGGGTAAGAAGATAAAATTAATAAGTGATAGTGACTGTGACGGTCTAGGAACATATCGATTATTTTGGAGTTTTTTCTCAATATTTCCATATAAAAATGTTGAGTTTGTAATTACTCAAAGATCTCAAGGGTATGGGTTTTTGCCGATCCATGTTGACGATGAGACCGAGTTATATATAACAGCTGATAATGGAATTACTGCTATAGAAGCAACTGACGCTGCTAATTGCAAAGGGGCAAAGGTTATCATATGTGATCATCATCAAGTCGACCCAAAAGGACTTCCATTAGCTTATGCTATTATTGATCCTCATCAACCTGGATGTTCTTTTGAACCTAAAGATATTTCAGGCACAGTAGTTCTATATTTTTTTCTACAGGCATTAGTAAATAAGTATGAAATAGATATTGATATGTTTAAAGAATGCTTACCCGAATTATGTCTAACAACCATTTCGGATGTTATGCCCTTAGACATTCCTTTAAATAGATTTTTTATAAAAAAGTTTTTGGAGGAATTTAATAATTCAGATTCACATAGACAGTATATGAATACTTTTAAATCAATCGTTGATGGAAAAATTACTGCTGAGAATTTTAGTTTTGGATTAATACCGTCTATTAATGCTTCTAATAGAGATGATCAGGCAGCCAAAGGAGGAGCTTTTTTGGTGGAAGATAACCCAAAAAATTCTAATTATTGGTTTGAATATATACAGGATATTAATAATGTTAGAAAAAAGAGACAACAGGAATTAACTGATCATGTTAAAAGATATTTTAAAGATTGGATGGAGGCCCCATTTATAGTAATACCAGGCCACTTTAAAAAAGAAAAAGCTAAAGGCATTCTTGGGTTAATATCAGGTAATCTTGCAAGGGATCATAATAAACCATGTATTGCTATGAATTACAGCGAAGCAACCGGAAATTATACGGGCAGCGGTCGATCAATCGGAGATTTAAATATCTTAGGAGTTTTACGAGATAATCCATATATAAAGATGGTTGGTGGGCACAAGGCCGCCTTAGGTATTACAATAGAAGCTTCAAAATTAAATGATTTTTGGTCTAGACTCCAACAAGATATTATTAAGGTACCTGATGAAATATTAAAACCTAAAAAAGAAACCATGGGTATAATCCCAATAAATAAAATTAATTGGGATTTTTTCGAGATTATTGATCACTTTGAACCCTTTGGTCAAAAATTTCGAAAGCCCATTTTTAGAACAACCGGCATTATTAAAGCAGCCTCCTTAATGGGTAAAAATAGAAATCATTTAAGATTTACTTTAACCGATACTAAAGGAATAGTAAAGTTTGATGGAGTAAAATTTTTTACTACTGAAGTTCCTGAAAAAGGGGAGTTATATGAAGTATTATTTACATTATCAAGAGATGACTATAAAGGTGGTAAAAATATAAAATTAATGGCCGAAGAATTTATAAAAATTATTCCAAATAAAAACCAGGAGATGAATAATGATAGTTAAAGCCTGTTTAGTTGAAAAAAAAGAAGTTGAGCTTTCATATGATCAGATGAAAGAAATAACACTGGAATATTTAAAATATCGATATGACATCGAGCCAAATATGACCATAAAAAATTCGAAGATAATAAAAAAAGTTACTTATACCGGATCGCATAAATGGATAGATACTGAAGTATATAGAAACCAACGAAATTTTGATAAAGAAGTATTAAAAATTATAACTAACTTAGAAGAGGAAAAATAATATGAATCCAAATACAAATTCTGTAGATCACCCGAGAGATATAACACTTGATAGTGTAATGTTTGATGAAATGACATATCCCTCTAGAACTACCACCGTATATACCCCACCAGATAAGGTAGATACTTTGGTCTATAGAGCAGGTCAATTTATACACTCAGACAAATTAAATTCAGTGGATGATAACCGGCTAGACGAAATATTAAATATATTAAAATCAGAACGGGAAATACACACACACGAAATGGTTAATATTAATAAAAAATTAACCGAGTTAGAAAATAGATTATCGTCCGTAATAAATCTATGATAAGAGGAATAGCCTAGGCTATTCCTCTTTCCTGTCTGATTTTTTATACTATTTCTATACTATAAGCTATAATTATAATAAAGATAAGTTTAAAGTCTATATCTTTTTATTAGGCACAAGAATTATTTTTA
>Ga0256840_1003065_pt1 | contig 13912 bp, 17 predicted proteins | sample 355202metaG_FD_185969 | JGI IMG/M metagenome (GOLD analysis project Ga0256840, IMG submission 185969) | Hydrothermal vent microbial communities from Mid Atlantic Ridge, Atlantic Ocean - 355-202 | ecosystem: Environmental > Aquatic > Marine > Hydrothermal vents | place: Atlantic Ocean: Mid...
TAGTATCAAATGCTTGTGTTTCTGGCGTATTAGCTGTTTCGGTTGCAAAACATTTAATTCAATCAGAAATGTACGATGATGTTATTATTGTAAGTGGCGATTTGGTATCAGAATTTATTTTATCTGGTTTTGAATCATTTCAAGCAATAAGCAATAAACCATGTAAACCATATTCAAAAAACAGAACAGGAATCACTATTGGCGAAGCCATTGCAAGTGTTTTAGTACAATCAAAAACAACAAAAACTGCTAAAGAAGTGGTAGAAATTTTAGGCTCGGCTTCTTGTAATGATGCAAATCACATTTCGGGTCCGTCACGAACTGGCGAAGGTTTATTTTTAAGCATACAATCAACACTAAAAGAAGCCAATATAAAAATAACGGATTTAGATTATATTTCTGCACACGGAACAGCTACAAATTATAACGATGAAATGGAAGCCATTGCTTTTGATAGATTAAGCATGAATAATATACCTTTAAATAGTCTAAAAGGTTATTATGGGCATACTTTAGGTGCTTCTGGTTTATTAGAAACCATTATTGGTATAAAATCAATACATAACAATACATTAATAAACTCACTTGGTTTTGACGAAATAGGCGTTTCAAAACCAATTAATATAATAAAAACAACAACTCAAACAGAATTAAATATGTTTTTGAAAACAGCCTCAGGTTTTGGAGGAAGTAATTCAACTGCCATATTTAAAAAAATTAAAATTAATGACTAAAAAAACATTATCAGCTGTACAAGCTATAGAAAAAGCACAAGAAATTGCATTTGCACCATTTGTTTTTCAAGCAACAAACGCACTAAGAGAACTGGGTATTTTTAAAAATATTTTTTCTAAACGAAAAAAAGGAGGCGCTTCTATTACAGAAATAGCCAAAGATTTAAACATTACCGAATACGGAATTGGTGTTTTGTTAGAAATAGCAGCATCTTCCGACATTGTATTAATAAACGATAACGATAAATTTGAACTAACTAAAACAGGTTACTTTTTATACGCAAGCGAAACAGTAAATGTAAATTTTAATTTTACACAAGAAGTCTGCTACAAAGGTTTATTTCATCTAACCGAGTCTATTAAAACTGGTAAACCAGAAGGTTTAAAAGAATTAGGTAATTGGAACACCATTTACGAAGGTTTATCAATTATGCCAAGAAATATTGCAGACACTTGGTTTAAATTTGATCATCATTATTCAGACGCAGCTTTTGATGAAGCTTTAACAACCGTATTAAGAAATAAGCCAAAAACAATTTACGATGTTGGCGGAAATACGGGTAAATTTGCTATTGCTGCATGTAATACAAGTAAAGATGTGCAAGTAAAAATGTTTGATTTGCCTGGGCAATTAAATGTAGCACTTAAAAATGTGAAAAATAGCGGATTTGAAGATCGTGTTTCTGGTTTTGAAATAGATTGGTTGGCTAAAGAGCAAGTTGCAATTCCTAAAGGAGCAGATTCTATTTGGATGAGCCAATTTTTAGATTGTTTTTCTGAAGAAGAAATACTTAGTATCTTAACCAGGCTTACAGCTTCGATGGATGAAAATACCGAGTTACTTATTATGGAAACATTTACCGACAGGCAAGCTTTTGATAATGCAAAATTTGCTTTAGAAGCTACTTCTTTATATTTTACAGTTTTAGCAAACGGAAATAGTAAAATGTATCCTGCAAAAGTATTTTTAAAATTAATAGATAAAGCAGGTTTGAAATTAAAAGAAGATTTGCAAATAGGCGAATATCATACTATTTTAGTGTGTAAGAAAAAATAATCATAAAAAGTCTGTTATTGTAAATAGAATCATCATTGCAAACGCAGTAAGCAATCTTAAATTAGTAAATAAAAAATTGAATAAAGTACTATACATAAAATCACATTGTAAAATAAAAAACAACGAGCTGTTTTTTAATAATAAATCTATATTTAAAGACAACGAATCAACCGATTTAAAAAGTTTTTTAAAGAGCAGTTATAAGTTTCTTAATTTAAAATACGGTAAATTTTTTAAGATGGATAGTCTTAGTAAACTAAGCTTTTTAGCAAGCGAAATCATCTTTCAAAACACGAAAATAGACACAAAAAATATAGCCATTGTTTTTTCAAATAATGCATCCAGTTTAGAAACAGATAGAAAGCATCAAAAATCTATTAACAAAATAGACGATTATTTCCCAAGTCCTGCTATATTTGTATATACTTTACCAAACATTGGTATTGGCGAAGTAAGTATCCGTCATCAATTAAAAAGCGAAAATGCTTTTTTTGTTTTTAATAAATACAATGCTGATTTTCATACTGTTTACGAAAACAGTTTAATCAATTCAGCTAAAGCGGATGCTGTTTTAGGCGGTTGGACAAATGTAGATAATGATACAAATTACGAAGCTTTTGTTTACTTAGTAAGCAAAAAAGGAACAATAGAACACAATAAAAAAAAATTAAATAAATTATATAAAAAATTATGAGTGAATTAAAACAAGAATTAAAAGCAAAAATTATAGAAAACTTAAATTTAGAAGATTTTAGTGTTGAAGATATAGCAGATAACGATCCTCTTTTTGGAGATGGTTTAGGTTTAGATTCAATTGACGCCTTAGAATTAATCGTTATGTTAGATAAAGATTACGGTATTAAAATTGCCGACCCAAAACAAGGTAAAGATATCTTTGTATCTATTGATACAATGGCTAAATTTATTGAAGAAAATAAAAAATAAAAATGAGTAAAGGTGTTGCTATTACTGGTATGGGTATTATTTCTTCTATTGGAAACAATGTAGAAGAAAATTACCAATCATTAATAAATAAAAAACAAGGTATTAGCAAAATTCAAAAAATTAATACGATTCATAAAGATGTTATTAAAGTTGGCGAAATTAATTTTACCAATGAAGAACTTGTTAATACCTTAGGTTTATCTAAAGATAATAATTACTCAAGAACAGCAATGTTGGGGCAATTTGCAGCTAAAGAAGCCATTAAAAACGCACAAATTACCGATATTAACGCCTACAAAACTGGTTTTATTTCAGCAACAAGTGTTGGCGGAATGGACATGACAGAGCGTTTTTTTTATTCTTATTTTAATGAGGATACAAACCATCGTTATATTGAAAGTCACAATGCTGGCGATTCTACCTCAAAAATTGCTAAAAGTTTAGGTATAAACGAATTTGTTACTACAATTAGTACAGCTTGCTCGTCTTCTGCTAATGCAATTATGCTTGGTGCAAGACTTATTAAAGCAGGTAAATTAGATCGAGTTGTCGTTGGTGGATCTGATTGTTTGTCAAAATTTACAATCAACGGCTTTAAAACCTTAATGATTTTATCAAAAACCGATTGCAAACCTTTTGATCAAAACAGAACAGGTTTAAATCTTGGCGAAGCAGCCGCTTTTTTAGTGTTGGAATCGGATGAGGTAGTAAAAAAAGAAAATAAAAAAGTATTGGCTTACGTTTCTGGTTATGCTAATGCTAATGATGCTTTTCATCAAACAGCTTCGTCTGCCGATGGTCAAGGTGCAACTTTAGCCATGCAAAAAGCATTAAAAACAGCTAATTTAAAACCAAGTGATATTGATTATATCAATGCACATGGAACAGCAACACCAAATAACGACCAATCAGAAAGCCACGCTTTAATCAATGTTTTTGGTAAATTTGTGCCAGATTTTAGCTCTACTAAAGCATATACAGGTCACACTTTAGCGGCAGCAGCAGCAATTGAAGCAGTTTATGCTGTTTTAGCTTTACAAAACGATACTATTTTTCCTAATCTTAATTTTGAAACACCAATTTTAGAAACAAATTTAACACCAAAAACAGAGGTAACTACTAAAAAAATAAAACATGTATTATCTAATTCATTTGGTTTTGGAGGTAATTGTTCTACTTTAATATTTTCGAAAATTTAGTTTCAATTTAATTTTTTAAAGAAATTGACAAATAAAAGGTTAGCTTTGATTACTTAATTAGTAAATAAATGAAAAAAGTACTTGTAATTTATTATTCGCAGTCTGGTCAATTATTAGACATTGCAAAAAGCATCACGCAAGATTTAGAAAGAGACAATGAAATAGCGCTTGATTTTTATAAAATAAAATTAAAAAAAGAATTTGATTTTCCTTGGAATAGAAAAGACTTTTTTAATGTTTTTCCAGAAACATTTTTACAAAAAACGATAGCGTTAAATGATGTAGACAATCCAATTCTTCAAAAAAAATACGATTTAATTATTTTTGCCTATCAAGTTTGGTATTTAACACCATCATTACCTATTACTTCATTTCTTAAAAGCAATATTGCTAAAAAAGTAATGAATAATACACCAATAATTACAGTAATTGGTTGTAGAAACATGTGGATAATGGCACAAGAAAAAGTAAAAAAAATGTTATCTAATTACGGTGCAAATTTGGTTGGCAACATTGCTTTGGTCGATAAAAACATCAATCACATAAGTGTTATTACCATTGTACAATGGCTCTTTACAGGAGTTAAAAAAAGGTACTTAGGTATATTTCCAAAACCAGGAGTTTCAAATCAAGATATTAAAGAGTCAAAACGTTTTGGTAAGCCAATTTTAAACGCATTAAAAAAAGGAGATTTTTCATCATTACAAAGTAAATTAATAGAAAAAAAAGCAGTTAAAATTAAACCGTTTTTAATAACAGTTGACTCAAGAGCAAATGTATTATTTAAAAAATGGGCGAATCTAATCATTAAAAAAGGAGCAAAAAATAACAGTAAAAGGCAGTTTTGGATTAAAATATTCAATTTTTACCTAATAATTGCCATTTGGATTATTTCTCCTATTGTTTTTGTAGTATATTTGCTGACTTATCCTTTTTTGTTTAAAAGGATAAAAAAAGATGTAAAATATTATTCGTCCGTTAAAATAAAAAAAGCTTAAAATGAAGGAAGTCTACATAACAAAGATAGCTAAATTCCTACCTAATAAACCAGTTAGTAATGATGAAATGGAATCAAGACTTGGGTTAATTAATAACAAACCTTCAAAAGCAAGAAGAATTGTACTGCGTAATAATCAAATAAAAACAAGGTATTATGCAATTGATGAACAAGGAAAAACAACACACAATAATGCGCAGTTAACAAAAGAAGCTATTGAGTTATTATGCAATGATGATTTTAAAACAACCGATATTGAGTTGTTATCTTGCGGAACATCAAGTCCTGATCAAATATTACCTTCTCATGCAGCAATGGTTCATGGTTTTTTAAAAAACAGAAACATGGAAATTAATTCTCCTTCTGGCGCATGTTGCTCTGGTATGAATGCATTAAAATATGGTTTTATGTCAGTAAAGGCAGGCTTGTCAAGCAATGCAGTTTGTACTGGTTCAGAACGTACTTCAAGCTGGATGAAATCCGATATTTTTAATACCGAAGTTGCCCATTTAAAAGAATTAGAAAAACAACCCATATTAGCTTTTCAAAAAGAGTTTTTACGTTGGATGTTATCTGATGGTTCTGGAGCCGTATTATTAGAAGCTCAGCCAAACGGAAACAGACCATTACGAGTAGAATGGATGGAAGGTTATTCGTACGCACATGAAATTGACGCTTGTATGTTTGCAGGTGGAGATAAATTAGAAAACGGTTTTTTAAAACCTTGGAGTGAATACCCATCAAATGTTTGGGGAGAAATGTCTTTATTTGCAATGAAGCAAGACACCAGACTTTTAGGTAAAAATATATTGGTAAAAGGCGTAGAAAGTTTAAAAGCATCGATAGATAAGCATGGCGTTAAACCAGAAGATATTAATTATTATTTACCACATATTTCTTCGTATTATTTTAAAGAAGGTTTATATAAAGAAATGGAAGAACAAGGCGTACATATTCCTTGGGAAAACTGGTTTATGAACTTACATAAAGTTGGTAATGTTGGTTCGGCTTCAATTTATATTATGTTAGAAGAATTGGTAAATTCGGGCAAACTTAAAAAAGGAGATACTATTTTATTATCTGTACCAGAAAGTGCTCGTTTTTCGTACACTTACTCATTATTAACTGTTTGTTAATTTTATTATGATTGCAAATAAAGACGCTGTAAAAGATTTAATACCTCAAAAAAAACCATTTGTAATGGTTGATAAATTGATGCGTTATACCGAAGAGAGTTTACAATCTCAACTTACTATTAATAAAAAAAATGTATTTGTTTATAATGACTGTTTTCAAGAATCTGGCATTATAGAACACATGGCACAATCGGTTGCTTTACATACTGGTTACTTGTTTTTTTTAATGAACAAACCCGCTCCAACAGGTTATTTAGGTTCTATTAAAAATATAGTAATTGCAAGGTTGCCTAAAATAGACGAAGTTTTAGAAACTAATGTACAGATTCTTCAAGAATTTATGGGCATTACTTTAGTTGAAATTACAGTTAAAATTAATAATGAAATAATTGCTCAAGGACAAATGAAAACCGTTCTTGCAAAATAAATTATGCTTAACCAAAAAGAAAATGTTGATTTAAGAAAATTTTTACCACATAGAAAATCTATGTTAATGGTAGATAAACATTTGGTGTTAACTGACGAAGTAATAGTAACCGAATTTAAAATAGCAGCTACCAATATATTTGTTGAAAACAATCATTTTCAAGAATCTGGTTTAATAGAAAACATTGCCCAAACATGCTCTATCATTGTTGGAAGTTCTTATTTTACAGATGCCGATGCCGATGGCGAAAACAATTCAGAAGTAATAGGTTTTATAAGTGCCATAAAATTTATAAATATTTATAAATTACCAAAAATAAATAGTAAATTGATATCCGAAGGAAATCTAAAATCACGTTTTGATGGTGACGGTTTTTCTATCTGTACAATGACAGGTAAAATAACATGTAAAGATGAATTGCTTTTAGAATGTGAGCTTAATTTATTCATTAAACGAATTTAACAATCTATAACGAAATCCTATGAAAATAGAAAATATACCTCAAGATATTGGCGGATTAGCAAATGCAAATATGAAAGAGCTATGTTATGGCGTAGATAAAGATGGTAATTATACTACAAAATTAAGTAATGGTTGGAATGTTAAAACACTTGCACTTAATAAATCATTAGAACTTATAGACGAACGTGTAGCAGATTTAAAACAACAATGTTTAGCTGGTAAAATTAGCCCTATTCCATATTATATGGAGTTAAACAGAATGGATTTAATGGTTTTGTCAGGTTACATGAACAAATGGCAATGGGTAATAAAAAGACATTTTAAGCCAAGTGTTTTTAAAAAATTATCAAATGCAACCTTGTTAAAATATGCAGAAACATTTAAAATAGATGTTAACCAATTAAAAGACATAGCACTTTAATGAAAATAGAATTTAATCACAGACAATCTGCCCATTGCGAAAATGGTGTAATAGCTAATTTACTAACACATCATGGTTTTTCTATGAGCGAACCAATGGCATTTGGTCTTGGATCGGGTTTGTTTTATGTGTATTTACCTTTTTTAAAAGTGAATTTTGCACCAGGTTTTAGTTACAGACCAATGCCGGGTTTTATTTTTAAACGTCTTTGTAAACGTTTAAATATCACCATTAAACGTGAAAAATTCAAAAACCCATTAAAAGCACAAAAAGCATTAGACAGCAAGTTGCAAAGTGGTATTCCTGTCGGATTACAAGTAGGTGTTTTTAATTTAGTTTATTTTCCCGATGAATATCGATTCCATTTTAACGCACACAATTTAGTAGTTTACGGTAAAGAAAAAGACAACTATTTAATAAGTGATCCTGTTATGGAAAGCGTAACAAAACTTAGTACTAAAGAATTAGAAATTGTTCGTTTTGCAAAAGGTGCAGTTGCTCCGAAAGGACACATGTATTACCCAATAAAATTTCCAAAAAAATTACCTTTAGAAAAAGCCATAAAAAAAGCCATAAAAGCTACTTGTAGAGATATGCTCGCACCTGTACCAATTGTTGGTGTAAAAGGAATGCGTACTGTTGCAAAAGCAATTAAAAAATGGCCTAAGAAAATAGGAGTCAAAAAAACAAACCACTATTTAGGGCAAATTGTTAGAATGCAAGAAGAAATAGGAACTGGCGGCGGCGGTTTTAGATATATTTACGCTGCATTTTTACAAGAAGCAGCCGCTATTATTGACAAACCTATACTAAAAGAATTTTCTAAAGAATTAACTAAAATTGGCGATCAATGGCGAGATTTTGCCATAGATGCTTCCAGGTTATATAAAAATAGAAGTAGCGAATTTGACGGTTATACTAAAGTATCTAATAAACTGTTAACTTTAGCCGATAATGAAGAAGATTTTTTTAAAAGATTAAAAAAAGCAATTAAATAAATGGATAGTGAAATAATTCATGTTAACGGATTATCAAAACAATATAAAGGTGTTGATATTTATGCAGTTAAACCTATAAATTTAATTATTAAAAAAGCAGAAATTTTTGGTTTACTTGGTCCAAATGGAGCAGGAAAAACAACCCTTATTTCTATGTTATGTGGTTTGCTAAAACCGACTTCTGGTAACATAACAATAAATAGTTTATCTTTTCAAAAAAACAAACGAACGCTACAAAATATAATTGGTGTCGTTCCTCAAGAATACGCATTGTATCCAACACTTACAGCGTATGAAAACCTTATGTATTTCGGAGCTATGTATGGTTTAAAAGGAAAGGATTTAAAAGCTAAAATTAATAAATCATTAGACAAGTTAGGCTTGTTAAAATTTAAAGATAAAAAAGTAAAAACGTTTTCTGGCGGTATGAAACGTAGAGTAAACCTAATAGCAGGTATTCTTCACAAACCACAAATTCTATTTTTAGACGAACCAACGGTTGGAGTTGATGTACAATCTAAAAATGTTATTATACAACACCTTAAAGAATTAAACAATCAAGGTACAACCATTATTTATACGTCACATCATATGGAAGAAGCGCAAGAATTCTGTTCTTGTGTTGCCATTATTGATAGTGGAGAAATTATGATTAAAGGCAATCCAAAGCAATTAATTAAAGATAGTAATAATGCCAAAAGATTAGAAGATGTTTACTTAAATTTAACAGGTAAAAATTTAAGAGATCGAGTGTAATTGGTTTGACCAAACCATTTCAACGTTAATATTCGTTTAGATGTTAACACTGAAAAATTTGGAAATAGGACAATAGTTTTTTTTGGATAAATCAAAAATGTATCTTTGTAAAAAAATAATTTTGTTCGATAAAAAATTTATTCCAAAAAAAATAAATACTTCCAATTTAAAAAAAGGAAGTATTACATTTAAAGCACCAAGTAATATTGCATTAGTAAAATACTGGGGTAAAGAAGCAATTCAAGTACCCAAAAACCCATCTATAAGTTTCACCTTAGATGCCTGTTTTACCATAACAACATTAACATTTGAATTAAAATCAACCAAAAGTGATACTTTTGATTTTGACGTTTTTTTTGAAAATAAAAAAGAAGAAAGCTTTAAACCAAAGATAACGACTTTTTTTAATCGAATTGAGCAATATTTACCTTTTTTAAAGGAATATAAATTTGTAATTAAAACAAGAAATTCTTTTCCTCACAGTAGTGGTATTGCTTCTTCTGCAAGTGGAATGGCAGCATTATCATTATGCTTAATGCAAATGGAAAAAGAATTGTCGACTAATTTATCTCAAGTATATTTTAATAAAAAAGCCTCTTTTTTGGCTCGTTTAGGCTCTGGCAGTGCATGTAGAAGTATCAACGGAAAAGTTGTTGTTTGGGGAAAACACGTAGTTATAGATTCAAGTTCTAATTATATGGGTATAGAATTTCCATATCCAATACATAAAAATTTCAAAAACTATCACGATACTATTTTATTAGTCGATAAAGGGCAAAAACAAGTTTCAAGTACTGTTGGACATAATTTAATGAACAATCATCCATTTGCAGAATCTCGCTTTAAACAAGCCAATGAAAACTTAGATAAAATGTCGGTTATTTTACAAAATGGCAACCTAAAACAATTCATTGAATTGGTTGAAAGTGAAGCGTTAACATTGCATGCAATGATGATGACAAGTACACCATATTTTATATTAATGAAATCGAATACGTTAAAAATAATCGAAAAAATATGGGCGTTTAGAAAACAAACAAATGCAACTATTTGTTTCACTTTAGATGCTGGTGCAAATGTTCATGTTTTATATCCAGAAAATGAAAAAGAACAAATCAATAATTTCATTGTGAATGAATTGATAGAACATTGTCAAAATAATCAGTATATTTGTGATAGAATTGGTAGTGGCGCCAAATTAATTGCAACTCAAAAGTAAGTAACTATGAAAAAAGGACCTTTATTTTATGCCAAAATTTTATTATTTGGAGAATATGGAATTATAAAAGACTCTAAAGGTTTAGCAATTCCATATAATTCATTTCAAGGCGCATTAAAATCATCTAACAATTCAATTACCGCTAAAGAGTCTAACGAAAATTTAAAAAGACTATACACACATTTAAAAACCTTAGATAGAAATGTTGTTTCTTTTAGATTAGAAGAATTAAAGTTAGATATTGATAATGGTTTGTATTTTGATTCAAGTATTCCTCAAGGTTATGGTGTTGGTAGTTCAGGCGCTTTAATAGCTGCCATTTACGACAAGTATGCAAATAATAAAATAACCGTATTAGAAAACTTAACTAAAATAAAATTATTAAAATTAAAAGAAGTTTTTTCGGCAATGGAATCTTTTTTTCATGGTAAAAGTTCAGGTTTAGACCCATTAAATTCATATTTAAGCCTGCCAATTTTAATTAATTCAAAAGATAATTTAGAAGCAACAGGCATTCCTATGCAAAAACAAGGTAAAGGCGCTGTGTTTTTATTAGATTCTAATCAAGTTGGTGAAACGGAACCAATGGTGAATATCTTTATGAATAAGATGAAAAAAGAAGGTTTTAGAAAAATGTTAAGCGAAGATTTCTCTAAACATACAGACGCTTGTATTGATGATTTTTTACACGGAAATATAAAATCTCTTTTTGGCAATGTTAAATCTTTATCAAAAGTAGTACTTGCCAATTTTAAACCAATGATACCAAATGCATTTCATAACTTATGGCAACAAGGTATCGAAACCAATGATTATTATTTTAAATTATGTGGTTCTGGTGGCGGCGGATACATTTTAGGATTCACTAAAGATTACGATAAAGCAAAAAAAATATTAAAAAAATATAAATTAGAATTGGTTTATAGATTCTAAAAAAACAAAAGCCTTGTAAATTATTTACAAGGCTTTTTAATTATCCAACTATTTTTATTTGCTAAACATCATAATTTCGCTTACAACAATATCTGTTGAATACCTTTTAACACCATCTTTATCTTCGTAATTAGTGTATGTTAATTTGCCCTGAATAGCAATCTCTTTCCCTTTATCTAAAAACATTTCAGCGATTTCTGCTGTTTTTCCCCAAGCAATTAGATTGTGCCATTCTGTTTTAGATTGTTTTTCACCTTTTTTATTTTTAAAAGTTTCATTCGTTGCTAAACTAAATTTAGCTAATTTTTTGCCACTTTCTAAAGTAATGATTTCGGGTTTTTTTCCTAAGTTACCAATTAATTGTACTGAATTTCTTAACGTATTCATAAGATAAGTATTTTAATATTATTGAGATTATTCTCATGTTAGAAGTCATTCGTTCGTTCTAACAGTGCAAATATCTAACAAGTCTAAAATATAAATTGGTTAGTAAACGTTTACTTTCGTTTGTAAACGAATGTAAATATTTAAAAACCACTATTAAAATGCAATTAATAGTTTATATTTGTAATAATGATAAGGCTTCTAAGTTATATTTACCCCATTACAAAAACCATAAAATCAAAACACAATAACGTGTTGGAAATTACTTGGTTTAGAGGTAAAAAACTTTTAAATACAAAAAATGCCAATTATTCTAACGGTTCTTTAAAAAAAATCCTAAAAATAGGTTTAAAACACACAAACATAGAATTGACCAATAACATCTTACTTTTAGGTCTTGGTGGAGGAAGCGCTATTGAAATTTTAGTCAATAAATATAATTATGATAAAAAAATAACGGCTATAGAAATTGATCCCGTTATTATAGATATAGCAGAGAAAGAATATAATATTAAATCAAACAAAAACCTAACAATTATATGTAAAGATGCATATGGTTTTATAAAAGAAAATACTATTTTTTTTGATTTTATTATTGTTGATTTATTTTTAGATGATGAAATACCGACTCAATTTTTTCAGGAGCAATTTTGGCTTAAAATAATTAACACCAAACAAATTCTTTTTAATGCATCTTTAAAAGGAAATTATAACACGCAATTACAAAACATTATTACATTGTTAAACAGTAAAAAATTTACAACTCAAGTATTACATAAAGTTAACAAAACGAATACCTTAATTATAGCGAAAAAACAATAATCTAATTATGCCGAATCAAATTCGATAAAAATTTAGATAAATACTCACTAATAATAAATTACAATGGAAAAACAAAAATGCTTAGAATGTGGCGATGAATTTAAAGGTCGAATTGATAAAAAATACTGTTCAGATTATTGTAGAAATACATACAATAATAAAATAAATAAGGATAGCAAAAACTTAATAAGAAACATCAATAATCGATTGCGCAAAAACTACAAAGTATTAAGTCAATTAAACATTTCAGGTAAAACAAAAGTCTCTCGATCTAAATTAATCAGTCAAAATTTTGATTTTAATTATTTTACTCAGATTTACATCACTAAAGCTAAAAAAACATATTATTATATTTACGATCAAGGTTATTTAGAGTTAGACAATGAAATTTATTTATTAATAAAACGAGATTAGTATAGTATGAATAAAAAACATCGTCATTTTATATTAAACAAACCCTATAATTATTTAAGTCAATTTGTTTATGAATTAAAAAGAAAAAGCTCTAAAAACTTATTAGGTCAATTGTATGATTTTCCTGACGGCATTATGGCAATTGGAAGATTGGATGAAAAATCAGAAGGATTATTGTTATTAACAACAGATGGAAAAGTAAGTCATACTATTAGAAGTAATAAAGTAGAAAAAGAATATTACGCACAAGTAGATGGAATTATTAATCAAGAAGCTATTAATAAAATGAAATCAGGAGTAGAAATAGGGTTTAATGGCACAAAATACATTACCAAACCTTGTAGTTCCTTTATTTTAGATAAAGAGCCTAAGTTGCCAATAAAAAACCGAAAAGTGCGAGATAAACGCCATGGACCAAAAAGCTGGGTAAGTATTACACTAACAGAAGGGAAATTTAGACAAGTAAGAAAAATGACAGCAGCAGTTGGTTTCCCAACATTACGACTGGTAAGAGTTAGAATAGATAGCATTACCCTTGATATTAATGCGGGAGAAGTGGTTGAAGTAGTTAGTTTTATAAAAAATAAATAAATTTTATATCATTTTTCTTTGATACTAAATAAAATAAATATACTTTTGCCGTCCAATATTGGTACCTTAGCTCAGTTGGTAGAGCAATGGACTGAAAATCCATGTGTCCCTGGTTCGATTCCTGGAGGTACCACAAAAAAAGACTACATTTTGTAGTCTTTTTTGTTTTCAAATTTTTCCATTATGCATTATTTCTATATTCTATATTCAAAAAATCTTGATCGATATTATATTGGAGAAACTTCAAATGTTTTAGAAAGGTTAAAGCTCCATAATTCTCATCATTTTTCAAAAGCTTTTACAAAATCTGCCAAAGATTGGAATTTAGAGCTTGAATTTGAATGTTTATCAAAATCTGACGCTTTATTTTTAGAGCGATTTGTTAAAAGAATGAAGAGTGCAAAATTCAACAAGAAA
>Ga0256840_1003066_pt1 | contig 13911 bp, 10 predicted proteins | sample 355202metaG_FD_185969 | JGI IMG/M metagenome (GOLD analysis project Ga0256840, IMG submission 185969) | Hydrothermal vent microbial communities from Mid Atlantic Ridge, Atlantic Ocean - 355-202 | ecosystem: Environmental > Aquatic > Marine > Hydrothermal vents | place: Atlantic Ocean: Mid...
TTATACGCTGGCTCTTTTTCTATTTCATCAATATTTTTATTGACTCTATTCACAAATTTATAATTGAAATTTCTCATTTCTTTCCTTCTTTGTTCTGCTCTTTTTTGCAATTCATCAATAGTTAATTCCAGTGGATTAATTTCTTTATGATCTATAACTTCCTGATTATTAATGTCAATTTTAGATTTAGATCTAAGTGTAAAATTTAAATCTTCGTTAACTTCTTCTTTAACAACAGTTGGCTTGGTAGCTTTTGTTAAATTATTTTCTAACGCTGTATAATCTTCCAAAGAAAAATACACATCTTCGGCAACTTCCTTTACTGGTTTTAAAATTTGATGATCAAAAACTTCAATCGTGTTAACATCAATTTTAGGTTCTTCTATATTCGGTTTCTTATTAATTTCAGAGATTGGCAAATCAAAGGTTAAAGCAATTTGATTTTCTTCTTCATAAGTTTGTGTTGGTTCTTCTACTATTTCTGATGGTATTGAAGTAATAACAAAATCGTCACTAGTTTCTAAAGAAATCTCTTCATAAACAACATCAATATTTTTAATAAATTCAGTAGTTGGAATAATTTCAAATGCTTCTTCTACTTCTTCACCTAAATCAAACACAATTTTATCTTCAACAACTGGGGTTTTATCTATTGGATTTAATGTTTGTTTTTTTAATGGACTCTCAATTCTCTTTTCTAAAAAATCGAATGATGCTTCTTGCTCATCACCAAGTGTATGAATTATTCTTTTGGCTTCTGTATTTGAAATTTCATGTTGTTGATCTTTATTAAATCCTGTTGCTACTATTGTTACTGAAATTGCATTTCCTAAGGATTCATCTTCACCAACCCCCATGATAATATTAACATCCGTAGTATTCACATCAGTTTTTGCTTCAGATTGAATATACTCATTAATCTCACCTATTTCATCAATTGTAATCTCATCAGAACCAGAAACGATTAATAATAATACATTTTTTGCACCTGTTATTTTATTATCGTTTAATAATGGAGAGTCTAAAGCTTTAGAAATTGCTTCTTGAGATCTATTGGTTCCAGATGCTACTGCAGAGCCCATAATAGCTGTACCACTATTAGAAAGTACCGTTTTGGCATCTTTTAAATCAATATTTTGAGTGTAATGATGTGTAATTACTTCCGCTATTCCACGAGAAGCAGTGGACAATACTTCATCTGCTTTTGAAAATCCAGCTTTAAAACCTAGATTTCCATATACTTCTCTTAATTTATTATTATTAATTACCACTAGTGAATCTACATATCCACGCAATTTTTCAATTCCTTTTTGAGCTTGTTCATTACGCATTTTACCTTCAAATGAGAAAGGTATTGTTACAATAGCAATAGTTAGTAAATCTAATTCACGTGCAACTCTCGCAATAACAGGTGCCGCACCTGTACCTGTTCCTCCACCCATACCGACATTGATAAAAACCATTTTAGCTTTAGAAGAAAGCATTTCTTTTATTTCCTCTATGCTTTCTATTGCTGCTTGTTCACCAACTTCAGGATTTGCACCAGCTCCAAGTCCTTCCGTTAATGTAATTCCTAATTGAATTTTTGTTGGAATTGAACTATTTTGTAATGCTTGAGCATCTGTATTACAAATTACAAAATCAACTCCATCTATACCTTGTGAGTACATATGGTTTACGGCATTACTACCGCCACCACCGACACCGATTACTTTAATAACGTTGGATTGATTTTTTGGTAAATCGAATGAAATGTTGTTAAAATCTGAACTGCTCATAATATCTTTATTTGGTGTTTTCATTAATTTTTTTACTTACTCTGCATTATCTAAAAAATCTCTAAATTTATCTCCCCATTTATCAAAAATTGATTTTTTAGGTTCTTTTATCATTTTTTCTTCTTCTATTCCTTCTTTATCTTCTTTTGAAGATTCTTCTTTTTCTTGTTGTGAAACTTTTAATTTAGATTTTTCAATTTTGTTTAAACCATTCATTAAAAGACCCACTGCTGTTGCATATTGTGGACTTGACAAACTTTCGTCAGAATCGCCAGCTAAATTTTCATTTGGATATCCAATTCTAGTATCCATTCCTGTAATGTATTCAACTAATTGTTTTATATGTTTTAATTCAGCTCCACCACCCGTTAAAACAATACCCGCAATTAATTTTTTCTTAGGTTCTTCATAACCATAGTTCTTAATTTCTAAAAACACTTGTTCTATTATCTCAATAACTCTTGCATTAATTATTTTTGATAAGTTTTTTAGTGTAATTTCTTTTGGGTCTCTACCTCTTAAACCTGGAATAGAAACAATTTCATTTTCTTTATTTTCACCAGGCCAGGCTGAACCAAATTTTGTTTTTAATAATTCAGCTTGTTTTTCAATAATTGAACAGCCTTCTTTAATATCTTCTGTAATTACATTTCCACCAAATGGAATTACTGCTGTATGTCGAATTATCCCGTTTTTAAAAATGGCTAAATCTGTAGTACCACCACCTATATCAATTAATGCAACTCCTGCTTCTTTTTCTTCAGTACTTAAAACGGCTTCTGCTGATGCCAAAGGTTCTAAAGTAATTCCTGCTAAATTTAATCCTGCACTTTTAATACACCTTCCTATATTTCTTATAGAAGAAACTTGACCAACAACTACATGAAAATTAGCTTCTAATCTACCGCCATACATCCCTACAGGTTCAGTAATTTCAGCTTGTCCATCTACTTTAAATTCCTGCGGAAGCACATGAATAATTTCTTCTCCAGGAAGCATTACTAATTTATATACTTGTTTCTCTAATTTTTCAATATCTTCATCACAAATAACTTCTTCAGAATTTGGACGTGTAATATAATCACTATGTTGTAAGCTTCTAATATGCTGACCAGCAATACCAACAACAGCCTCTGTTATTTTAATTCCAGAAACCGCAATAGCTTCATCAACAGCCATTTGAATTGATTGTATGGTTTGTGTGATATTATTTACAACACCACGATGTACGCCTAAGCTTTTTGCTTTTCCAATTCCAAGCAACTCAATTTTACCATATTCATTTCTACGTCCAATCATAGCAACAATTTTTGTTGTTCCTATATCTAAACCTACTGAAATATCATCGTGTTCCATAATTTACTTTTTTGTACACACAACTTGGTTGCTGTATTTTAAATTTATTGATGTGTAATTATCTATCGTTTTATCAGTCATTGTTTTTTTAAAAAATGATTCCAAATTCTTAAATTTATGATTCAAGTCTTCAACTTTTCCTAAAAATATTTTCTGATTTCCCACTCGTGTATTCAAAATAAACTCATTATTCGACATTTTTTGAATGCTGATTAATTGTTTTTTCAAAAATTCATCTTTTAAAATTGCTGTTACCAACATATGAATTTTAGGAATATCTGCTTCCTTAATATCCCCTGAAACCAACAACACTCTAGCTGAGTAATTTTCTGACAAAGGCATTACTTTTGCCTGTTTATCAATGTAATAACTCTTAGTACTTGACAGAATTCTAGCAATAGGTGTTCGTTGCTTAATTTTAGCTTTCAACAAACCATCAACTGTTAAAAATATAGCAGCATCCTCTACCATGGGGTGTGATAATACATTCGCTTCTAACAAGTGTAAATTTATGACAGATTTTGCTTGGTTTTTAACTGTTTTACCATTTTGTATTAACAATTTATTAACTATTTGATCATTCATAAAAAGGTTATTTCCTGCCTCAAATTCAATCACCACTTCACGTACTTTTTCACTCCTATTTTTGTTGATAGAAAAACCATACAAAAACACTACTAATGCAAGTAACAATAGGCCTTTTATGTAGTTCCAATTAATTTTCAACTTTCAAATTATTTTTAATTACATCAACTAATTCACCTATATCTCCAGCTCCAATCATCACTATTATTTGTGCTTTTGATTTTAAAACATTCTCTACTAATTTTTCTTTTGAAGAAATACGCTTATTTTTTATGGAAATTTTAGAGAATATCCATTCGGAATTCACTCCTTCAATTGGTAATTCTCTTGCAGGATAAATATCTAATAAAATTAATTCGTCAAATTGAGATAAACTCTCTGCAAAATCATCAATAAAATCTCTTGTTCTGCTATATAAATGAGGTTGAAAAATTCCTAATACTTTTTTTGTAGGATACATCTCTCGAACTGAATCTACCACAGCATTTATTTCAGTTGGGTGATGTGCATAATCATCAATTAATACTAGGTTTTCGGTTTTAATTTTATAAGAAAAACGTCTTCTAATTCCTTTAAATGTTAGTAAAGCTTTAGCAATGGATTGTGATGAAATATTAAATTTACTAGCCATTGCCAAAGCTGCCACCGTATTTAGCACATTATGTTTTCCTGGTAAGTTTATTTTTATATTTTTAATATATTCTGAAGGAGTTTGTACATCAAAAATATAAGCTCCGCCTTCAATTCTTATATTTTTAGCATCGTAATCTGCATTTTCATTAATTCCGTACGTTAACCCTTCAACAGATAATCCTTTTCTAACTATTAAAGTATCTGAAACTTTAGCTGCAAAATCTTTAAATGATTTTTCTAATTCTAAATGACTTCCATAAATATCTAAATGATCCGCATCCATTGAAGTAATACACGCAATATTTGGTGAAAGCCTCAAAAATGATTTATCAAACTCATCAGCTTCAACTACCGTAATTTCACTTCCTCCTAAAATTAAATTAGAATTATAATTTTCTGAAATTCCACCTAAAAATGATGTTGCATTTACATTAGCTTCTTTTAAAATATGTCCTAAAATAGTTGAAGTGGTAGTTTTACCATGAGTTCCTGCAACCGCTAAACAAAATGAATCTTTTGTGATTTCACCTAGTATTTCAGAACGTTTTAAAACTTTAAAATTATTTTCTAAAAAGTACGTTAATTCTAAATTACTTTTATGAATTGCTGGTGTGTAAATAACTATTGTCGTTTTATTATTCTTAAATTCTGAAGGAATTAATGCTAATGAATCTTCAAAATGAATTTTTACATCAATATTTTGAAGTGCTTTAGTAGTTTCTGTAGAAACTTTATCATAACCCGCTACATTTTTACCGTTGCTTGTAAAATAGTTTGCAATAGCACTCATACCGATTCCTCCGATACCAATAAAATAGACGTTATGTATATTTTCTAATTTCAAACTAGCTAATTATTAATTTTTCTATTTCTTTCACTATATCTTTTGTAGCATTTGGTAATGCTAATTTTTTAATATTTTTACTTAATGTTTCTTGTAATTTTTCATCGTTCAGCAGTTCTTTAAACATAGTTTGAAACATATCTAATTCAGATTCTTTTAATAACAATGCTGCATTATTATTCACAACAGCCAAAGCATTTTTAGTTTGATGATCTTCAGCAACATTTGGTGATGGAATAAATATTACTGGTTTTCCTACAATACATAATTCAGAAATTGAACTTGCTCCTGCTCTACTAATTAAAATATCAGCCGCAGCATAGGTTAAGTCCATCCTGTTTAAAAAAGCGTGGATTTTCACTCCTTCTAGTTTATCATATTTTTTAAATTCATTGTAATACAACTTTCCTGTTTGCCAAATTACTTGCACCTCATTTGAAACCAGCCAATTTATATGTTTTTCAATTAAATTATTAACTGCTCTAGCGCCCAAACTTCCACCAATAATTACTAGTGTTTTTTTATTGGCATCCAAATTGAAATAAGCAATAGCTTCCTCTCTTTTTCCTTCAATAGTTAACAAATCTTGACGAACCGGATTTCCTGTTTTTATAATTTTTTCAGATGGAAAAAAACGTTCCAATCCATCATAAGCAACACAAATTTTATCTGCTTTTTTTGATAATAATTTATTGGTAATTCCTGGATATGAATTTTGCTCTTGTATCACCGTTTTTATACCTTTTCTATTCGCCATAAACAAAGTTGGTCCACTTGCAAAACCACCAGTTCCAATTACAATTGAAGGCTTAAATTTTTTAATTATTTTATGTGCATTCCACAAACTACTGATTAATTTAAATGGAAAAGCTAAATTTTTTAAAGTCAATTTTCTTTGAATTCCAGAAATCCATAATCCTTCAATTTCATAACCAGCTTGAGGTACTTTTTCTATTTCCATTCTATCTTTTGCACCCACAAACAAAAATTTAGCTTCAGGATATTTTACCTTTAGCTCATTTGCTATTGAGACAGCTGGATAAATATGTCCACCAGTTCCACCGCCACTTAATATGATATTAACCGATTGCTTCATGTAAAATATCTAAAGGGTTTTCTTCATTATCTAAATTCTCTTTTTTTTCTTTATCAGCAGTTACGCTTAAAATAATTCCAATTGAAAAGCAGGTCATCCAAATTGAAGTACCTCCACTGCTAATTAATGGTAATGTTTGTCCAGTTACAGGAAATAAATTAACTGCTACCGCCATATTTATCAATGCCTGAAAAATAATGGGCAATCCAACTCCAATAATTAATAATGTTGCAAAAATGCTTGTTGCTTTTTTTGCTGCTATTACAATTCTAAATAACAGCAAAAAATACAAAAGCATCACTAGTAAAGCTCCTATTAATCCATATTCTTCAACAATAATGGCAAAAATAAAATCGGATGAAGATTGTGGTAAAAAGTTTTTTTGAATACTTTTTCCTGGTCCTCTACCTTGTAAACCACCACTTGCTATTGCTATTTTAGCTTTTTCAACTTGATAACCTTCTACAGCATTCTTATCTGAAAAATTCTCAACTCTACTAATCCAAGTGTCAACTCTGTTAGGCATTACATCTGGAAATGCTTTTGCAATAAGTACAAAGAAAGTTAATGCCAACACTCCAATTCCCAAAACGTATGAAATATATTTTAAAGGATAACCACCAATAAAAGTCAACAACATTACCATAAAAAAAACAATAGCTGTTGTTGAAAAATTTGCAGGCAAAATGAGTGCTAAAATAATTGCTATAGGTAACCATAATTGAATTATGGTTTCTTTAAAAATTACTTTATTATCTTTATTACGAGCTAAGTAACGTGCAACATAAATCATAATTACCAACCCTGCTAATGTAGATGTTTGAAAACCAACACCAATAAACGGAATTTGTATCCAACGACTTGCATTTGCCCCTCCAATTATAGTTCCTTGTGTAAGTGTATAAATAAGTAATATTATTACTAGAGGAATCATTAAGACTGAACCTCCACTAAAATATCTATAAGGTATTTTATGAACCCCATAAATAATTAAAAATCCACATATCAATAAAAAGGCATGCTTAAATAAATGAAAAATTGGTGTGCCATTATTCACTACATAAACCAAATTTGTACTGGCACTATATACTGGCAAAAACGACAAAATAGCTAAAACAGAAACTATTGCCCAAATTGCTCTATCTCCTTCAATATGTTTAAGGATATTCTTCATTTATAATTCTCTAACTGCTTTTTTAAATTTATTACCTCTGTCTTCATAATTTTCAAACAAATCAAAACTTGCACAAGCTGGTGACAACAATACTGTATCTCCTTTTTCTGCAATTTTATATGCTACTTTTACAGCTTCTTCAGCACCTGCGGTTTCAACTATTAAATCAACTACATTATAAAAAGTATTTACAATTTTTTGATTGTCAACACCTAAACAAATAATGGCTTTCACTTTTTCTCGAACCAAAGGCATTAAATCTAAATAATCATTCCCTTTATCAACGCCACCAACAATCCAAACCGTTGGAGATTGCATACAGTCTAAGGCATAAAATGTAGCATTTACATTAGTAGCTTTAGAATCATTAATATATTGTACACCATTAATTTTTAATACAGATTCAAGTCTATGCTCTGCGCCTTCAAAATCTTCTAAACTTTCTCTAATAGTATCTTTTCTAACTTTTAACAATGAAGCCGCCATAGCAGCTGCCATTGCATTTTTTGTATTATGCTTTCCTTTTAATACTAAAGTTGAAATTCCCATTATTTTTTGTTCTGTTTTATAATTCATTATTATTTGTTTATCTTTTAAATACACTCCTTGCTCTAATTTTTTTTCAATTGAAAAAGGCAATAAAGTGGCCTTTACTTTATTATTTTTTAACCATTTTGAAATTACTTCATCATCAAAATCATAAATCAAAAAATCATTTTCTGTCTGATTTTCTGTAACTCTAAATTTTGCATTTACATAGTTTTCAAAATTATAATCATACCTATCTAAATGATCAGGTGTTATGTTTGTAATTATTGCAATATGTGGCACAAAATTTTGAATACCATCTAATTGAAAGCTACTTAACTCTAACACATGAATATCAGTTTTTTTTTCTGCTACTTGCCGTGCAAAACTTTCACCAATATTCCCACCCATACACACATTTAAGCCGGCTTTTTTCAAAATATGAGTTACCAGCATTGTTGTTGTGGTTTTCCCATTTGACCCGGTAATACCAACAACAACTCCATTTGTATATTTTGAAGCAAATTCAATTTCAGAAACAACAGAAATCCCTTTTTGTTTTAATGTTGTTATTAATGAAACCGTATCTGGGATTCCTGGACTTTTCATTACTAAGTCAGCATTAAAAATTTTAGTTTCCGTATGATTTCCTTCTTCAAAAGAAATATTATTATTTAAAAGAACTTTTTTATATTTTTTTGCAATTATTCCTTTATCAGAAACAAAAACATCATATCCTTTTTGCTTTCCCAAAATTGCGGTTCCTACACCACTTTCACCTGCGCCAATAACTACTAATTTCATTTATCGCAATTTTAGAGTTACTATACTCAATACTGCTAATAAGATTCCAATAATCCAAAATCGTGTTACTATTTTACTTTCATGATACCCTGATTTTTGATAGTGATGATGTAACGGTGACATTTTAAATATTCGTCTTCCTTCTCCATATTTTTTTCTTGAATATTTAAAATAACTCACTTGAAGTATTACTGATAATGTTTCAATAAAAAAGACACCTGCCAAAATTGGAATTAATAACTCTTTACGAACTGCAATAGCTAAAACAGCAATAATACCACCTATAGTTAAGCTTCCTGTATCTCCCATAAAAACTTGAGCTGGATATGTATTGTACCATAAAAACCCTATTAAAGCACCAACAAAAGCTGCTATAAAAATGGTCATTTCACCCGAGTTGGGTATATACATTACATCCAAATAATTAGCAAAAATTATATTTCCTGAAACCCAAGCAAAAATACCCAAGGTTAAAACTATTATTGCGGAAGAACCAGCTGCTAAACCATCTATTCCATCTGTTAAATTTGCACCATTTGATACAGCAGTTATAATAAAAATTACTATTGGGATAAAAATTAACCAAGCATAATCTTTTAATCCATTTCCTAAAAAACCAAGCGCATCGGCGTAATCTAGCTCGTTATCTTTTAAAAACGGTATGGTAGTTTTAGTTGATTTATGAGCGTCAGCAAACAATACTGGTGTACCTATTTCTGTCACATATTGATACTTTAGTGGTAGTTTTTCTTTCATGGTAATACTAGGATGAAAATAGAACATTGCACCAACAAAAATCCCCAAAGTAACTTGACCCAAAATTTTAAAGCGTCCCTTTAAACCATCTTTATTTTTTCTAAAGATTTTAATATAATCGTCAATAAAACCAATAGCACCCATCCATAAAGTAGTAATTATTAATATTACGATATAAACATTATCTATTTTCGCAAATAAAAAGACAGGAATAAGAGTCGCTAAAATAATAATGACACCTCCCATAGTTGGCGTTCCTGCTTTTTCTGCTTGTCCTTCTAGCCCTAAATCTCTAACTGATTCACCAACTTGTTTACGTTGTAAAAAATTAATGATTCGTTTACCATAGATTGTAGAAAAAAGTAAAGAAACAATAAAAGCCAATGCAGATCTAAACGAAATATATTGAAACAATCCAGCACCTGCTAAATTGTAATGACTATCTAAATATTCAAATAAATAATATAACATTGTTTTACGCTTTAGGCTTTTAAAAATTGAGTTATTTTCTCATAATCATCAAAATGTGATCGTACACCTTTCACTTCTTGATACGTTTCATGTCCTTTTCCGGCAATTAAAATAATATCACCTTTATTGGCAAGTTTTGTTGCTGTTTTAATAGCTTGTTCTCTATCTAAAATTGACACTGTTTTCTTAAAATTTTCAGGTGCTACACCTACTTCAATTTCTTCAATAATTGTTTGCGGATTTTCATTTCTTGGGTTGTCAGAAGTGAAAATTACTTGTGTGCTTAATTGAGATGCTAAACGCCCCATAACAGGTCGTTTAGCTTTATCTCTATTGCCACCGCATCCCACAACGGTAATTACTTGTTCATTTCCTGTTCTTATATTATTAATTGTTTCCAATACATTTTTTAACGCATCAGGTGTGTGCGCATAATCAATTATTGCAGTAATGCCACTTTCTGAAATAAAATGCTGAAATCTTCCACTTACACTTTCTAATTCACTAATATGTATTAATGCTTCATTTGAATCTAAACCTAAAAGACTTGCTACACCATAAACTGCAGCTAAATTGTATGCGTTAAAACTTCCAATTAATTTGATCCAAACTTCATTATTATTTATGGTTAACAACAAGCCTGAAAATTGATTTTCTAAAATTCTGACCTTAAAATCAGCTATTGTTTTTAAAGCATACGACTGTTTTTTTGCTATTGTATTTTGAAGCATGACAGCCCCATTTTTATCATCAATATTTACCAAAGCAAAAGCTGTTTTAGGTAATGAATCAAAAAACGATTTTTTTACGTCTCTATATGCAGCAAAAGTTTTATGATAATCTAAATGATCGTGTGTTAAATTGGTAAAAACTCCGCCTGCAAATTGCAAGCCTTCAGTTCTTTTTTGTTGAATCCCATGAGAACTTACTTCCATAAAACAATAATCAACCCCTAATTCAACCATTTCATTTAAATACTTATTTATTAAAACTGAATTTGGTGTAGTATGTGTTGCATTATATTGAAGTGTATCAACTAAAATTTTTACGGTTGATAATAAACCTGTTTTATAACCTGATTTTTGAAATAAATGATATAATAATGTTGCAATAGTAGTTTTACCATTCGTTCCTGTAATCCCAATTAATTTTAATTTTGAAGATGGATTATCATAAAAATTTGAAGCAATAATAGCCAAAGCGCTATTAGAATCTTCAACTTGAACATAGGTTATATTTTGAATTAAATTCTTAGGCAATTCTTCACAAACAATTACCGTAGCACCTAACTCAATTGCTTTTTCAATAAATTGATGTCCATCAAACAACAATCCTTTTTGAGCAACAAACAAATTGTTTTGTTTCACTTCCCGAGAATCAAAAACAATAGCATTTACCAATTTCTCAGTATTACCTTGAATTGAATCAACATTAACTTTATGCAATATGTTTTTTAGCTCCTTCAATTAAATTAAATTTAAAACTATCGTGGCTCCTTTTATTAATTTTTCTCCTGCATTTATAGACTGATTTTGCACTTTTCCCTTCCCATTTAAAGTTACTTTCAGTCCTATATTTTCAAGTAAAGGAATGGCGTCCATTGCCGCCATTCCTTTTACATTCGGGATTGAAATAAGTTTCTTATTAGAATTGGTATAGTACAAATCAAAATTATTTTTAACACTTGCAAAATTAGGAGTGCTATTATCTATGGTATTAATTATGTGATTTGAAGTATATATTTTTTGAGCAATATCTTTAAAAACCGGACCAGAAACATCTGCGCCATAAAAACCAGTTTTAGTATCAGGTTTATGAATAACTACAATACATGAATACTTCGGATTTTCAGCAGGAAAATACCCCGTAAATGATGATATATATTTTTTCTCTTTAACCCATTCTCCGTAATTACCATATTCTGTTCTTGCAGTACCCGTTTTACCAGCCATAGAAAAATTTTTATCGTACAATTTTTGTCCTGTTCCACGAATCACAACATTTTTTAAAATTGCTTGTACCTTTTTAATTGTTTCTTTTGAACAAATTTTTGGATCTATTACTTCTTTTCCAAAATGCTCTACATGTTTGTCCCAAGTGCGAATTTCTTTTACAAATTTAGGCTTCAACATTTCACCATTATTTGCTATTGCATTGTAAAATGCAAGTGTTTGTAAAGGCGTTAATTTTAAATTATAACCATAAGCAATAGAAGGCAAGGCATTTTTACTCCATATTTTGTCTCCTGGCGAAGGTATTACTGGTTTTCCTTCCCCTTTTATTGGTAAATTCAGCTTTTCATTTAAGTGCATTCCTTTTAAAATATTGATAAATTTTTCAGGATGCTCTCCAAAACCTTCATCAATTAATCTTGCAAAACCAATATTTGATGAAACTTCTAGCGCTCTTGCCGCTGAAATTTTTCCATAACCACCTTTATGAGAGTCATTTATATATCTACCATGCATTCTATACCTACCATCTCCAGTATCAACAACGGTGCTTGTATCTATTACGCCAGATTCTAATCCTGCTACCATAGACATTACTTTAAATGCTGAACCAGGTTCTTGAGATTCATAAACTGCATAATTTCTTTTTTCGTAATATTTCCCTTTAGAACTTCTACCTAAATTTGAAATCGCCTTAATTTCACCGGTTTTAGTTTCCATCACAACCACACATCCATGTTCTGCATTGTAATATTCTAGCTGTTTCAATAAAGAATGATGTGCTATATCTTGTATATTTATATCAATTGTTGTTACAATATCTTTTCCATCTACAGGTTCTCGTTCATTATTGTCATTAATTGGCTTCCATTGACCTTGCGCTATTTTTTGCTTCATTCGCCAACCATGCTTTCCTTTTAAATAGCTTCTATAAGCACCTTCTATTCCTGGAGCGCCTCTATAATCATCATAACCAATAGTTCTTTCAGCTACTTTTCCTAAAGGATGTGCTCTAACTGTTGATTGCTCAGCTATAAAACCTCCTTTATACATTCCTAAATTAAAAATTGGAAAATTCTTAATTTTCATGTAATCATTGTACCCTAGTTTTCGAGTAATAAACAAATATCTATTTTTATTATTCCGTGCTTTCCTAATACTTTGTTCCCAATGAGAAGCAGAATTTCCAAGCATTTTTGACAATTCTATAGCTAAATTTCTAATCTCTTTTTCAAATATTTTAGCATTAACCGTGAAAGCGTCCATTCTAATTTCATATTGCGACATTGAAGTAGCCAACAAACTTCCATCCGCTGAAAATACATTACCTCTATTTGCAAAAATTGTATCGTTTCTTAAATTAGAGTGTACAGATAAACTTCTATATTTTGCACCATCAGCAATTTGAATATCAGAAAGTCTTAAGATTATTGCCAACAAAAACAGTGTTATAAACACAAGAAGAACATACAACTTATTCAATATGTTTTTTTTTGTAGTAGCCAATTATTCTTATTTTTTTACAGTTACTTTTATTACTTGTGGTGGTTTTTCACTTGGCTTTAATTCCAAATCTAACACCTTATTTCTAATTGTTGATTCTAATTTTAATTTCATAGAAATTGATCGATTATCAACAAATTCAGCTCTTAATTCTTTATTTTTCTTGCTAAGTTTTGCAATTTCCATCACTTTTTTATCAGAACTATGCGAACTTGCAATCATCAACATCATTAACATGACCATAAATAAAATAAAACGCCAATTTTTAAAGGAATCATTACTTACTAAAAAATCACCTTTTAATATTTCATATATGCTTTTTTTGAATTTAGACATTACTTTAATGTTGCTATTCTCAATTTTGCACTCCTCGCTCTATTATTTACTTTTATTTCTTGTGATGTTGGGATTATCATTTTCCCTACTTTTTT
>Ga0256840_1003067_pt1 | contig 13898 bp, 11 predicted proteins | sample 355202metaG_FD_185969 | JGI IMG/M metagenome (GOLD analysis project Ga0256840, IMG submission 185969) | Hydrothermal vent microbial communities from Mid Atlantic Ridge, Atlantic Ocean - 355-202 | ecosystem: Environmental > Aquatic > Marine > Hydrothermal vents | place: Atlantic Ocean: Mid...
TATTTGTATTGGATTCATTTTTATTTTCAGATCCTTTGCTTACCTCAATGGTTTTAGAGTATTCTCCAGATTGGGTTTTAATTATATATACTCTTTTGAAGCTGGAGGTTAGTACTGCTGCAGAAGGCAACATATGATTGTAAGGGTTTATACCCTCTATCAGCCTCCAACCGAAGATATACAATATTGGCCCGGGATACAATATAATTGCATTAGGATCCATCTTATCTGTTGGTAAACAACTTGCTTTGACAGTGTATTTTCCTTCAGATGATCTCTCTACGATTGCCTCTACCCAGGCCTCTATCTTCTTATTATCTTTAGTCTCTATCTCATATATATATCTTATGTAGTATTTCTTACCTTCTACTAGACCCATTCTATGTATATCCTTAACTACTGTATCCAATGGGACGAATTTTTTCCATAGATACCTTGTATATACCAAAGGAGCTATTTTCTTATATACGTGGGTACATCTATATTTTATATCTTTAATTTCTATTTTTTTGGGTTCTACTTGTTTATTGCTTTCCTGATTTTTATTCCCTTCATTTCCTGAGGATGCATTTTGGTTATTATCTTCTGTTTCAGTATCTATATAATCCACACTTTCAGGAATTACATATTCTCCTCCAAGTGATAAATGCATTTTATCTTTCAAGTTTTTTATTGCATCCTTTATTCCCATGGACATCCCCCTAAAAAATGTTTAATTTTAAAAAAAAGTTTTATAATAATATTGTTTTTGATTTTACAATTTTAGGTGAAAATGTTTCTTCCTTAGGGGCTTCCTTTTCAGGAGGAACTATTTCATGCTTTTCAGGGGCTTTTGATATAATTTCAGCTTTTTTCTCTTTTTTAACTTTTTCCTCTTTGGATCTCATCTCTTGCTTCTTTATTAGAGTACATATTGTATTTGCAGGTATAATTGCACTTATGGATTCTCCTACTACTGGTACTATAGATGCTGCCAGATCTCCTGATTGGATAGCCAATATTTTGTCATCTCCTTCTTGATATGCTTTTACTACTCTGACTAAATTTGTTACGTCACCAACAACAGGGACGGCATCTACTATATCTGCAGCCACAGCCCTTATTATATTCTTTTGATATGGGTTGAAAAATACGTCAGTAACGACGTCTTCCACTTCAGCAACATCAAATTTTTCCTCTTTTCTTCCGGATGTTTTACCGGTATCTAATTTCCTTATTGATTCTGATTTTGCTTTTGTTTTATGTTTATGTTCTAATTTGTCTTCTATTTTTTTAATTAAGTCTTTTAAACCCATACAACCACCTCATAATTATATATTGAAAACAATACCATATTAAAAACTTTACAATTCCTATTATATAAATACTACTTTATCCCACACCATAATAATACTTTTTTGCGTAATGTGTAAAACATATCTATTTCTCATAAACTATTTTTTTGATTGTTTTGTCCACATATATCCTACAATACGGTTTTATTAATTCAGCATCAGTTATACTGTAAGGACCTTCATACAATTTGCTTCCATGGCTTTTTATATACACATAAATATCTTTTCCTGGGAATGAAACGGTAGTGTTGCTATCTGCAGTCAATTCAATGCACTGTATCCCATTGGCAATGTAAGGGACGTTTGTTATAAGCACATCTGTAGCCAATGCAGGTTCTATTGTTATTCTATATATATTAACATCATACACAGGTACTTTTTGATCTAATTTTGCAAATTCGTAATAGGCATCAAATATAACTGTGTAATATGTAGAAAATGCTGGGAAAGTTACAAATAATTTCTTCAAGTATTTGTGTATTGAAATCTTATACTCTGAACCGTAATTTATAACCTCAGCTTTTGTTTTAAATATGGTTATTGGCTTAGGAGTGGCTATTGTTAAAGTATATTCATCTTCATAAATAACTGGGAAAGTTCTTAATATTTCGATAGCTCTTTTCACAACATAATCCATGACATTTACTTTTACGGTTTTTGTTTCTATCGGTGTTATGATTATATAATACAATACCCTATTTCCACAAAATACTGGAATAAACATTTTGGACTTATCTCCTGGGGCAGCAGTGCTGATTTCGTCAATGGTGTATTTTGTAGGTATGATGACTTCATCTTTTCCATTTGCTTTGGAAGCCAGGGCTGAAAACTCTAAAGTTCCTACAATATCCAATATTTCAAATAATTGCGGGCATGATGGCAGGTATTTATAATCTTTAACTTTAACTGATAACAACTTTGATATCTTTAAATAGTATGCTGCATTATGGAATGAGTTGTCAACTATTTTAACATATCCTTCATCTAAATTTATTTCTTCTTCCGGGCTGTTGAACTCTACCTTAATCACTTCTGGAACTATTTCTGTTTTACAAACCATTGATTTTTTCATTTCTAAGAAGTATATATATCCTTCTTTAGTAACTCCTACCAAGTAACAATCTTTTGATTTTGTTGGGAATTTATTTGTAACTAAATCTCCAAACCTTTCATTGAATTGTATTTTGTATTTTAGCCCAACTAAGCAAATTATTTTCCCAGGATAGACATCTATTATTCTACAGTTATACCCTTTTATCATTTTGTCGATATCTGTCTTTATAGTTCCGCAAGTTCCGTCGTCTAATTTTACATTATTAAAATCTTCTACCAATACCACTTCATCAATATAGTATGGCAAATTATCTTTAATAATTATAGTTTCAGGTTTGTATTTCTTCATTAAATATTTTCCAAGATCTTTTGTTATGTCGTAGGATGTTTCTTTTATTGGAACAACATATACAACTCTTCCATTATAACATATCCTTATTGCTTTTGCCATGTCCAATGTTGCCAACTCAACTTTAGTATCATTACAATTTTGCTTTGTAACTACAACGTATTTTTCCTCCACATCATACAATGTATTACCAACTAAAAACTCTCCTTTTATTTTTAGATATGGGCTTATGTCTTCAATAGATCCTTCAAACACAACCTTTGGATTAAATACCGCTCTAAATAACACTACTTTACCGCTTTTTATTTTTGAAGTGTAGGTTACTACAACCCCTTCATTTGTAAAATGAGTTCCCAATTTTTGTTTAGGTATTTCATTCTCGCTATTATACACTCCAACAGGGTTTATATTTAGTTTGTCAAATATTACAGTATATTCTTTACCGTGTATTTTAGTAGTTATGTATTTCAATCCATCTTTGTATTGTTTTTCAGACCATGGTTTTGACACATTTTTCATCTCTATATCGGCCTTAACTTTTAACACATATTTTCTTTTAACTCCGTTAATATCATCTTCATATTTTATATATAAGTAAGAATCTCTATACATCATTGTGTCAAAATTGTATTTAACTTCGCTCGCAGGAATTACCTCTATATCTTCCGGATACAAGTATGTTTCAAAACTTAATCCACTAATCCCAAATATGTCTTTGCTATATTTAGATATATCAGCAATTATAACATTTCCTGATTTCTTATAGTTTATGTTCAACTTTGAGATTACATATAGCACTTCATTGGTATTTTTTCTTAATACCCCATCAGCCAATTCATACAAGTATAGGCTTCCTTTTATAAGCTCACCAAATTTTATATCATACCTTTTTCCATTTGGAATTGCTTTTATTTCATATTTTTGGTTAGACAGTATGAATTTTTTTATATTTCCGACAAAAAACCACTCATCGTTCCTATATTTTATAACTGTTCTTCTGGATAAATCAGATACTTTGTTTTTAATGTCATCAAATTTAACGCCTAATTTTTTTATAAGTTCGGCTATTGTTTGATTATCCGGGTCTGCATATACTACCAAAGAATCCTCTGGGGAGATACAAAATTCTATGCCGTTTTTATTTACACATAATTCTTTTATATGTTGAGGAGTACAGCCTTCTAATAATTTTCCGTATTTATATATTGTCATTTTTTCCATGAGGAATCACCATCACTTTAAAACCAATATTCCTTTTGAAACCCCAGCATTATTTATTAGATTAATTAATTTATCTTGATCTACGCCTGATAACTCATTAACAATGAAACCTGCACACATTTTCTTAGATGCAGGCATGTACAATTCAACTGGAACAACATATCTTATTGAGCCCCCGAAACAGGTTAATTTTTCTAAACATTCGTTTGTATATAACGTGGTTATTTGCTCGGGTAGGATTACAGTTAATTTATCATCAATTATTGTTGAGATGCTTCCTATTGCTGGATCTTTGTTATCAAATTCTATTTTTGTTTGATTTATTTTTACATATGGCTTAATAATTTTATGAACTGTTATGTAATACATGTTCTCGCAATTTAAAAATTCGGCTCTAAACACATGGCATGCTCTTCCATTTGTATCAATGTATCCGCTTCCGACATACCTTCCAAATTGCGCATTATTTGTTACTAATATATTCATACAATTTGATGGTTCTACATATAGTTGAGGGTTGTTTAATTTTTTATTTGTGTTTATCCTCATATATGATTTATCTATCCTGAATTTATCTGATTTAGTCTCAATGTTTATATAATATTGTGCTATGAAATATCTCTTATCCAAACCATAAGGTAACTTTGTATTAAATGAAATATTGTATCTATTTCCTCCTATATTTGTAATACTAATTACATCGGATGGATATGGTTTTGCTATGCCATTAGGTTTAAATTCTATGCTTTTAACATAACTATCATTTACTGGAACCTTATAATCCTTAAGTTTTAGATAGGGCACAACTTTGTAAATATATTCCACATATCCTGTATCCACGTATAGTGTGTCAAAACCTTCATTTTTTGAAACCACATATGAAACTGATTTTTCTCCTTTTTTGAAAGTGTATTTTGAAGACACTATCTTTAAATAAACGTCTGAAATAAATGGGTTTTTATCTATCTCTGAATATATTCCATTGTATTCTTTCAGTATTTTATATAATGAAACATAACCATCTTGGGTTAAATAATTTTTTATGAATTCTGTTGTGCTAACAATTATTTTCTCTCCAGTTACTTTGAAATACATTAGCAACTCTTCATCATAAGCCCACACCATATAGTAATCATTTCCAATCTTACACAAGAAGTATATATTTGTTTTTTTAAATGGGTTGTATGCAACTATATCGGGCATTACTCTTCCATATTTTAAAACAAATTTCTTTGGTATGTAGAAGTAGCTTGTCCTATAATACCCTCTTTTGGGATCGTAACTATATACATAATAAACAGTATCTAGTGTTATAAAGGGTCTTACGTCCAAGTTAAAACAAGCATTGGCTATTCTATTTGCCACACTGCTGTCTAACTCAACATTTGATAGCTTAACAATATGGAATACATTGGACTCAAGCTCTGAAGGCACAATGTCTTTCTTTTTGAATATAAATGTTCCTTCAGATAATTTTTCTTCTGTTTTATTTATATTACAATTATAATTATATTTTATGTTTGGACCGATAACAATGGCATTATCGTTGTATTTTATTATATAGTATTTTTTGCCCTCATATTTGTAAGGACCATACCCTCCAAAATATTTAATCGCATCATCTTCTCCTTTTAATTTAATATCTTTTTTAATTAATTTGATCTCAATAGGTATTCCGTAACAATTTGTTGAATATTGGTGCTTTGATCCACAAATTAAATCCCTGGAAAGGTCGGCGTTCATATTTTATCCCCATTAATCTTTATCATCTATTATGTATCTTAATATGTTGGGAACTAGGCAGAATGACCTTACTTCAAACACGTCAACAACATATAAAGATTCTCCATCGTAGTCATATACCGTTATTGTGATATATTCATTTTTTGGATCTTTTATATTTTTATATAATTCATATAATACTATAGATGCTTGGGTTTCATTCATCGTATATACATGAACATCGAGTCCGTCAATAACAACCATTCCATCTATTAGACAGTTTGATATATTGGTGTCATCTCCATCCAAATCATGAACTCCTTCTGTTGTTACTACTTTCATGTTATCCCTCATAATATATTATTAATGATTGGAAATAAAAATATTTCCCAATTCAATTAATATCCTTATACTTGTGTTAGGAATCCAATGTCTTTTTTATTGCATAATCCATCTCTCTTACCAATTCATCTACACAATTTTTAAATGCCAAATCATAAATAATTTTGTCAATTTTTCTTAACCAATCGAAACCCTTCTCTTCTATTGAGATGTAATTGTTGCTCTCTTTAATTATACCGTAGTATTTCATAAAATCTAAATAGGTGTCAAAATTCTTATGCATGTTTTTATAGTGTAAATTTAGTATTTTGGGAAGATTTTTCCGTCTCTCAACAAACATGGTCTCTATGGCTCCCTTAACCAGTTCTTTTTTTACACGTGTGGTATTTAACTCACTACATAGTTTAAACATTGTTTTCAAAATAATAAAGTTTGGTATTATCGGTGTCATAGTCTCACATTATTTACAATTAAATGTTTAAAAACATCATTATTATAGGAATTAGTGAAACAATTCTACTATAGAATCTACAGTTTCTATATACGTTTTCTTTATCTTCAAAATCCGTCATAGATACTATAATTCCTGGCAAAGTAAGTGCTAAATAAAACAACTTTCCTGTGTTGAAAAACATGTATATGCACAAACTGATGCTAATTATGTTTAACATGTGTATTATTATCTCCGGGATATAATTTAAACCAATCCTGTCAAAATATACTGGTAGTGTCACCATACCGGCTAATGCATCATTTTCCAAATCTTCATATTGGATTGCTATATTATACGCAAGACATTGCGTGGCAATTATTATTGGGAATATAATGTTGAATGTAAATGCATACATCATAAAAAAATATGTTAATAGTTCAAATATGTAATCTACGTGAGACACATATCTTGAGATACAATAAAATATTGAAGATAAATAAGATGCTACAGTAAGCGCTATCAATAAAGGATCTCCTACAAATATAAGTGAAAACCAACCCATTGCTGTTATAAATAGAAATATTCTTATACCTTCAGATATAGACATTGAAAATAATAGAGGCCTGGTTTCATTATGTGTTTTCTTAATATCTGTATATACATCAACCAAATCGTTAAACACATGTGTTGAAGCAGATAATATAAATAAAGAAACTAATAGATGAGAGAAAGTTAATAAGCCATAAGGTCTAAATACGCAATACGCTGCAGCGCTTCCTATGACTAAATGTAAATTCTTATGTATTTTCATTAATAATAAAACGTCCCTTATTTTTTCACATACACTCATGATCAGACCTCCTTGAAAGTATGTTCTCTATCTCTTCTTTATCCATACCCACTCTTCTAAGCAATTCTTCGGCAATCGGCCTAGGTAAGTAATATTGTTTATTATTAATATCATTTTTCTTCAAAGCTCTTAAAGAATTTCTTTTATTTTTGAACATTGAATGCAGCACTCTAAGTAGTTTCTTTTTACAAACTCCTGAACATTCAGATAGATAATCCAAAGTATATTTTTCATATAATCCAAGGCTATCGACTACTTCTTTCAGCCTATCCTTTGGATCGCCATTTTCATCTATCATACTGAATACTATCCAATCAATAGTAGAAGATATAGACATGTTGTATTTCTCTGAAAATTTTTTTAATCTCTTTTTAGCTTCATTCGATACATAAACAATTGCCATCATACCACTTTAAGGTTAATCACTTTAAATTATATACAGATTTCATTGTTTTTATTATGTTGGATAAACAAACATTTGATTTTACGTTTTTTGGATAATGCACTTCGACCGGTATGTTTTTATAATTTAAATTAGGTTTATTGGTTTTTATATAGTAATATGGTATGGCAAAATCTATGTTGAAACTCTCTGGCTCGTAAGTGTCAAAGCGTATCTTGTCTATTTTAAAACCTTTAAGCCCACACATAATATCAGTATAGAAATCCAAATTAAAATCTAGCTTTACCTTGAGACTGAATAACTTGCTCGCCAGGATGTTCAGCGGCTTCCTCAAAACAGGTATTCTCTTTCTCAACCCCATAACCAAATCATAAGTATTCAATTTCATTCCAAATGTTAGTATATAATTTGAAGGGAACTGGCAATCCGAATCGTATAAAACAACCTTTTCTGCATCACAATTGCTTTTAATATATCTTAATGCTTTCATTACTGCATGGGATTTTCCCATATTCTTTCTATTCCTTAGTAATACAATATCGCAATTACAATTCAAATCTTCACATATATCTCTCGCCTTTTTTGCATATTCATAGGAATCATCATCCGATCCATCGTCTACAAACACCACTGTTCCACAATAATTCGAAGCTTCTAATATGGCTCTCATGGCGAGATCTGACTCATTTTTACAAGGTATAATCACCGCCAAATCATCCATAGTCATACCTCTTAATTTTATTCAATCCATAATTACATTTTTAGTTTTTAATCTTTATTAGTTTTTAATTTTTATACCTTTTTCAGTTTCTAGGTATTCTTTTATTGTATCGAATGTTAATAACCCTTTTCCAATCTCATTGTTTTTCTCTATTGGTATTGAATCTATTGTTTTTACGGCATCTTCGTGTATGTATTCCTCTCCAACTTGATTACATATTGATTTTGCTATGGCAAATAGCCCTGCAGCAATTGGGGTTGCCATAGATGTACCTGATAACGGAGAGAATAAGTTTGGCTTGCCATCAGTTAATATATCCAACAAACCAAATGTTCCGCTTATTATATTTACCCCTGGCTCAACTATGTCTGGTTTCACATAGCCATATTTTGATGGCCCCCTTGATGAAAAATAAGCTAACTTGTGGTTTATCTCATCCCAGGCTCCAACAGTTATAACTAAATCAGTTGGTAATGCCCCAGGAGTGTTTATTGAACCATATTTACCGTCTATTTTCTTACTTCCATCATTACCTGCAGCGGCTACACATATTATATCGGGATGTTCGCTTCTCAAATATGACATTGCATAGTAAAATGGATCATCATATATAGTATCACAAGGTTTAGCTCCAAATGACATTGATATTACATCAGGCCTATTATTTATACAAACATCTAAACCTTTAACCAATCTTGAAAATGTTGATATTCCTAATATATCTGATAGGGATTTTACAACAACCAAGTCTGCTTCATAAGCTATTCCTACATAGTTCCTAAATATACCTGCTGATGCTGTAGAACACCATGTCCCGTGTCCATTTATGTCAGGGAAGTGATTGCTTCTTTTAACTTCAAAAAATTTTGATATTAGCATTGGATGCAATTTTGTAACTCCTGTGTCTATAATACCAATTTTTACTCCTTTTCCACCTATGTTATAAGGTACTTTTAAATGTTCTCTTATTTCTGTTATTGTTCTTGTTTCATCTGTTTTAAGTGCTTTTGTAGATTTTATACTTACCAAACCATCTGCAACTACGGCTTTACATTCTTTTTTAATATCATCTATAATTTCCCCACCTTTTGTGTCGATAAATTGCAGGGCATTTATGTTTTTGCATTCTGTATATAATGGGAATATTGATTTTATTTCATCTAATTTGTTGAATTTAGCAAAATGATCTTTTACAACACATTTGATATCATCAACATTATTTTTTGGAAATGCTATTACTGATACATATGGAACTTTATATAATAGCTCTTCAACCCTTCTTGAGACATACATAGCGCATCACACTTAAAACGTTTTTTTGTGTGCCTATATTTTAATTAATTTACCACTCGGGTATATATAATATTTGTATCAAATCTTGAATTAATCATAGTAGTTTAAATCAATTAATTTGAAAAAATTGATTATATGGAATGTTAGGGCTTAATTTTTGGCTTTAAATTTGTAAAAAGATTAAAAATAGATTTTTTCGTAAATTGGAAAATTCTTTAAATTGTTAAGAAAAATAATATATTATATCAAAGGCGTTTATTCTTTGGTTCCTAATACGGCTCTCTTATAGTTTTCAGCCCAAACTTTACCTTTTCCTTCTACTCCTCTTATATACTTAGCTAAAGCAATTTTTAACAAATCAGGGTTGTTGACAAAGTTTTCATAGTTTTTATATAATGGACTTTCTTTTATTTCCTCTACGCTTACTCCTAAGAATTCAGCTAATCCTCTTGCATAATCTTCTGGTCCTTTAGTTATTAAAGACTGTACGTATTTTTGTGGTGCCATTTTTATTTTTTCATCGTATTTTTTAGCTGCTAACTCTAATAACCCTCCTCCTTCTTCTTCTTCTTGCTGTGCTAATCTTTTAGCTTCTTCTAATATGGCATTTATGTCTATGTCAGCCATGATATTTCACCTCAAAAATGTTTTTGTGTTATTTTATATATACAAGAATAGTATATATAATTTATTCTAAACAACAATTCAATGTTGCTCAGCCGCATCATTTCTACCCATTATCTTGTATTTTTCATCGCTTTTAATTCTTCAACCACTGCATCATAAAGCTTTGGAAGCCATTCGTTAATCTCTCTCTTTGAAAAACCAAGTATTTGAAGGATAGTTTTATCTAACTCAACCCTTTCCCTAAATCTATTTTCCAATTGATCTAATATTGATGGGAACTCAACATTTTTAAGTTTCTCAAATAAATTTAGTAAAGTTTGTTTTTCTTCTTGGCTTAGCTTGTCAACATCAAAAATTAAAAAATTCTCTAAATCTGATTTTCTAATATCAAAATATGTCCCAGTAGCTTCAGTAGTGTTAGTTAAAATTTGGATAATTGATACTATAGAATTTAAGTACAATGTGTATATTTTTGCTTCTTCAATTGTTTTGGTTTTAAATAAAAAGAATTTCCCCACAGGTGTAAATTTATTTTCTGAAAATGTAGCCAATACATAAGTATTTGGGGACGATAAATTAATCCTATTTGGAATGCATAAATTAGTGCTTCCAATTGTATCAATAGTTATTTTAATCTTTTTAAAATCTAATTTTCCCTTATATTTTGAATAAACCTTTACACTATCCAATATTTTGTCATACTCTGAAATTAAATAATCCTCTTTATTTGTAATATCCATTGTGTTTATTCCAGTTAAGCTTCTCAATGTAAATATGGTTTTTTCTTTTGGTATTTTGAATCCAATATCTAATGATTTAATTTTAAACTTTATTTCACTACCAGAATCGTCATCTACTACTAAATAAGCCCTTTTTATTCTTGATTCATCAATTGGTCTTGTTATTATTATTAGGCTTGAAATACCTTCAGGTCTCAAACCAAAACCTTCCCTTAGTAAAGACATGTCCATATTTTTTAGTTTGACACATTTTTTTATTTTATCAATAAACTCATTAAACATAAAAAGTGTTTTTATATTTGAAAAGGATAAAAATCTCATTAAGTTATTTTTATTTTCCAATAAGTCTGATCTTTTTACTGAAAACATATCAATATATTCTGAAGTTATGATTTCATCTTTAGGGCTTTCGATCAATTTTAAAATGTGATCTACCTCTTCTATATTCATATCTCTAATTGATTTTTTAACAAATATTATCCAGGTTTTTTCGTCATCTTTTGGTTTTCTTTTTTCAGCAATTAGTAAAACATCTCTAAATAATGCTCCTTCACTAAAAGCCAAATCTCCTACTGGCTTAATTATATACTTTATGTGATAGTTATCTAATAAGAAATTCCTTATTTTTTCCGTTGCCTTTCCTCTGGCTATGTTAATTGGAATAACTGCACCAATTTTTCCACCATCTTTCAATAAATAATGAGCCAATGCAATAAAATATCCCCATAAATTAACCTGATGCCCACAAATCTTTCCAAGTATTTTATTTTTCTTTAATTTATCCCTCATATCTTTTGGCATTTTTTCTCTGTCACTATAGGGTGGGTTCATAATAACTACATCTACAGGTTTTAATATGAATCCGCTTCCTCTTCCTTCAGGAGATACAGCCCCTTTCTTCTCTTTCTTTAATACAAGTTCAGTTAATGTCTTTTGAATTGTTTCTGTATATGATGATATTTCAATACCTTCTTTTCTAAACCTTTCTGTCTTTAATTGATTCGCTAAATCTAAAGCATCTTGTGTAGCAATCCTTACGGTATTAGTCGGATATTCAATATTTTGCAGAGTTAGATTAATTGCTGATAAATGAGCAGCGAAAGGCATTATATCTATACCAGTTATATCATTTTCAATGAATTTCTTATGAATTTCTTTTAAATTATGATAGCCATGAAGTTTTGTGTAAATATCCATTTTTCTCTTATATGCTGAAACTAATAGAGTTCCAGAGCCACATGCAGGATCTATAACACTCTCATCCCAATCATCAATAGTTAAGCCTGACAAAATCTCAGCAGCAATTGGATGAGTATAGAATGCAGCTAAGACCTTTCTAACTTCATGAGGGATTAAATCATGGAAAAATCTTCCCGCCAAATCGTGGGTTATATATTCAGCCCTCAAAAGCTTAATTGCTTTTATAATATTATTCAAAACATTTATCACTTCAGGGTTTTCTTCAATATGTCCCAATAAATTAATTTTATAAATTGCTTTGTAGTCAATTCTTGTAATTAAATCGAAATATGCTTGTAAGTCTTTGAGCTTTTCAATCTCATTCAATTCTGGCAATTCACAATCTTTGGTCTTTTTTGTGTAGATGTGGTAAAATAGCAACTGATTAAACAACAAGTATGATGCCAAATTGATGATTTGTTTTTTTGCAGTTTCCTTATCTTTAATCTCTCCAATTGCAGCGAATAAATCTAACTTATTAACAACTTCTTTAATCAAGTTATCAGTGTTTATTCTTTTTATTACTTCATTAAGCTCTCTGACATAATCTCTTATTAATTTGACAATAGTTTTAAAATCAATTTCTTGTTTTTTAAGTGATAACATTGTCTTTATTTGGACAAACAAATCTCTTGGTGTGCAGGTTAAACTTTTAGTCCAAAATTCTGTTAAAACTGATGCTTGTACTTCAGTGTCCAATGCAAGATTATCAATTCTTTCAAAACTATGAATTGTTTGCCTAACATTTTCTGGGTAATTCAAAATTATGATGTTTTTAGTTCCTAATTTATTGGCATAATCGTATGCCTGTGCTATGGCATTTAGAAAGCCTTCGGATTTAAGCCCTATCTTGACTTCAACAACAAACACTTCATTATTATATTTAAATAATATATCTGGATGTCTTTTCTTACCTTTGTCTATTATAGAAGATTCTCCAATAGCCTCAAACCCTAATGATTTTAAGTAATTAACTATAGCTGGGTATAGAGTCCTTTCTTCTACCTTGGTTTCCATTGTCCCACACCTTAGTTTATTTTTACCCATCACATATGTATTTTTCTAATAAATATTTATTGGTTATCAGTATATAAATTTTACTATCAACTGTCGAGGCTTATTTTGGCTTATTTTTCATGGTTATGTTAATGTTTATGCCTATTTTTTGGCTCGGACGGGCTTTTTGAAGTGGACAATTTGGCCTCTTTTTAGCCAAAGATGGCTTATTTGTGCTTATTTTATTTTTCGATTTAGAGGACAAATTGGCTAAATCTCTGAAAAATAAGAACAAATTGGATATATCAATTGTTTTAAATAATCAATTAAAACATTGGCTTTTTGGCTGAAAGAAGCACGGATTTGTCTCGGATTGGTCTGTGACAGCTGTCACAGGTGCGTCACAGTTTGCGTCACAGCTAAATAAGGATAATTTGAGCTTATTTTCAAAAAACAAGGAAAAATATCAATTTTTGATCATAGCTGTGACGCTGTGACGGGATCATAGATAATATTCTTGGACTAGTTGATCATTATGTCTTGGACCTTTGGATCTAGGTCTCCGTCACAGCTAA
>Ga0256840_1003068_pt1 | contig 13897 bp, 10 predicted proteins | sample 355202metaG_FD_185969 | JGI IMG/M metagenome (GOLD analysis project Ga0256840, IMG submission 185969) | Hydrothermal vent microbial communities from Mid Atlantic Ridge, Atlantic Ocean - 355-202 | ecosystem: Environmental > Aquatic > Marine > Hydrothermal vents | place: Atlantic Ocean: Mid...
CATAGATCAGTTGCTTGTGATTTTTCATTGCTAACATCTCTTGCGGAGAAAAAGCGGAAGGCTACAAGTAACTGGTCGCTTTTTCTACTCGTTGCAAGTTATGCATTTGGAATGTGAATCTAAGAATTATGAAAAACAATATTGGAAGCTACTCGATAGATTAAACGGTGACTTGGGTGAAAGAATCACAAGCGCAATAGCTTCTTGTGAATTTGAGGTAGAGCCTGAATTTTCATTTAAAGAGAAATATCAAATACTACGGTCACTGGAGAAAGAGTGTATAGCCAAGGGTGATTACGAGATATTTTCTGATAAACATATAATAAAAAAGCCAGTGTTGGTTAAACCAACTAGATTAGAAGAAACTAATTTTATTAGGTTCGTTGAATCTGGAGGGAATATTACAAGTGATTCATTAGATATGATATTTTCTGGAGAGCCAGTTTAGTCACCTTTCTAGTGATTGAGTATGTCTAAGTTAAGCTAACTTACTCAAAACTACGCAAGATTATGATAGGGTTGAATAATATTTATAGCACCTACTTTCATGATCACAGACTATCACGCCAAATACTACGCATACGAACTTACACGCAGAAGGCGTGGAGGTGATATTGATAGGCTCTCTCAATCTCTCTTCAATTCTTCAGTTGATCTAAACCCACATCAAATAGATGCCGCATTGTTTGCATTACAAAACCCTTTAAACAAAGGCGTTTTGATGGCAGACGAAGTAGGCTTGGGCAAAACCATTGAAGCTGCTTTAGTGATGAGTCAGCTTTGGGCAGAGCGTAAAAGAAGCATTATAATTATCTGTCCAGCATCGTTACGAAAACAATGGGCGAATGAGTTAACAGAAAAGTTTAATCTTCCTGTACGAGTGCTAGATGCCAAAACCTACAAGACACTTCAAAAAAAGGGCATCCACTCGCCACTAAGAGAAGATGTTATTAACATCATTTCTTTCAACTATGTCACCAGTATTGAGAAAAATCTAAGAACAATCCCTTGGGATTTAGTGGTGATTGATGAAGCCCACAAACTCAGAAATGCACATCGAGAAAGTCACCAGACAGGGCAAGCCGTAAAACGAACTTTTGCGGGTAGCAAAAAGTTATTACTCACCGCAACACCTTTACAAAACAGCCTGTTAGAACTCTTTGGCTTAAGCACCATTATTGATGAACACTTATTTGGTGACATAAGCAGCTTCCGTTCTCAATTCATGCGTGATGGCAATGATATTGAAGCTTTAAAATATCGCTTAAAAGAATTCTGCCAAAGAACACTCAGACGGCATGTGCTGGAATACATCAAATACACTAAACGTATTGCAGTCACCATTCCGTTTACGCCATCACCCGAAGAGGTTCGTTTTTACAATCTCATCTCTGCTTTTTTACAAAGGGAAAATTCATACGCACTTCCATACCGTCAAAAGCACCTTGTATCGCTGGTTGTACGTAAATTACTAGCCTCATCCACCTCAGCCGTCATAAAAACCTTAGAAGGGATGTTAGAGCGTCTCAACAAGCTATTAGAAGATCAAGAAGTGGAAGATGATTGGATTGGGCGACTCATTGACGATGAAGATTTTGAATATGAGCTAGAAGACGATTTTGAGCAAGAATTACAACAAATAGCCGATCAAGAAAAAGAGCAGCAACAAGCACCCAAAATAGAAGTCGATATGACGCTGCTCAAAGGTGAAATTGCGGAGCTTGAGCAATACCTTGAACTTGCCTATCAGATCAAAGAAGACGAAAAATCCCATGCGCTTTGCAAAGCACTCGATATTGGCTTTGAGAAAATGCAAAAAATGGGCTCGCCTCGCAAAGCCGTTATCTTTACAGAATCCACCCGTACTCAAGCCTATCTAACGCAATATCTTGAACGTCATGGCTACAATGGCAAAGTCATTACCTTTAGCGGTAGCAATAATACCCAAATTCAAAAAGCGGTTTACCAGAACTGGATTAAAGAAAACAAAGGCTCGTACAAAGTCACAGGCTCACTCGCCATAGACAAACGCTCAGCCATTATCGACAACTTTAGAGATGATGCAGAAATCCTCATCGCCACCGAAGCAGCAGCCGAAGGTGTCAACCTGCAATTTTGCAATCTGGTTGTAAACTATGATTTACCGTGGAATCCGCAACGGGTAGAGCAGCGCATTGGTCGCTGTCATCGTTATGGGCAAAAGTTTGACGTGGTTGTCATCAACTTCCTCAATAAAAAGAATGAAGCAGATGGACGTGTACTCGAATTATTAACCGACAAGTTCCAGCTATTTGATGGTTTATTTGGCTCATCTGATGAAATTCTAGGGCGTATAGAATCAGGCATCGACTTTGAAAAGCGTATTATTTCAATTTACGATCAATGCCGTACACCAACAGAAATCAACACAGCATTTGATGAATTACAAAAAGAACTGGATGAAACCATTACCAAACGCATGGCAGAAACCGAAGCCAAGCTATTTGAAAACTTTGATCAACAAATCCATGAGCTACTAAAAATACGCAAGCAAAAAGCAGAAGAGCGACTGGATGTAATCAGCCGATTATTTTGGCAACTCACACAGCATTTACTGGCACAGGCAGCCACCTTTGATAACAACAAACTCACCTTTAATCTAAGCAAACCCATAGAAACCTCACCCGCAGGAAAATACCGCCTTAAACACAAAGGCGTAGATAAAAGTGATGATATTCAAATCTACCGCATGAATCATCCTCTAGGTGAATATGTACTGGATAAAGGACGACGATTAAACACACCCGTTGCCAATGTTATTTTTGATTTAACAAACCACCCTTACAAACTTTCAGCACTAGAGAGCCTAGCCACAAAATCAGGCTGGCTAGAACTCAACCAACTTGAATTACAAAGCTTTCAAGATGAAGAGCATCTCGTGTTTACCGCACAAACCGATACAGGTGAATTGCTTGACCAAGAACTTTGCGAGCAACTCTTTAACCTATCGGCTACGACACAAGGCAGTGTTAGCGAAGAACCACCCGAAGCATTAAAGGAAAACGTCAAACAACAAATCAAAGCCAAGCTCAATCAAGCACTGGAAGAAAATAATAAATACTTTGAGCAAGCCAGAGAAAAACTAGAAGCATGGGCAGAAGATCAAATTTTATCCTCTGAAAAAGCACTAGAAGACACCAAACTAAAAATCCGAGATGCCAAACGCCAGTCACGACAAGCGCAAAGCCTAGAAGAACAAAAAGAATGGCAAACCAAAATCAAGAAGTTAGAAAAACAGAAAAGGGATCAGCGCAGAAGGATTTTTGATGTTGAAGATGCCATTGAAGATAAACGTGATGAACTCATCGCAGGGCTAGAAAAAAGATTAATGCAAAAAACCAGCACTCACCATCTGTTTTTAATCCGATGGGAAGTTATTTAGCCGATAATTTGATAGGTCAGCAGTAGATCATTATCGTTGATAAAAGCGCGACTTCTTGATATTCTTACTAGGTATTACTTTTGCACATAAGCAAATTCATGGCTAATTAAAGGTGAGTAAAATGCAACAAACATCAGTAACCAGCAAGGGGCAAGTCACTATTCCTAAATCAGTGCGCCAAAAACTGGGGATTAGAAAAGGCAGTCAAATATCATTTGAAGTGATAGGTAGCCACGTAGAAATGCGGGTTGAAAATACCCCCGTTGAAATCAAGAAAAGTGGCTTCGGAATGCTAAAAAGCAACAAACAAGCAGTCCCCGTTGATTTTGACCCTGCTCAATTACTAAAGCCTTGAACATGATTGGATTAGATACAAATATACTGGCTCGCTACTACATTGAAGACGAAGCAGATAAAGAAGCGCAAAAACAGCAGCTCATTGCAAAAGAACTGATTGAATCAGGCAAAAAACTCATGGTATGCAAAACCGTGTTACTTGAATTTGAATGGGTGATGCGAGGCTTTTATCAGTTTGCGCCAAGCGATATACAGCAAGTATTTCAACATTTACTGTCTTTGCCCAATGTGGAAATTGAAGAGAAAAATCTGGTTGAAAGAGCCGTATTAAGCTTAAGCGAAGGACTGGATTTTGCCGATGCCATCCATCATGCCAGTTATCATCAATGTGACAGCATGGCAACATTTGATGATAAAAAATTTGCTAGACGATTAAACCGTCTGGCACTTATGCCGCGTGTTGTTGTGGCTAAATAAACAAGACATTAGTAACTTCTCTGATTCTTAATTTGTACAAAAGTGCAAAAAACAGGGGGGGTGGCTATTAAAAATAGTGCTTAGTTTGTATAAACAAGCACAGCAAAGACGTAACACAATAAATAATGAAATTTGTGGATAAAATATGACTCAAAGTAGCGGAAAAGAACCAAGTAACAACAAAGACGACCAAGTTAAACAACAGCTAATCACCAAGCTAAAAGAAATGTTCCAGCTTGACCAGCCAGAGCTAGATTTTGGTTTATACAAAATTATGCACGCCAAAGCGGATCAGATTAGCCACTTTATAGAGTCCGACCTTGCCGAGCATATTGATACCGTTTTTGGTGAAGCCAGTACGCAAGATAGCGATGCACAGTTACAAAAAGCCAAGCAAGACGTTATGGCAGCATTGGGCGAAACTGCTTTTGATAGCGAAGGCAATTTGAACGAACAGTTTAAACAATTACCTGCTGCTAAGCCCTACCTCGATGCACTACAAGCCAGTAAAAGTGATGGCGGTACGTTAAGCAATAGCGCCTCCATTTATGACCACCTTTATCGCTTTTTTAGCCGTTATTATGATAGTGGTGACTTTCTTAGCCGTCGTCATCATGTGGCAGAAAATTCAAAACGTGCAGCCCCTTATGCCGTCCCCTATGATGGTAGAGAGGTGTATCTGCATTGGGCGAATAAAGATCAGTATTACATAAAAACCAGCGAAAGTTTTAATAGCTACACCTTTAACCTAGCAGAAGCGATAGCCAAAGAAAAATCAGCGAGTGAGCTTTCTTTTGGTCATACGGATAAAAACAAAAAAGTCCATTTTCAACTGGTCGATGCCGACGAAGGTGAGCACAATAATGTCAAAGCAAAAGAGAATCAGGCACGTTTCTTTATTATCCATGCCGAACAGCCTGTAAAATTGAATACGTTTGATAACAATAACGAGCTGATACTGCAATTTGAATACCGTGCCGACCCTAATAAAAAAGGGCAAAACAACACATGGCAACAAAACAAACTCAAAGAAGCCGAAGCACTGATTTTTGCAACACTGGATTCACAAGCCATTTACAAGGATTGGTCAGCCAGTTTAAAAACCATAGCCCCGACCGAAAAAGAAAAGTCACGCACCTTACTGGCGAAATACCTCAAACAATACACCGCTCGTAATACGATGGATTACTTTATCCATAAAGACTTAGGTGGCTTTTTAAGCCGTGAGCTGGATTTTTATATTAAAAATGAAATCATGCATCTGGATGATATAGAACAAGCCGATGCAGACACGGTAGAAAGCTGGTTGTTGAAAGTCCGCGTGTTAAGGCTAGTGGCTAAAAAGGTGATTAGCTTTTTGGCACAACTGGAAGATTTTCAAAAGAAGCTCTGGCTGAAGAAAAAGTTTGTCACTGAAACCAACTACTGCATGACGCTGGATCGTGTGCCTGTTGAGTTTTATGCGGAGATATTGGCGAACCAGAAGCAGTTGGATGAATGGGTAGAGTTGGGTTTTACCACTACAGACACTAAAGTCACGAAAGAAAGCTTAAAAGAAAATCCGTTTTTGGTGATTGATACGGGTTTGTTTGATACGAGCTTTAAAGAACGCTTACTGGCTGAGATTAATGATTTGGATGAAACTACCGATGGGGTATTGATTCATTCGGAAAATGCTCAAGCACTTTCTTTAATTGGCAACCATTATAGAGGGAACGTAACAAACATCTTTGTAGACCCGCCATATAACACTGGTGATGATGGGTTTGTATATAAAGACAGTTATTCTTCTTCAACGTGGCTTGCGATGATGGATCAAAGATTAGATTCGGGTATTGAACTGTTGCAGGAAGATGGTGCTTTTTTCGTTTCGATTGGTGATGAAGAGCAGGTTAATCTTGCCTCTTTAATAAAGTCAAAATTCGGAAAAGAAAGATTTTTTGCTACTTTAATATGGGAAAAAAAGAAAAAAGGAACGTTTCTAAGTGGCAATATTGCAAAAATGAAAGACTATATCCTATGCGTTTCAAAGAATAATAATAAGTTTATGGGATTGGTTGGTGAGATTGCTAAAGAAACAACAACCTACCCATGTGTTAACGCATCAAATGGAAGAGAAATAAGGACTATATCGGCAGGCATAAATAGTAAATATAAAGAGTCTAATTATTTTCTTCCATCTGGTTCTAAAATAAGTGCAGGAAATATGGATCTTATTTTGCACAGTGATTTGAAAATAGAAAATAAAATTTTAGTATCAGATTTGGTTATCGAAGGTAACTGGAGATATACACAAGAGAAGATGTCTGCATATGCAACTAAAAAAGAAATTTACATAACTCAAGACCTGTACTTAAGACGGATAGTAAGTGAGCCTAGATATAAAAACATGAAAGATTTACTTCCGCGTATAGGAAGTGATAGTGAGGGTGATTTCAGAAAGTATGATTTAGATAATTTAAATCGTTATGGATGGGGGACAAATGAAGATGCAAATGATGAGCTTCATCAAATTTTAGGTGAACAGTATGCTGTTTCTTATCCAAAGCCTTCAAAACTTATAACGCTATTGCTAGCTTCAACAAGACATGCAGTAGGTTACTGGCTTGATTATTTCTCAGGTTCTGGCACAACAGCTCATGCTATAATAAATTTGAATCGGCGAGACGGAGGTAAGCGCAAATACATCCTTGTAGAAATGGGTGAATACTTTGATACCGTTTTAAAACCCCGCATTAAAAAAGTAGTCTATTCTGAGAGCTGGAAAGATGGGAAACCAGTAGCTGATAAAAATGGTGCTTTCAACGGTATTAGCCACTGTTTCAAATACAACCGCTTAGAATCCTACGAAGACACCATCAATAATCTAAGCCTCAATAATCAAGTTGATCCTCAAAAGCTATCCGATGAGTACATTCTAAATTATCTGCTAGAAACAGAAACGGCTGAAAGCCCTTCCTTGCTCAATATTGAGAAATTTAAAGACCCGACTCATTACCGTTTAACGGTTAAAAAATCTGGCTCTGATGAAAAGGTAGAGCAAGCGATTGATCTGGTTGAAACCTTTAATTGGTTGATTGGTTTGCGGGTGGAGGAGTTGGATAAATGGCGTAGTTATGATGTTGAATTTGCGCGTGAGCAAGACCCTGAATTACCCGATGATCAACATACCCGTCTGCTGGTTAAAAAACGCAAAGAAAAAGATGCCTACTCGGGTGAGGCAGGGAAATATCAGCTACGTTTGGTTGAAGGTTGGTGTTGTCGTACCGCAGGTGACACCAGTAATACTGACAAGGTGTTGGTGGTGTGGCGAAAATTAACGGATGACGCAGAAAAAGATGCCGCTATTCTTGAAGCAGTGTTGACCAAGAAAGGCGTTAATCAGGCAGATAGCGAATATGACCTGATTTATATTAATGGTAGCCACGGCTTGCAGTTAAGCGGTGGTTCTAAAAGCCGCTTGATGAGTTTGGAAGAAACCTTTATGGCTAAAATGTGGGAGGATGCTGTTTAATGGCTAAGCCACGTTATTTAGAGCCTAAAAAGTTTTTCCATCACAAATTAGTGCTCAACCAATGGTTGTTGTCACGTTTTGCGATTGATGCACTTGAAGAGCATAAAGATGGCAAGCAGGTGGTGCGTCCTTTGTTTGTGCTGGCAAAAAGCTTGCGTCATGTTGAGGGTGGTTTGGGTGCTGATCGGCATCATCGTTTTTTACACGCTTTGTTGTCGCACTGGCAAAAAGGTTGGGCTTATAGTGAGCAGCAGTTAAAACAGTTTGATGCCAATATTGTTGATCACCTTGATGCGATTAATAAAGACCGTACACGAGAGATAGACTGGAAATACTTTCAGTGGTTAAGCCTGTTATTTATTGAAATTTATCTGTATGAATTTTTTAAAGACAAAAAGGCATTATTGTCTGGGCTAAATGATCAGCTGCAACGCTTTAATCAACACTTTAATGAGCAGGGCTTTTTAACAGGCTTTGATCTTTATCTTGAAAGTGATCTGAATAAAATCTGCCTGCAAAATGCCACAGGTAGCGGTAAAACGCTGTTGATGCACGTTAATATTTTGCAGTTTAAACACTATGCAAAACGTTTTGGCAAAACAGAGCAATATGGCGAGATTATTGTTATCAGCCCGAATGAGCGTTTAACTCAGCAACACATGCAAGAGCTTGATGAGAGCGGATTTAAGCACAGTGAACGATTAGTACAAGGCGGTGATTTAATCGCAGCAGGTAGAAAAGCCCTCGATATTATCTCACTCACCGAAATAACCAAGCTGGCAGATGTACAGGGTAAAAAGCAGATGGCAGTGGACAGCTTCGGTGATGCGAATCTATTGCTGGTGGATGAAGGGCATAGAGGCTTGGGCAATGCACAGTCTGGAAGCTGGTTAAAATACCGCAATAAAATGTCGGGCAATGGTTTTACCTTTGAATATTCGGCCACCTTTAAAGAGGCGGTGGTTGCATCAAAAGACAGAGAGGTTGAAGAAACCTATGCCAAGTCGATTCTATTTGATTATGGCTACCGCTATTTTTATGAAGATGGTTATGGCAAGGATTATCGAATTTTTAACCTGCCGAATGATGCCAAAAACAAAAGCCATCAACACTATTATTTAACGGCAGCCTTGCTGTCTTTTTATCAGCAATGCCTGTTGTATTCTGAGAAGAAACAAGACTTTCATATTTATAATTTAGCTGCACCTTTATGGGTTTTTGTGGGTGCAAGCGTTATTAAAGACGATGGTAAGAAAGAGGCAAAAAAGAACTACGATGAGCGAGCCTCTGATGTTGCTGAAATCCTAAAATTTATGGGCTGGTTTTTAGGGAGCACAACAAATGCCGTTGAAATAATTGAAATTATCTTATCAGGTAATGCTAAAAAATCAGGTTTGCTTGATGCTGATGGCAGAGATATTTTTGGCTCTAGTTTTCCCTATATTAAAGAGCAAGGTAAAGCTGCCAATTTGATTTATCGTGATATTTGTCGATTGGTTTTTCAGGCAGATGGTGGCGGTGCTTTAGTGGTAGAACGTATCACGGGAGATTCGGGTGAGTTATTGCTTAAAGTGGGTGATAACGATACACCGTTTGGCTTGATTAATGTGGGTGATGCCAAAGGTCTGGCTGATCATCTGGATGTAATGGTTGCCAGAGAGAATATTGATTATATCGACGTTAAAAAGTCTGAATTTGCCAGTCCATTATTTGCCAATGTGGTGAATGAGGATTCACCAATTAATATTTTACTGGGTTCTAAAAAGTTTATTGAGGGTTGGAACTGCTGGCGTGTTTCCAGCATGGGCTTGATGAACACAGGTAAAAAAGAAGGCTCGCAAATTGTGCAGCTGTTTGGTCGTGGCGTACGCCTAAAAGGTCGGGATATGAGCTTGATGCGTAGCAGTCGCTATCAAACAGGCATGGCTCCCAAAAATATCTACTTGTTGGAAACATTGAATGTCTTTGGTGTGGGGGCTGAGTTTATCGCCCAGTTCCGTGATTTTCTGGCAGATGAAGGTTTGCCAGGGAATGAGAATCCTTTTATCGCAGAAATTAAGCTTAATACCACGCATGATATGGGTAAACGCTTGAAGATATTGCGTCCTAAAGTGCGTAAAGATACCAATGAGCACTATTCTTTTCCTAAAAATGGACCATTGGTTTTGTTTGGCTTTGGTGGCAGTGATAAGGAGTTTGGCTTAACCCCTGATATAACAAAACATAACCGCAGAGTTGTTGCTGATCACATGCCTAAAATGGCGACGATGTTGGCTGATGAAATTGAAGGTCATCAAGGCATTGCGGAGACAGCCTCACCTGCCTATTCTCGTCGATTCGATGCTTTGCACTTGGCTTTAGTTCGGGAGGATTTATTGTACTTGGGGCTAGTCCGTTATACGCAGAGCAGAGGCTATGCCAATTTATTGATAGAAAAAACACGCTTAAAAACCTTATTGGCAGCGGATACTTGGTATGACATTTTGATTCCGCATAACCAGTGGGCTATGAATGCTAAAAATATCAGGCTTTGGCAAGAAATTGCTTTGGAACTACTCTGTTTATTAAGTGATAAGGTTTATAACTATCACCGTCGTTCTTTCCTTGAGCCGCGTCTTGAGCTGGTTACTTTGGATAAAGCGAATGACAATTTACCTACGGACGATACCTATCAAATCATTACTGATGCCAGTGTGTCATCTTTGGTGGATGATATTCGAGAGCTAAAGAAAGCTTTTGAAGAAAATAATGAAGATGAATTTGATAATGGGCATGAAAGCATTGTCGGCACGAATCTCAATATCCATCTTTATAATCCCTTATTGTGTGCAAAATCAGACCGTATCAGCATTCAACCTGTTGGACTTATTGAATCAGAATTTCAATTTGTGCAAGATTTAAAGAAGTGGTTAGAACGTAAAGCCGATAGTTTGAAAGAAACAGGAGAAGAACTGTATTTGCTCAGAAATCTTGTACATGGTGGTGTTGGCTTTTTTGAAGCGGGTGGTTTTTATCCTGATTTTATCTTGTGGCGAATATGGGAAGAGGATAGCAAGGTTCAACAGAGGATTGTCTTTATTGATCCGCATGGCTTGCAACACGAAGGGCAAGGCTCAGACAAAATAGAATTTAGCCAAAATATAAAAGATGTTCAAAAACGAATGAATAATGAAGTCGGTTTGGAGAGCGTGATACTAAGCTCACCTAAAACACCTAAATCTGTCATTTCTAATAAATGGGGATTAACAGAACAAGAACTTGCTGATAAGCATGTTTTCTTTATGTCTGATGGTGGGTATTTAGATCAACTTATGGGGTTGGTGGCTAAGGGGAGTTAAGGGCTATTTTATACTGCTTGAATCAGATTAGAGAGAAATGGTTAACTAAAGGAAAGCTTGATCAAGTCCAATTATTTTTAGCTTGCCAAATCTGCCGATATTTTTTCTACGCTAAATTCTAATCGACTTAATCAGGTTTTCCTAAATGAAATTCACTTTTATATCAGATACCCATTCCTTACATAACAAGCTTATTCTTGAGGCAGGTGATGTGCTTATTCATTGTGGGGACTTCACTAACAAAGGAAGCCTTGAGGATGCTGAAGACTTTGCTGATTTTATGGCTAAGCAGGATTTTCAATACAAAATTGTTATCGCGGGTAACCATGATTTTTGTTTTGAAGATGATCGGCTTGATGAGGCGGAGCATTTATTCAAAGATCGTGAAATTATCTATTTAAATGACAGTGGTACAGAAGTTGAAGGGCTTAAAATATGGGGTTCTCCCATTCAACCACAATTTTTCAATTGGGCATTTAATCGCAATAGAGGTCATGATATTTCATGGCATTGGAATCTAATACCCGATGATGTTGATATTCTGATTACTCATGGCCCAGCTTTTGGAATTCTGGATAGAATCAAAGAGGGCGATAAGGTTGGTTGCCACGACTTACTTGATAGAGTTAAACAGATTAAACCCAAGATTCATGCTTTTGGTCATATTCATGAAGACTACGGCATGGTTGAGCAAGATGGAACGATATTTATTAATGCCTGTAGTGTTGATAGACGTTACCGCTTAGTGAATCTACCTATAGAGATAGAGTTATAAAATGCAATTATAGCAATACTGTTCTAATAAGTATGTTAATGGTATACTGAAGGTATACCTTTTGATATGCTAGGAATTAAGCTATGAGCCAGACTACAATGAAAATTGACCGTGATGTTTTAGCTGATTTGCGTGAGTTGGCAACTACAGCACATCGTTCACCACAGAAGCACTTACGCCATTTGGTAGAGGTTGAAAAGGCAAAGCTAATAAAATTAGATGATATGGAGTTAAATCCAGAACAACAAGCGAGACTCGATATCGTTCATCGGGTAGAGGCATCGTCTGCCTTAGAGGGGTACGCGCCTTTATCTCAAGAAGGGGGATATGCTTACGAGTTGCAAAAACGGCAAGTTCTTGGTGAAATCACCACTGAAGAAGAAATAGCATTACTAAAAGCACATCATGGTTTGAAATAAATAGTGCCAAATTTAAAATTTCCGCCTGTTTTTGAGGATAAACTAACAGGTATCCCCGAATCAGATCGTGATACGGTTGGAAGACATTTTTCAGATGTTAGAGCAAAGGAGCTAGAGCTTAATCGCATTAAAGGTGGCTTTGACATAAAGCATCTTGCAAAAATTCATGAATACTTATTTCAAGATTCAAGCACCCATGCAGGGGTTGTTCGTGGCTACAGTATGAATAAAGGTGGCACACCCTTTGCTGATTCTCAGCAGATGGATTACTTGTTTAATAAGGAACTACCTTTAAGGGTTGAAGCACTAGGCTTATCTGTCAATGACGTTAATAAATACATTGATGCTATGACTGATTTACATTCAACCCTTGATTTGGCGCATCCTTTTCGTGAAGGCAACGGACGATCTACGCGAATTTTTATGTCACAACTGTCAGAAGCACATGGATACAAATTAGATTTTTCAACGGTTAATGCCAAGGAGTGGGTGAAGGCATGCATTGATTCTATTAACACAGGAGGTGAGACTTTAAAGCGACCACTCTTTGAGAGAATTATTACACCATTGAAAAGTAAAGATTGATAACAAATAACCTTACTTTTGTAAGCTTTAAAAAAGGTACAATAGAGGTACAGTGCTCAGTTTTTGTACCCTTCGCTAAATTACGCTAAACTACTGATTAATAACTACTATTAACTAAAGTAGATTAATATAGACTTCGCTTAATTATCAGTAACTTATTGATTTTATTAGGGGCTTAAAATCCCTCGGTGGCAACACCGTGCCGGTTCGATTCCGGCCCTGGGCACCACATACAGATTTAAAGAAGTTCAATATGGTTCTTTAAGTCGCACTGCAAAGCCAGTTACAGGTCATTAACGTCCGTTAAGATTTGTTTACATTCAACCCATTATGGGGTAAAAAAGGGAACAAATAACAGCCCTTAATTTTTTACCCCTGACTATGGCATTAACTGATTTAAAATCTAAAACAGCAAAACCTAAAACTAAGCCTTATAAATTATTTGATGCTGAAGGCTTATATTTGTACGTTCCTCCTTCGGGTAGAAAGGTTTGGCGGTTCAAATACCGCTTTAATGGCAAAGAATGCCTTGTCACGATTGGCAAGTTCCCAAATAAAAAACTCAAAGAAGCCAGAAAAGCTAGAAATCAATATTTGTTGATGCTCGATGAAGGTAAAAATCCAGCAGAAGTAAAAAGACTAAAAAAGAATCCAGAAGGAATGAGCTTTAAAGAAGTAGCTCAAGAATGGATTAATTTTAAATCAATTCCAGATACTAAACGCTGTTGGAAGCCTACACATACAAAGGCAGTATTAAAGTCACTAGATAACGATGTTTTTCCCATTATTGGCTCTCGCGTTATCAATACACTCACACCTTATGATATAGATTATATTATTGACCCTGTTGTAAAGCGTGGGGCATTAGAAGTTGCCGAACGAGTACTTTCACGTATCAATTCTGTTTTTAGATACGGAATACATAAAGGCTATTGCTCTGATAATCCGGCAGATTCAACAGTGAAATGCATAACTTCTAGGCCGCTTCTTTAGCGGTATATTCCGCCATTTTATTGGCGGGTGTTTTAAACTTCAACTTTTTTCTGGGTCGATCATTTAGTTGTGATATGA
>Ga0256840_1003069_pt1 | contig 13894 bp, 17 predicted proteins | sample 355202metaG_FD_185969 | JGI IMG/M metagenome (GOLD analysis project Ga0256840, IMG submission 185969) | Hydrothermal vent microbial communities from Mid Atlantic Ridge, Atlantic Ocean - 355-202 | ecosystem: Environmental > Aquatic > Marine > Hydrothermal vents | place: Atlantic Ocean: Mid...
ACTGGTACACCATGCAGATATTTATAAAATAGAAGGAGAAAGCTATCGAAGAAAACAAGCAGAAAAAATAAATCATAATCGGACAAGTTAGTTGTCGCCGACCGGACAAGTTAGTTGACGTTTGATACGAATCCATGCAAGACGAGACACCACTGCAAGGCGCACATTATCATCCGTTTTTTTTTGTGGTGCAGCTACACGCACATGACCATCAGGTGGGTAAACGGCTAAATGCAAGTTTTTAATATCCTTTCTAACTATCTTAACTTGAATATCAGAAACAGTTACCAGAGATGAGACTTCAGTCTCACTAAATGAGGCTAAAGCCTCTTCTCCGAGCTGGGGAGGCGCTTCTTGCAATACTCATTTTATGAATAAAATCAGCCTTACTTTTCGCATGTTCAGCTTAACGAACCAAAGCCCCAACAGCCGTACCGCTTCGTAAAACCTGCTTAGAAAGAATATATTCTTTTTTATCTGCCTGAAGAAAACGGGATAACTTAACAACCCGAAGAGCCAAAGCAAAAGACTTCGTTTTAATTATGTTTCCCTTCATTCTCAATTATCCATTATCAACTTTCAATTAATACTCACCATTCCGTTTTCACAGGATAATCCTGAATCAAAGGGTCAGGAGTGAGTATTGTCATGTTTCCCTCTATCGCCTGACACACCAACATGCGATCAAAAGGGTCTTTGTGGACTTTTGGTAAGGTCAGTAAATGACTAATATCAGCCTCGCCAAGTGATAAGCTCTCGATACCGTGATTCTCTCTTTGCTTTGGAATATAAGTTTTGGGAGACTCAGGCAAAGGCAACTTACCTATCTGGTATTTAACAGTAATCTCCCAAAAAGAGACCGAACTTAAAAACACCTCATTCTCAGGGTTTTCAAACAGACTACGCGCCTTATCACTTAATTTAGGATCATCTGAAATTAACCAAAGAAACGCACAAGTATCTAACAATACGCGCACCCTCAATACCCCTCAAATGCCGCAACAAGATCATCAGGAAGCGGATCAGAAAAATCATCAGGCACAACAAAATCACCCTTTGCCAAACCTATCACACGCTTCTTTGTTGATTTAGTTTTTAAACCCACAATCTTGGCAATAGGGATATTGCGCTTGCATAATATAATAGGCTCATCCTCGGTTAAATCTTTTAAATACTTAGAGAGATTAGTTTTAGCTTCATGGATATTTAATTGAATCATGTTATTGCCTTGAGTGAACTAAGTTGCAAACCATGATAATGGTTTGAATTGATAATTGATAGTGGAAAATTTATAATTAGAAAACAGGCTCAGTCTCTACATTCTCAATTATCCATTATTAACTCTCAATTAAACGTGTCTTTCCCGTAAGAAGCTCTTGCATCATACTTTGTTTAATGGATTTTGTTTTTTGTAATTTGGCTTGCAAGGCTTCAATTTCACTATCCATATTGGACAATACTTTGGCTATGGCTTTTTGTTCTTCTGGCTTTGGTTTTGCAACTGGAATTCATGTTTTTTTGTTTCGTTTAGGTTGAGCTGTTCCTGAGTCTAGTAAGCTATAATTAAGACTTTCCAAAAATCACATAAATAACCTATTTCAAAGTCATCGTTAGGTTTCAATATATGAGCATGGTTATTGACCCAAATTTTCCCATTAACTCTAAAAGCTAGTCGTGTTGATCTACTAAGAATATTTTCTCCATCTTCACCCAAAAGAATAAGCTCATCATTAAAAATATAGTCATTAACATAATCTACAATGCCAGATGCTCCGTAATATGGATAAACACCCTTCATCTTCTCTCGATCAGATTTTTTTACTGGCTTTCGTTTGCCATCCATAAATTCAACTGCTTCTCCTAAAGGACAAACATCCCAATCCTCAGGAATCACCCCAACCTCAGTCAACTTATAACCTTCCTTTACTAATGGAGAGTTGAGAGTGGATAATTGATAATGAGTGGCAGATTCTTCGACCTTGTGCTTTTCATTATTCATTCTCAATTTTCCATTATTAATTAGCTCTTCATTTGAGGCTAAAGCCTCTTCTCCTTTGTTGAGGTGGTTTCTCTCTGTTTTTGAGGCTGAAGCCTCCTCTCCGTGGGGGAGTGCTGGAGTTGGGTTTATTAGTCATGGATGCTATAAAACCTCGGAGAGGAGGCTTTAGCCTCATTCAATACGGTAGGATTATTTTTTATATAGTGATAAACCACGTCAAAATGTTTCTCATCTCTAATGAGTTTATCGTAATAATCCCGTGCCCAAAATTTCCCACTTCGCCCCAATTTTTCATTTATTATCTTCGCACTACCACCTTTGATTTGTTGCATCACTGTTGCAAGTTTTTGCAATGGTTTTATGAGTAGATGGACATGATTAGGCATTATGCTAAAGCAATATAGCTCATAGCTAACACCGTTTTTCATTTTCAGATAATCACTTAATAACTCTAATATTTCACCGTTTAGATAAGCTCCATTAGTGGATTTATCCAGATAGTTGTCGATCGCCATTTGTTGTTTCTTATTGGGCATGTTTTGTTGTGTGAGTTTTTTTACAAATTTATCAATACTGTCATGTGTGCGGAATATTATGAATTGGTAGTGATCTGGCAAGTCTTTATGTGGGAGGTATTTTTGCTTCATATTCATCTTATTTTACCATCGGAGATGAAGCTTTAGCTTCATTTTTGGTCGCTCGATTGGTGTGCTTGTTTCCAGTTACTAAACAGTGTGGTGCATATTAGCATAAAGTAGCTAACCATTTTCTGACTTGCAGAATCCATAAGCTCCAACTTGTTGTAATACTAGTTAAAATATACAAAAAACAGGGGGGGTGGGTTGTATGCCTTGTAAGGGGTATACTACAGGAATGAAAAATATTCGTTCTCAAAATCAATCTACTGAAACGCAATCACTGCACTTTCGTATTAATAATGCTGAAACTCACCCTGTTGCTACACCAATCTATCAGAATAGTGCTTTTACGGCGGATTCTCCTTATTTTTATACACGCAAGAGTAATCCTAATAGTGTTGAGCTAGAGGGGGCTTTGGCTATTCTTGAGAGGTCTAAACACGTTGTTACGACCACTACGGGAATGTCGGCGATTATGTTGGTATTGCAACAGCTAAAACCTGGCGATCATTTGGTTGTTAATCAATATATTTATGGTTGTAGTTATAAGCTTTTTCAGCGTTATGCGCAGCAGATGAATTTGACGTTAACAATTTTGGATTTATCTGAGGGAGTAGGGCGGGAATCTATTCCTGATGATGTTTCAATGGTGCTTTTTGAAACACCTACCAATCCTTTTTTGAAGACGATTCCTATTGCTGAAGTTGCTGAAATCATGGCAAAGAAAAACCCGAAGGCTTTGCTTGTGGTTGATAATACTTGGGCGACGGCGTTGTTTCAAAATCCACTTGAATGTGGTGCGCATGTTTCTTTGGCTAGTGCCACTAAATATATATCAGGCCATAGTGATGTGATGGGTGGTTTTATCGCGGTTAATGATGATCAATTAGCTGATGATTTGCTGCAAAGCCGTTTTTATTCAGGGGCAATTCTTGATCCAAATAGTGCTTGGTTATTACGCCGTAGTTTGCATACTTTTCCTATTCGAATGCGTGAACACCTGCGGATTACGCAAACACTTGCTACATTTTTAAAGACACGAGATGAAGTTGGAAAGATTTATTTACCTGAAACTTCTAAAAACCAATTGAGGAGTTATGGTGGGATTTTGTTTTTTGAGTTTAGTAAAGATGATAGTGAGCTAAACTCATCTGAAGATGGCTATACTCAATTTAGAGATGCGCTAACTTTGTTTGATTCAGGCACTGGCATGGCATGTGTTAGCTCAATGGTGGCTCAACCGTGGTCGGGTAGTCATGCTTCGTTGTGTGATGTGGAAAAAATCGAAATGGGCATCAATACTGGTCTGGTGCGCTTATGTTTTGGATTAGAAGATGCTGATGATTTGATTCGCGACTTAGAGAATGCTTTTTCGGCAATGTCTTTGTTCAAACCACGTGAGACAAAAAAAGAAATAAGAAAGAGGGTGGTAACAAGGCGAGCAAGAAGATGGACAAAAAGGTAAGCAAGGGAATGAATAAGAAAGCGGGTAAAACTAAAATAGAGAATAAAAACTTCCCTTGGAAGTTGGGTATTTATCCCTTGCTTGAGTTGGTCTTTTTTATTGCTGCAAATATGGTTGATAACCCGCTTTTATCTTTGATATTTGTTGTTATCGCTGGTGTGATGCTGAGTTTTAGTATTCATATCTTTTTTCATGAATGTGTGCATGTTCGTGAAGAATTTCCTATGCCTATCAATATAATTAATACCATTTTTTTAGGGCTTCCCTTCGATGGTTACCGCGTGCATCATTATAATCACCACACTTACGCCAATGGTCTTAAAGATTTTTCATCCACTTGGTATATTAAAAATAGTAAGAAAACAGCATTTAGTGCTTGTCGATATACTTTTGGCTGGCTGCAACAACTTTCAAAAGCTATGCAAGAACCTAAGCCTTTTAATGAAAAGCTAGGCGATGTTGCTGTAATTAAAGCACGCATTTACCCTCAAAAACTCACACTATTTTTCTTCTGCTTGTTGCTTGCTTTTATCGGCTTAAAAACATTTATTCTATATTTTATTCTTGTGTACTTTGGCTGGGCATTTTCATCATTGCATAATTATGGGCAACACCCACCGATTCAAAAAGAGCTAATCTGCACTTATGAGAATAAACTTTATAATAGAGTGACCTTTAATAATGGGCTACACTGGGAGCATCATGATAAGCCATGGTTAAGTTGGGAGCAGTTAGAAATAGATAAAAAAAGCTCACGTATTAATCACCCCCATTTGATTCAGCCTTGTTTCTTCACCAGAAACACCTGAAAATACCCCAATAGTCAGTTTTAAGGGTGCTTGAGTGACAAAACCTCTGATTTGCTATAGAATGCCTAGCAAGCTATCTGAGTGCTAGTCAGTTACCCCATAAATTAAGCAACTTATACAGGGCTCTTTGTATAAGTCTGTGAGTGAGTCGAGACCCCAGTTAATGAAAGAAAATACATTGGATGTGCTTTTTTACTTGTTTGATAATTATGCAGAAGTTGATGATGTGACTCAAAATCGTGAGGTGTTACATGGCTACCTCGAAGAGGCTGGGTTTCCTAATAAACGTATCAGTAGGGCATTTGATTGGTTAGAGAGCCTTGCTGATGATGATAATATTTATATTTCAGCTCCTAAGACTGTTTCAATCAGGTGTTTCTCAAAATTTGAAAATCGTTTCTTAGATTTTGAATGTCAAGATTATATGCTTTCTCTTGCGAATGCAGGGGTGCTTAGTTCTGAAATGTTTGAACGAACGATCGACCGAGTGCTTTCACTAGGTGATAAAGAATTTGATCTTAATCGTTTGAAATGGGTGATATTAATGTTATTACTCAATCAACCAGATTCTGAAGCTGAATATATCTGGATGGATGATGTGGCTTTAGGCGAAGAATTGCCTGTTTATCATTAAGCTTATTGTTGGTCGGATTAGCGAGAGCGTAATCCGACACAGTGCGATAATTTGTTGGTTTCCTTAACCTACTAGAGTATCCATTAAGTCAATCATAAATTCAGTATCTTCATGCTCTTGATTTTCCCAAGAAGAAATTCCTAGACTATTTAACACCCCAGGGCCTTTTTCATCGTTAAGCATATTTAATAATACATTTTTAATGTCTTGATGTTTGTCTTCTAATTTTGGTCCTGCCAGCATGACATGGCGAATTACAAAAATTTGGCTGCGAATCAGTATAGATAATTGTTCTTTAACAAACTTTGATAAACTATCAAAAGATTCATCTAAGAAAAAACCAATATCAGCATTGCCTTGTATTAATTGTTTGGCAACCAAAGGGTAACTATCAACAATAGTTGTTGAAGTGTTCTCTTTATTCAGATCAGCAGGTTCTAGCATAATCATGCCCATCATATTGACATCGGGATCATCTGTTGTCACAATTCGAGTCCCCTCTTTAAGATCTTCTATATGAGCAATCTGACTACCTTCTTTAACCGCTATAATTGCTTCATCTGATGAGTTTTCAGGAGCAGCAACAGCAGTAAAGTTTTTTTCACGAACTAGCATAGAAGCATCGTATGGATTAGCAAAAATCAGATCAATTTCATTATTGGCAATTGCTTTACGTTGTTCATCAAAATTATTATAAAGCTCAAGATGTATCGGTATATTTAACTGGCGTTGTAAATATGTATTGAAAACATACCATCCAGCAATATGATCAGGAGAAAAATCAGGGCTTACGGTCATTGTATAACTCATTTTATTGTTCCTCTTGCATCATATTGGCATAAAGCTCAATGCATTCGTTAATCTGTGTTCGTGATGGTTTACGGCGTACAGATGTATACCCCATGATTTCACCTTTTCGGATATTAGGAATAGCTATTGCATAAACCCAGTAATAGCTTCCATCTTTGCGTAAATTTTTGACATAGCCGTGCCATTTCTCGCTTCTTTTAAGAGTGTCCCATAGGTCTTTGAAAGCGGCTCTTGGCATGTCTGGATGCCGCAAAATGCTATGAGGCTGACCAATAATCTCTTCTTCTGTATAGCCTGACATATCTACAAATGATTGATTGCAATGCGTGATAATGCCTTGTTTATCTGTTCTTGAAACAATTAATTTTCCATCAGGGTAGGGTATTTCTTCATCAAGAATAGTGACCTGTTTTGAACTACCATCAAAGTAGTTGATAGTTGTTGTTTTTTCTGTTCTTTCGATAACATCTGTGCTCATAATTATCTCCGTTTATGTCTTTAAAGACATAGGATTGAAATATATAGAGTTAACGAGTTATCTAGTTGGTATTTAGTTAGGCGATGGGATAAAACTCAAGTTCTATGCTATTGTTTGTTGAATCTTAAGTCTTGAGATATAACAGATCTATCTGTAGTGCCCTTCTCGATGCGCAGTTATTGCAATTTCACTAAGAGTTGCCAGAGAACTAGGATTTGCAGTCAATTCTTAGTTCTCGGGTAACTCCTAGAATTATGAAATTACTGATGTGAGCCAAATAGTTTATTCGAATACTGCCAATATTTTATTGTCAATATTGGCTACCTATTCTCTGTCTTCACCGTTATAACCACTCCCCAATAAAAAGAATGCCGTGGAACTCATTATATTTCTTTTGTTGATAGTTGGTCTTATTAAGACATTATTTTGTGAATTGCTGCAGCTGCACGTTTTACATCAAGGAAAATAAGACCAAGACGAGCATCTGGCTTGGTGAGAACAGTGACAACCGCATCAGGACCTGCATAGATCATTAGAATAAAGCCTTTGTCACCCTTTATTAATACTTGTTCTAATGTGCCACGAGCAAGTTCTTCAGATGTTCTGTCACCAAGTGATAGCATTGCAGCACTCATTGCACCAACGCGGTCTTCATCCATTCCAGCAGGAAGGATCGCATCCATCATTAAGCCATCTGTTGAAAGTACCGCTGATGCTTCGATATCAGCACTTGATCCATTTAGGTCACTCAAAATTGAGTTAAGCATTTCAGAACGCATTTTTTGCCCCTTATTTTTTTTATTAATTTAAAAGTGTGTATTAAGAATACTAACAGTGTTAGTTATGTATTTTTATTCATTGTTCTATATAAAACTATAATTGATTTCTGTTTAATCAGCATTGTTTAGCAGATAGAAGGTCTATTTTTTATTCGCATATCGTTTTACTAGCATCCAAACTAAATGTTTAAATGCCGGTTGATTAAGCTGTGGCAGACCATGCAAGATTAATGTAAAAATATTGTTATCAATATAGAGTGGCCAAAAACCTACTTCTGCATTACCTGCTGCATCGACTAAACCCCATGCATGTTGACTAAACCCCATGTTACCTTGAAGTAAACCTTTGTGTCTTTGGTAAACATCAGAGAGGCTGGCACTGATTGCGGCAAGCTCCTCAGCTGCTTCATGTGGAAAACCCGAAGTGCCTAAATAAAGCCCGCTTTTATCTGCCAATAAGGCTTTTCCTGTGTCAGATAAAGATCCAAGTAGCTCTGGTAGTATGTGCTCTAAATTTCCTGAAGGTGCTGATTCAGCTTCTTTTTGCCCAGAAATAAACCCTGATTGTTGCATTCTTTGTAAAAGACTGTAATCATCATCAGGAAAAATCTTTTCCATAGTTTCACTAGATAACTCAGGAGTTTCGTCATACTGTAATAACGTGGTTAAAATATTTTGGGTGATATCAGTATCATTGTCGTGTACAGCATAATATGCGCCCCGAGGTGTGATATTAATATACAAACCATCATTTAAAGAAAATGAAGTCATTATGCGGTTACTCCTGGGTCTAGCGTGTAAAGTAAAGCCTGAATAAGCGAAGATACATCTTGTCTTTCTCTGGCATCAACACTAAAAACTGGTGCACGAATTTGTAGCTCATCAATCCAATTTCTGTAATTATTAATATCAGGTTTGTTTGTATCATCTATGCGAGTGATTCCTACAACTAACTCACCCTTGCTAATAAATTCACTAAAAGCTTGGGTATAAAACTTTAGATCCTGTTGCGGGTTTTCTCTTGAGTTATCTAGCAATAAAATAAGGCCTAATGCACCTTTAGTTAGAATCTCCCACATGAAGTCAAAACGCTCTTGACCAGGTGTACCATATAGATGGATTCTCTCTTTATTGCCTATTTTTATTTGCCCATAATCCATAGCTACAGTGGTATTTGACTTGCGCTGTTTTGTCATATCACTTGCTGCTTCATTAGTGCTAATAATAGGAATGTCGCTCATGGATTGGATAGCTGTGGTTTTTCCTGCTCCTACTGGTCCAGTAAATATTATTTTTTTATGTATGGTTTCTGTAGACATGGTTTAGCTATTAATCCTTTTGAGTAGACGGGAGAAAAATCCTCGGTTTTGGGTTTTCTTTAATGCGTTGTTTTTACGTGCAACTAAAGATACTTGCTTATGATCTAGCTCAATAAGTTTTAGTGAAAGCGCGGCATTGTAGAATGAAAATATATAGCGTTGTTCAATACCTAACCAAGTTGGTAAATCCCTTAAAGAACCTGGGTGCTTATAAAAAACAGCAGCAATTTGCATTACATGAGGGATGGTTTCAATACGTGTAAGATCAGGCCAGTATTTTAAAGCTACTCTTTTTTTAATATCTGTTCCCTCTGGCAATCTTCCTCTTGCTGTTAAGAGGCTTGTTGTCCAGGTAAATGCTTCAAAGCTATGTGCTAACTCTACTTCTTTGTTAATAATATTTTTGTATAGCCTTATTTCACTACTATCTAAATAATGTATTTTTATATTTTCAGCACTAATAGGATTAAAACAAATATTGGCGTATGAGCTTTTATAAATAGACATATCACAATATATGGTTTGTAAGTCAGGCAGCACAACAATAATGATATTGTTAAATTTCAAACGCATGACTTTTTCGGTACTTTTAGATTGGTTTATAACTTTTAACAAAGTCATTAGCATGTAATCATTAGGATTATATGTAGTTTGTTTATTTGAAGCTGGGTTACTTTCACCGCATGTTAGTGACCAGCGTTCTTCTGCAAAGGTTGGTGTGTGACGCTGACTTTTTGAATTTTGTCCATTGATAGAATGGTTTATTGTAGCGCTTCTGCCTTCTGCTTCATGGCGCACCTCTTCGAGTAATGACTGTAATTCTTCCTCGGCTAATAATCTTGCCTGTTCTTCTGTTTCCTCTGTATTTGAAGGATATTGTGCCTGTTCAGGATCTGTAATAACCTCATTTTGAGTCACATCGATGTTATCAACAGAAGAACTTGTTTCTATATTTGCTAAGTCAGTTAATTGCTCCTCTAATGAATTTATTGACGTATCGTTAGAGTCGCCAGTAGTTTCGTTGCTTTTAGAGCTATTGTCAGAGATGTTCTCTAAATTATTTTCAAAACTGTTATCAATTATTTCTGATCCAGTAAAAGTATTATTTGCTTCAGTATTAAGAATATTTGTATCAAGAGCATCTGCTGCTGGAGTGCCTAATCCCAAATGGTTTTCACTGTTGCTATTAAGATCAGTAATAATATCATTACTTAATTGTTCATTAACTTGATCTAAAATTCCTTTGGGATTCTCGATGACTTCATTTCTAAAAGGTAAAGGCTCTATTTCAGAATTAGTGTTGTTGCTAATATTTTCCTCAAGGCTTTCAAATGTAGAAGAATTATTTATTTCAATATCTTTATTAGTATCTACGTTAATACCTTCATTGTTACTAGCAAAACTTTCAACATCAGAAGTGATTAATTGATTTAATAAATCATCAATTTCATCATATGTATTTGCTGGAGGAGTCTCAATAACTTCTGGTTCTGTTATTTGAGGCTCAATATTTATTTCATTTTTTTGAACTTGGCTATTATCAAATGTGGTATCAAAAATATCTGCTGACTCTTCAAAACCAGCGAAAGCAGGGGCTTTAGTTTCTATTGTATGGCTATTTAGTGTGCTGTCTTTTTTAGCTTGAATATTTTCGGTTGATACTACTTCTGGGCTTTGTATATTCTCCAAGCCATTATTAAAATCATTCTCAATAGAAATCGAGTTGAGCAATATATCTTCTTGAACGGGTGTGCTCACCTGTTCCTCTACTATTGTATTATGAATAGGTGGGGTAGTTGATGAAGTGACAGATGAAGTAACAGGTGAAGTAACAGGTGAAGTGGGTGCAATGACTTCTGGTTCTATTGTTTGAGTAATTTGAGGCTCAATATTTATTTCATTTTTTTGAGCTTGGCTATTATCAAATGTGGTATCAAAAATATCTGCTGACTCTTCAAAACCAGTGAAAGCAGGGGCTTTAGTTTCTATTGTATGGCTATTTGGAACGCTGTCTTTTTTAGCTTGAATATTTTCGGTTGTTACTACTTCTGGGCTTTGTATATTCTCCAAGCCATTATTAAAATCATTCTCAATAGAAATCGAGTTGAGCAATATATCTTCTTGAACGGGTGTGCTCACCTGTTCCTCTACTATTGTATTATGAATAGGTGGGGTAGTTGATGAAGTGACAGATGAAGTTGGAGTAATAACCTCTACAGTTTTTTCTTTCTGTTCAGATGGTGCTGAAAGCGCCGATATAATGTCAGAAATTTTCTCATTAGCACTGGATAAAGCACATATAGTTAGCGGTTTTGGAATCCAGACGGTATCAGGGAGATCGACTTCCCTTATCGAAATAATAATCCCCGGTATTTTTGAAGAGCTATATGTTTTTTCAGCACTTTCTTTAGCGTTTGGAAAGTCATAATCAATAATATATGCTTGAGCTTTATCAAGACTACTTTCTTCAAAAAGTAGTTTCCCTGAATTACTAAAGAAAAACTCAAGGATAGCCTTGTTTTGAGAGCTCATCTCAAGAATACATATTTTGATTTTTTTATTATTCAAATTTGACATTTATAATGCGCCTGATTAACTACTAGTAGGAACGGTGGTTGTTGATACTGTTTTTTTGTTTAGCCATCGTACAATAATCCTGTTCTTAGTTATCATTGTTCGTGTATTGTAATAAATTATCCAGCTCTTCTTTTAGCTCAGTATTATTTTCATCGAGTGCAAGAGCCTCTTCTAAGGTTTTTTGAGCGAGGTTTAGCTGTCCATATTCTATATATGAACGAGCTTCTTCTATCGCTGAAAGCTTTACTTCTGTTGTTGCAACTGTTTCCTGAGTAAGCAATGCATTGTCTGCAGCTAATAAGCCTTTGGAAAGCATCGAACCAAGAATCCAGTTATAACCATAGTTTTTATTTGTTTCAGATTCTGGCTCTGATTTAATCCAAGTCGTAAAATAAATAATTTCATTTTCATTTAAATAAGGTACAGAGGCTTTAAGTAAACGGATACGAAGTGCTCTTCCCTTGTCTTTCAATATAATAAAAAGATCCTGTATTGCCCCAGATAAAAATGAAGAATCTTTGTACTGAATTGCAAGAAATATTCTGCGAGTGTGAGAAAGTAAATCATAACGATTTCTCTGAATAGCATGAGAATAAAAATGCCATGCAGCATCAGAATCAATATCTTCTTTAGGGCTGTTGGCAAGTTGCTCATAGGGAAATATCAATGGCAATTTTGAATGTATTGATACGAGCTTACTTGATGACATTAAGTTGTCCTTATTTTTATTATTATTAAATCCTGAAACTGTGAGGTCACTACAGCACTGGGCGTAGTGACCTCACAGTTTCAGGAAAATGTTCACACAGGGACTACGTACAAACACCTCCTTTCTATTTGTTGAACTATAAAATAATACCGCTTAATAGAAGCTGAATTAAAAAGCTTGGTTTGATGGCTTCATCGAGTCATAAAGATTTTAATAGGATTGATTCTAAGCCGATGAAGTATTATAAAAAATACAAAAAAGGGGGGGGGATGGGTATTATAAGTTTGCTTTGACCTCATCTACTCGGATACCTTGAGTTTTAAGCCTTAAATTTCCCTTTCTTAATACGATCAGCTTCCATTGTTTCAATTTCTCTAGAGCCAGATACCACAATTTCAGGATCAGGAATAAAATCAAGATCAGGATTAACACGTTGATAAGGTACACTGTTTAATATCACTTTTAAAACATTTAGGCGTGCTGCTTGTTTGTTATTGGAGCGTACAATAGTCCACGGAGCAGAAGAATTATGTGAACGACTTAACATCTCATGTTTTGCATTAGTAAAATCATCCCAATGATCTTGAGCCTGAATATCAACCTCTGATAATTTCCATTGACGCAAAGGATCTGTTTTACGTCGTTCAAAACGCTTTGCTTGTTCTGCCTTGGTAACACTAAAGTATATCTTGATAAGAATTGTTCCCTGGCGCACCAAATCTTTCTCAAAACCCACTACACCTTTCATAAAACTTTTGTGTTCTTCAGGCGTACAAAATCCAAATACTGGCTCTACCATAGCGCGGTTATACCAGCTACGATCAAACATGACGATCTCACCACCATGCGGGAATTGCTCAACATAACGCTGAAAATACCACTGTGTGCGTTGATGCTCTGTTGGTTTTCCTAAAGCTACCACCCGATAATGTTTCTCATTCATATAGCGAGTTACGCGTCTAATCGTTCCGCCTTTACCCGCAGCATCACGCCCTTCAAAGAGAATAATCATACGTTTTTTAGTATCTTCCAAATAGTTCTGCAAGCTAATTAACTCCGCCTGATAAGGCTTAAGTGCCTGTTCTTTTGCGTAGCGTTTTTCAGCTTTTGTTCTAAATGAAGTCATCTCCTCGATTTCTTCAGTAAGAGCTGCTATCTGTTCTTCAGGGGGCATCTCCTGATAGTCTTCTGTTTTTTCAGGCTCCATTTTATTCCTTTCCATTTCCTCTCCTGTTGACACCAAATCATCTACCATTATTTTAGAGGTGGTGTCTAAAACCTCTTTTTTTCAACTATTATATTATTCTTCCTAAATACGATTGTACGCCTCTTCAAAAGTCTTTTTAAGATAGTCTCCGACTAACAGTACTTTATATAGTCTGTTGGTGATATTTATCAACTTGATTTTTACCTTTAAGGCTATGAATAGTATATTTTTTATGGATTTGGGTTAATTTTATACAACATACGAATTACTTACTATATCCAGTCAATATCGTTTTTTCATTAAATCATCTTGCAAATAAAAAGTAAGCGTCTAGCAAACCCCCCCTAGCCAAGATCTCGATTAACATTAAACTAAGCTCCATTTTAAAGGAGCTAGTATGGCTAAGCGCAAGTATCGGAACACGGAAGATTGGAAATTATTAATCGAAGCACAACCGGGAAGTGGATTGA
>Ga0256840_1003070_pt1 | contig 13894 bp, 13 predicted proteins | sample 355202metaG_FD_185969 | JGI IMG/M metagenome (GOLD analysis project Ga0256840, IMG submission 185969) | Hydrothermal vent microbial communities from Mid Atlantic Ridge, Atlantic Ocean - 355-202 | ecosystem: Environmental > Aquatic > Marine > Hydrothermal vents | place: Atlantic Ocean: Mid...
ATGGTATCGATATGAAAGAAATTTTTGAAGAATATTACAACGCCGATAAAGAAACTCCAAATCAACCCAAACAATCGGAAACACCAAAACAAGATGATAATGGTGTGATAGATGATTTGTTAGAATAAAAAAATTTAAGATAAAAAAAAACTCAGCATATTTAATATGCTGAGGTTTTTTTGTTATTATTTTTCTAATATATGTAAGTATTCTTCAGTTTTTTTAGCTTTATGATTTCTGTTTTCATCTTTATCAGATTTAAATCGTTGGTAATTAGTTGTTTCAATATTATAGTTGCCGTATTTTGACATTATTTTTTTTACATCATCAACAGACATTAGGCCCTCATTATTATAACTTAAAAAAATATACTTAAATTTTGCATTTTTAATGAGTTCTTCAAATTCATTTAATACAAAATTTTTACTACAATATTTTGATTTTTGGTAAGTTGGTAAACCGGTTTTTCCTTTTGGAATAAATTCGTCATATTTAGCTATTGTGTTTAGAATATGATAATTAGATCCATATTGTCTTGCGTTGTAAGGTGGATCCAAGTATAGAATATCACCACTAATTTCTTTGATTAATTGATTACTATCTTTATTAAAAACTAGATGTTCATTACTATTAATTACAAAATTAGCAGGTTGTAAAATAAGCTCTTTTTTTGCAGTTTTTTTTAAGTGTTTTAAGAATGCACCATAAACAGAAGCGGTATTTGCCACTTTATCTGCACTTTCCAATAGACTCGCTAAAAGAAAATAATATTGATTTGAATTAATTTTATTAATATTTTTCAATTTTTCAATTTTCTGTCTAATTGTATCAATTTTTTTTCCATTTTCATCAGAAAAATATTGTCTATTACTTCCACTACCCATGCAGTAATTTTTATATATAAAGCCATTTTCAATTAAAGGTAGTTGATTTAACTCATCAATTAATTCTGTTTGATTTTCTAATTTATTATGATTTTCAATGTAATTTTTATTCAGAATATAACTATAATATTCAAAATCATTTGAAATAACTTGTTTGACTTCTTGTTTAAAACTTCTTCCAACAATACCAGTACCGGCAAAAATATCACAGAATATTTTGTCAGATAAATCGTTACCTACAACCGAATATACGGTTTTTTTTATGAAATTTGATAATTTATATTTTGAGCCTATATAATTCATAATTAATAAGTTATTTCGTTAAAGTTTATTGTGTTTTGTGTGCAATCAATCAAAAATTCAACATAGCGTAATTTTAGTATATTATTTTGTCCATTAAAATTGTTAAAAGCATTTATCAAGTCTTGATAATTTTGAGATGATTTATCTGTTATTTCTCTTGAAATTATCATTGGTTCTATATCTGACGGTCTATTTGGTAAATAGTATTGTTCAATCCAATCAACATATCTCTGTAATTGCATTGTAATTTCAGGATAAGCAGATACAGATTTTAATTCAATCGGTATAACCTTTCTATTTTCTCCATTTATAGAGAGCATTATATCAATTCTTTGCATACCAACACCACAAGAAACTTCATTTCCTATCCACTCAATAGGTTGCCTTATAAAAATTGGTAAATTTTCTATATTTTGGAGAATATAAGCTTGTAGATGAGTCTCAAACTGTTTTCCATTGCAGTATTTATGTATTAGTCTTGGTAAAATATTGATAACTTCTTTTCTTCCACGGTATAGATGAGTTTGTTGTATAATTTCAATTTGTTGAGTAGTTTCGTTAAATGTAAAATTTACACCATTTAAAGTAGTTCGATTATTTTTATTGCGAATTAAATTTATTAATCGTTCACTTTCATAGATTGTAATCATTGTATTGCCACGATTACCTTTTAATTTACGATAAATTAAACTCCATAACATTTGATTGGGAGATTGAATATATCTTATCTCATCCAATGCTTCCCATTCGGTTGCACCATTAGCATAAACTTGGTGTGGTTCAATAATAGTTCTAAAAGTTAATGATTTACCTAACTGCAATTTTAAAAATTGTGAATTATCATTATTGTCAAGAAAAGAAGGTGCTTCTTTAACTTTAAAAACGCCATAAAATTTCCCTTCCCGAATACCTTTTTGAAAATTTTGTTGTAAATAAAAAATTACAAAATCATCAACTCTAATTCTTTGACTATCTGCTATCATCCCCAAAAGATTATTTTCTGTTGTTGAGTGTAGATTACTAGTTGGAGAATTATTAAAATCAATATTATTATTTTTTGCACCAGTACCGGTAAACATATATTCCAAATGATATTTGAAAGTTGTTACATCTACTATAAAAACGTGTGTTGTTGCCATAATTTTATTTCTTTGGATATAATTTTTTAAATACTGCATCTACCGCTTCTTCTGCTGCCATTTTTCCTACACGGATAACCACAGTTTTACGATATTCAACAGGATCATACTGATAACAACCTTTACAACCAATTTTTTCTGTATAATTTTCATCACCGTAATAAAATTCAAACGGATTTCCTTTTAAATTTTTAGCATTCCACCGCTTGTTAGTTTCTTTACATCTTTTACAAATTTGTCTTTTTACATCATTGGCGGCTTTTGACAAAGGTTGAAAATCTGAAATTTTTTGAGTTTTTGTATTTGATATTCTATGATTGTCTTTTCTCCCGTCTTTATGATCTATTTCTATTTTTGTATTCTCAGATTTACCATTAACACCAAGAATTACACAATTTTGTGTTTTGTAATAATCTTTAATATCTTGCCTAATGTTCTGATTAAATGTTTTTTTCTCATTAAATCCATTCAACCTAATTCTATCAATTGAATTGCCAGAAGTAACACTTTTATCAAATTCCACAATGTACTTTTTCGCTAAACTTGAACTTTTTCTACACCAACTACCTCCATTACCAAGTTGAAGTACTTTGTATTTTCCAATAAATTTTGATACAGAAATCCATTTACTTTTTCCATCTTTATTAGGGTTTGCTAATTGTATAAATAATTCCGTTTTTGTCATTTTAAAATTCCTTTTTAAAAACAAGAATATACTCATGCTTAAAGATATAATAATCACTTTTTAATGCTCTATATCTCCAAATTCCACCTTTACCAAGTTTACCTCTATTTCCTTCAATGTTTTTCACAACAATTCCTTTTAATTTTACTTTAAAATTTCGTTTAATGGCATCCATTACGTAAAAAGATAAAGGAATAACCTCTCCTTTTTTATATACATCACCAATAACAATTGCAAAGTAACGATTAGTTTCTAAATAATTCAAGGCATTTTGAACTACTTTATTAAAAGTTTTAACAAACTGAGTTAAATCTGATATTTGAGACAAATCTTCATTTTTGTTTGTGAACTTTACAATATCTAAGTATGGAGGGTGCATTATAACAAATTGAACTCTTTTAGAGTTTAGTTTGTTTAAAGACTTTTTGATTTTATTATCAAAGTCAGTTGGATTAGATGTATCACAATTTTGAATGTCAAAATTAATTTTATTAGATTGCTCCATTTTATCTTCTACAAATGTGATTATATCTTCATTAATATCAAATCCAATAAAATTTCTTTTTAGGTTTTCACATTCAAAAAGTGTTGTTCCACTACCAAGAAACATGTCAAGAACAATATCTTGCTCTTTTGTATATCTTTTTATAAGCTGATAAGGTATTTGAGGTATAAAATTTCCATGATACTTATTTGAGTGTTTGCCTCTTTTATCTCGTTCATTAATTAACCAAAGACTATTGACATTGATATCACTTTCTTTCCATTTTTTTATATCTAAATCGTTGAATTTCATTTTTTTGTTTATAAAGGTAATCAATTTAGTTTAAAAATAAACACCTACTTTAAATATTATTCACCTTCCAACCACAAACGAGCATTCACAAAAGCTTCTACCCAAGGAGAAACAGCGTCATTTTTACGGTTTTTAGGATATTTTGCCCAATTCCAGTTGTAGGTACTACGCTCTAAATGTGGCATCATGGCAATATGTCTTCCGGATTTATCGGCTAAAATTGCTGTGTTATAGTCCGAACCATTTGGATTTGCCGGAAAAGCATTATATCCGTATTTTCCTACAATATTATAATGGCTTTCTTGGTACGGAAAATGAAATTTCCCTTCACCGTGGGCAGCCCAGATTCCTAATTGACTTCCGGATAATGTTTTAAACATTATCGTATCGTTATTCTGAATTTTAACACTGGTAAAATTACATTCAAATTTACCGGAATCGTTATGGAGCATTTTTGGTTTTTCGGTGTCATCCGGATTTAAAAGTCCTAATTCGGTAAATAATTGGCATCCGTTACAAACGCCAAGCGAGAGTGTATCTTTTCTGGCAAAGAAATTATCTAATGCTTTTTTTGCTTTTTCATTGTACAGAAAAGCTCCTGCCCAACCTTTTGCTGAACCAAGTACATCGGAATTTGAAAATCCGCCTACAGCAACAAAAAATTGCACATTTTCCAGGGTTTCTCTACCTGAAATTAAATCGGTCATATGTACATCTTTTACATCAAAACCTGCAATATATAAAGCATTAGCCATCTCGCGTTCGCTGTTACTTCCTTTTTCACGTATTACGGCAGCGATAGGTCTTTTTATTTTTTTTGTTCCTTTTTTCTGACTTAAGATATTACTTTTTTTGCCGTTTTTTTGTACCATATCACTTAATTTTCCGGTAAAGTGTTTCGGAAAAATAAATTGTAAAGGTTGTTTTTTGTAGTTGTCAAATCGTTCTTTTGCCTTGTCTTCTCTTGTTTGATGTTTATCGAATAAATAAGAAGTTTCGTACCAAAAATCACGATATGTAGCAACATCAAATACTAATTTTCGGTTTCCTTTTGTAATGGTTATTTCCGGTTTATCCGAAATATTTCCGATATTAAAATGTTGTATATTCTTTAAAATTTCTTCTGTTTTGGAGTCGTTTTTAACTTGTAAAACAATTCCGGCATTTTCAGAAAAAAGTATTTTTATAAGGTCGTTTTCTTCAATTTCGGAAAGGTTATAATTGGCACCAATCGTGTTTTCGGCGAAAGTCATTTCTAATAACGAGGTAAACATTCCGCCGGCAGAAATATCGTGTCCTGCTAAGACCAAATTTTCTTTTATTAACTTTTGAACGGTATTAAAAGCATTCTTAAAAAAAGAATCGTTTTTTATGGTTGGTGTTTCGTTTCCTAATTCGCCTAAAATCTGAGCAAAACTAGAACCTCCTAATTTATAATTGCCTTGTGAAAAATTGATATAAACAATCTTAGAATTTGTGTCGTTTTGTAAAATCGGTTCCACCACATTTTTAATATCACTACAAGCTGCTGTTGCTGAAATAATAACCGTTCCCGGAGCCAAAACATCATAATCTTGGTATTTTTGCTTCATAGAAAGCGAATCTTTTCCGGTAGGAATATTAATTCCTAAGGAAATTGCAAAATCAGAAACAGCCTTTACTGCATTGTATAATCTGGCATCTTCACCTTTGTTATTACATGGCCACATCCAGTTAGCAGAAAGTGAAACAGATTTTAAATTTTCTTCCAACGGAGCAAAAACTATATTGGTAAGTGCTTTTGCTATGGCATTTTTACTTCCGGCTTTTTCATTTATTAAAGCACTTGCCGGAGCGTGACCAACACTGGTTGCAACGCCTTTTAAACCTTTGAAATCCAATACCATAACACCAACATTGTTAAGCGGTAATTGTAGAGAACCACAGGTTTGTTGTTTGGCAACTCTTCCGGTAACGCAACGATCTACTTTGTTGGTAAGCCAGTCTTTACAAGCAACAGCTTCAAGTTGTAACACTTGTTTTGCGTAATCGTAAATTTTATCGTTTTGATATTTTATTGGTTTGTAGTTACGTTTTACCGTAACATCTTCCATAATGGTTTGCGGTGAAGAACCGAAAAAATCTGCTAAGGATAAATCGATTGGATTTTTATCGCTTTTTCCTTTAAAAGTGAATTGCATATCGTTGGTAACTTTACCGACTTCGTAAATTGGAGAGCGTTCTCTTTCGGCAATTTTTTTTAGGGTTTCAAAATTGGATTTTTCGATAATAAGACCCATTCTTTCTTGTGATTCGTTACCGATTATTTCCTTTTCGGAGAGTGTTTTATCGCCAATAGGCAATTTGTTGATTTCAATAATTCCTCCGGTTTCTTCTATGAGTTCCGAAAGGCAATTTAAGTGTCCGCCGGCACCGTGATCATGAATGGATACAATTGTATTTTCACCTTCTACCATTGCTCTAATCGTATTGGCTACACGTTTTTGCATCTCCGGATTAGAACGTTGCACGGCATTTAATTCGATTGCGTTTGAAAAAACTCCGGTATCAGCTGAAGAAACTGCAGCACCACCCATTCCGATACGGTAATTATCGCCTCCAAGAACTACAATGCTATCGTCTTTTTTCGATTTCTCTTTAATACTGTGTTTTTCTTTTGCGTAACCAATTCCTCCTGCTTGCATAATGACTTTGTCGTAGGCAATTTTACGGTTATCGGTCTCGTTTTCAAAAGTTAGAATAGAACCGCAGATTAATGGTTGCCCAAATTTATTTCCAAAATCCGATGCACCATTGGATGCTTTGATTAAGATGTCTAATGGAGTTTGATATAGCCATGGTCTTTCCGGCATTTTGTTTTCGTAAAATTGGTTTTTTCGTAAACGCGGATAAGCAGTCATATAAACTGCGGTTCCGGCAAGAGGTAATGAACCTTTTCCGCCGGCAAGTCTATCGCGTATTTCACCGCCCGAACCGGTTGCGGCTCCGTTAAAAGGTTCTACTGTTGTAGGGAAATTATGTGTTTCGGCTTTTAAAGAAATAACCGATTTAAAATATTTTTCTTCGTAAAAATCGGGTTTATCAAAAGATTTTGGAGCAAATTGTACAACGGTTGGACCGTCGATAAAAGCAACATTATCTTTGTATGCCGAGATTAAGGTATTCGGATTTTCGGCTGCTGTTTTTTTAATTAGTTTAAATAGAGAATTTGGTTTTTCTTTGCCGTCGATAATAAATTTGCCGTTAAAAATTTTATGGCGACAATGTTCCGAATTTACTTGCGAAAAACCAAAAACTTCACTGTCTGTTAGTTTGCGATTTCTTTTTTTTGCAAGGTTTTCTAAATACTTTATTTCTTCATTACTTAGAGCCAGACCTTCTTCTATATTGTATTTGGCAATATCATCAATTTCTAAAATTGGTTTTGGATCAATATCAATTGTAAAAATTTCTTGATTTAAAGTACTGTATTTTTGATGTATCATTGGATCCAAATCCGATTTATCTCTTTTTGTAAAGCGTTCTATCCGTACAATATCCTCTATTCCCATATTTTGGGTAATTTCAACAGCATTGGTACTCCACGGAGTGATCATTTCTTTTCGTGGACCAATATAGGTATCTTTTAGTGTTGTTTCATTAATAGGTTTTGCTCCGGCAAATAACCAAATAAGTTTTTTAAGGTTGTTTTCAGATAATTTTTGCTTGGTTTCTACGGCGTAAACCGTATTGTTTTCTTGGAAAAATTGAATCATTTTAGTTGAATTGTTGTGTGTTTTATAAGGCGTAAAAATAGCTTTAATTCAAATAAGATAGAATAGAATGTTAATAAAATTGTAAAACTTCGTTACCGTAACAATTGTGGCTGTAATTTTATTCTTTTAATTGTAATTTTGTAGTATGAATAAAAAAATTAAAAGTTATTTGTCTCTTTGGACAATCAAACGATTTTTACAATTGCTTTTTGGGTTGTATTTTTTTTGGGAATATGCAAAACATCCAAATTTATTTGCTTTGATTTTTGGTTTATTAATGACCTTTCAGGCAATAATGAATGTAGGATGTTTTAGTAGTAAAGGTTGTACAACACCAAGAAGTAATACAAATATAAAATACGATGAAAATCAGGAAATTGAATACGAAGAAGTAGAATAATTAATAAATAATCAATAAAAACAAGCATTTATCTGTATTTTTGTAAATACGGATATATTTAAAATAAAACAGAATATTATGAAAGACGGATTATACGCAAAATTTAAAACAAATAAAGGCGATATTTTAGCCGAATTAGAATACCAAAAAATACCTGGAACGGTTGGTAACTTTGTTGCTTTAGCACAAGGAAATATGGAAAATCAGGCAAAACCTCAAGGAACACCTTATTATGACGGATTAAAATTTCATAGAGTAATACCTGATTTTATGATTCAAGGAGGTGATCCACAAGGTACAGGAGCAGGAGGTCCCGGATATCAATTTGAAGATGAATTTCATCCGGATTTAAAACACGATAAACCCGGCGTTTTATCTATGGCAAATGCAGGTCCAAATACTAACGGATCACAATTTTTTATTACACACGTACCAACTCCTTGGTTGGATAATAAACACACGGTTTTTGGGCACGTTGTAGAAGGACAAGATGTGGTAGATAGTATAGCACAAGGCGATAAAATAGAATCTGTTGAGATTATTCCTGTTGGAGAAGATGCTAAAAAATTTCATGCAATTGAAGCTTTTAGAACTTTTGAAGGTGACCGAGAAAAACGTATTGCAGAGCAAAAAGCTCAAAAAGATAAAGAACTAGATAAATTAGCTGCAGGATTTGATAAAACAGATTCCGGTTTACGCTATAAAATTCTTCAAAAAGGAGACGGAAAAAAAGCAGAAAAAGGAAAAACGGTTTCTGTACATTATAAAGGAATGTTACCTGATGGACAAGTTTTTGATTCGTCATACCAACGTAAACAACCAATCGATTTTACTTTAGGTGTAGGTCAAGTAATTCCAGGTTGGGACGAAGGTATTGGTTTATTGCAAGTAGGCGATAAAGCAAGATTGGTAATACCAAGTGATTTGGCCTACGGAAGCCGTGGAGCAGGAGGCGTAATTCCTCCGGATGCAAATCTTATTTTTGATGTGGAATTGATGGATGTAAAATAAAAAGAGTTAAATCGTAGGGCTATTAACTGTTTAAAGTTACATAGTTTTGAGATTGTTAAAAATAAATGTTTTTTAAGCAAAGACTAAAATAGTTTTACTATTTTAGTCTTTATATTTTATATTATGATAAAATCAGTATTACTTTCTTTTTTGTTAGTTGTTCTTATTAGTTGTTCTCAACCTGAAAAAGATCCGATTGTTGAAGGAATTAAAGATTTTCAACAAAAATTAAACTTAGAATATGCAGATATAAAGACTTCTCCTTTAACCAAGGAAGATGCGATTCGTTTTTCTTCATTAGAATTTTTTCCGATAGATAAAAAATACTATGTCAAAGCTTTTTTTAAACGTACTCCAAATGAAAAACTATTTGATATGCTTACAACAACGAGTAGATTGGCAAAATATGTAAAATATGGTGAAGCTACTTTTAACTTAGAAGGCAAAAAACAAAAATTAGCTATCTATCAAAGTTTGTCTTTAAAAGAAAAACCGGAGTACAAAGATTATTTATTTTTGCCGTTTACAGATAAAACTTCCGGTAAGGAATCGTATGCCGGAGGAAGATACATAGATTTAAAAATCCCTAAAGGAGATTCTATTATAATCGATTTTAATAAAGCATATAATCCATATTGTGCTTATAATCATAAATATTCTTGTCCGATACCACCAAAGGGAAATTATTTGGATGTTGCTGTAAAAGCCGGAGTGAAGAAGTATAAAAAGTAAAGAAACATAAACCAATAAAATGATATGTATGAAAAAATTGAGTATAATATTATTATTTAATCTTGTGTTTTATACTGCCAACGCACAAAATATTCCAAGAAACCCAAAAGTAGGTAAATGTTATGTTAGGCAATTTTATTTGGATAAAAATTGAATGGAAAGAGATAGATTGCAAATTAAAAGGAAAGTTAAAAAGAAAATCTTGTATTACAGATAAACTTATTATTGAGCATAAAAAGATGTTGTTGTCAAAAGGCTATAAAGTTGATACAACTACTACTTCTATAACTGATGAATCTTTTATACAAGCACATAATGATTTTATACATAAAAAAGAAAAGATAATTAGAAAACGAAAAAGATTGTTAAAGAAGTATAGAAAAAAGCAAAAAAGAGAACAAAAAAAGCTGCCAAGATAAAACCCGACAGCAATTAACAACTATTATTTTCAAAGCAATTTTCCTAGCGTTCAATTTTGATATTACAAAAGTAGTATATATACACGGTTTGAGCAAGGGGAAAAATCCCCTTTTTTATATTGACGTTATTTTTAACCTTATAATTTTTAAAAAAGTTTGATATTAAAAGAAAAATGTAGTAACTTTGTAATTACATTAAAAAATAGATTTATGGAATTATCAATAGTACAAATAGGAAATTCAAAAGGAGTTAGACTTCCTAAAACTTTAATTGAAAAATATAATATTAAAGATAAGGTTGAGCTTATTTTAGAGAAGGGATATTTGATTTTAAAACCGATTCCGAGTCCAAGAAAAGGTTGGGAAGCTGCTTTTAAAGAAATGAACGAAAAGGGTGATGATCAACTTTTATTCAATGATGTTTTTGAAAATGAAAATATAGAAGAATGGATTTAAAACAATATCAAATTGTTCTTGTAAATTTAGATCCTACAATAGGAAGCGAAATTAAAAAAGTAAGACCTTGTGTAATTATTTCGCCAAATGAAATAAATAAATATTTAAGAACTATAATTGTTGCACCAATGACTACGACTTCTAGAAAATATCCAACTAGAATTGAAGTAAAACACGATGGAAAAATAGGTTGGATTGTTGTCGATCAAATACGGACTATTGATAAACGGAGAATTATAAAAAGTTTAGGAAAATTATCAAAGCCTGAGATAAAGCAATTAAAATCTATAATAAAAGAAACATTTGTAGATTAAAATAAAAACAATATAGGTTTATCTCTTTTTAAATAAAAGGAAGATGGTTTATTTCTCCGATATTTATTTTTTTTTTAAGTTAAGGACTTATTTTTAATAAATATAGATGAATACTTTTGCGGATTTAAGGTAAGACATTACTATTTTTTACGTTTTCTGTTTTTTCTTTTTCGCTGCCGGAAAAAGTACATTATTTAAAATTAGTCGATATCCCGGAGAGGTTGGGTGAAGTTCTAATTCCGTTTTTGGATCGCCAACCATATGGCGATAATCTTCCGGATCGTGTCCGCCGTAATAAGTAAACATACCTTTTCCTATTGTTCCGTGAATGTATCTTGCTTCACCGTTTGCCTTTAATTGCCCCATAATTAAAACATTCGATTTAATGGTTTTTGGGTCAAAAGAAGTTGTTTGTCCCATAAAACCTTTAATTAGCATCGTGTGGTTTTGACATAACATTGTAGGTATTGGATCCCATTTTGCCGAATATTCCATTAACGAAAAATAATCTAAATTTTTATTGATTTTACGTTTTTTGGTCATATCTATTGATGAAAATTCATAAACCATTGGATTTCTTTCTAAAATATAATCTTTAAAAGCAAAAGTTTTGTTATAATCAATTTTAGATTGGTAATCGGCATCGCTTGGGTCACCGTCAAACATTGGTTCGCAAATATCTACACCTTCGGCAGAGAGAGCAATATCAAAACTATCGGTTGCACTACACATTGCAAACATAAAACCACCACCAATAACAAAGTGTTTTATTTTTTTGGCAACGGCAAGTTTTTCTTCTGAAACTTTATTGAAACCTAATTTCTTTGCACGTTCTTCGGCTTCTTTTTTTTGTTTTATATACCATGGAGCAGTTCTAAAAGCACCATAAAATTTCCCATATTGTCCGGTAAAATCTTCGTGATGGAGGTGAAGCCATTCATATTTTGCAAGTTCATCATTCAATACTTCTTCATCATAAACAATGTCATACGGAATTTCGGCAAAATTTAAAACCATGGTAACAGCATCGTCCCAAGGCATTTTATCTTTAGGCGAATAAACTGCAATTTTAGGAGCTTTTTCCAATAAAACGGCATCCATATTTTTAGAAGGACTGCTAATTTCTTCTAAAATGGAAACAGCTTCGGTATCTGAAATAAGTTCGTAATCCACACCTCTAATGGTGCATTCTTTTTTGAGTTCCGGAACGTTTTCCAATAAAAAAGAACCACCGCGATAATTGAGTAACCATTTTACTTTATGTCCGTTTTTTAATGAAAGATACGTAATTCCGTAGGCTTTTAAATGGTTGCTTTGTGATTCGGCATCCATAGGAATTAAGATAAATTGACTAAATCCTAGATAGGAGAAAAAAAGTGTTAAGATTAGTAGTAATTTTCGCATTTTTTTAATTTATGCGATAAAAGTAATAAAATTCATACCAAAAAAGGATTCGTTTTTGTTAAATTTATGGTTAAAATGGTAACGGATCATTTCCATCAAGAGGTTCTGATTCACCAAAAACATCATCTGCATTAGGGAAAGTAGTAATGTCGTTATTCATTTTAGACGGAATTTCACTGCTAAAATCATTTTCTTCCAAATCGGAAAACAAGGCAAGATGACCGGTAAATTTCATTCTAATATTTTCCAAGCCACCATTACGATGTTTGGCGATAATTAATTCGGCTTGACCTTCACATGGTGTATGTTCTTCATCATCCCATTCTAGCGTGCCGTAATATTCCGGACGATAAATAAAGGAAACGATATCGGCATCTTGTTCAATTGCTCCGGACTCCCGTAAATCGGATAATAATGGTCTTTTAGAACCACCACGTGTTTCAACGGCACGAGATAATTGCGACAGTGCAATAACCGGTATATCGAGCTCTTTTGCGAGTGCTTTAAGGTTTCGTGAAATAGTAGAAATTTCTTGTTCTCTGTTTCCGCCACCTTTATTGGAAGAACCGGCAGTCATTAATTGCAAGTAATCAATAATTACAATTTTTACTTTGTGTTGTGATACCAATCGTCTTGCTTTTGCTCGTAAATCAAAAATGGATAGAGCAGGAGTGTCATCTATAAAAATGGGAGCATCGGCTAATTTTTTTACTTTTATATTTAACTGTTCCCATTCGTGAGGTAATAAATTTCCTTTTTTTAATTTTGAAGATGAAAGTCCGGTTTCACTGGAAATCATTCTGGTAATCAATTGCACAGAAGACATCTCTAAGGAGAAAATCGCAACCGGAATATTAAAATCGATTGCCATATTTTTTGCCATTGACATTACAAATGCCGTTTTCCCCATTCCGGGTCTTGCGGCTAAAATCACTAAATCAGAAGGTTGCCAGCCGGAAGTTAATTGGTCTAATTTGGTAAAACCACTAGGCAAACCACTCATTCCTTCCTTTCCTGCCATGCTTTCAATCTTTTTTAAAGCTTGGCTCACCAGACTTTCGGCAGATTCGGAGCTCTTGTTTAAACTTCCTTGTGTAATTTCAAATAATTTACTTTCTGCACTATCTAGTAAATCAAATACATCAGTAGTTTCATCATAAGCTTCTTCAATAATATCATTAGAAATAGTAATTAACTTACGTTGAATGTATTTTTGCAATACAATTCTTGCATGAAATTCTACGTGTGCGGAAGATGCTACTTTTTGAGTTAAACCAATAAGATAAACTTCGCCACCTGCTAGCTGTAATTTCCCATTTTTGATTAATCTATCGGTTACAGTTAAAATATCAATAGGTTGTGAATCTTTAAATAAATCGAAAATAGCTTCGTAAATATATTGGTGTTCGGTTTTATAAAAAGAATCCGGCGTTAAAATATCTATAGCATCATCTACACCTTTTTTATCAATTAACATGGCTCCTAAAACAGCTTGTTCTAAATCAACCGCTTGTGGTGGTAATTTCCCTTTTTCAAAAGCGATTACTTTTGAAGGATTGTTATATTTAGAAGCAAATGTTTTTGATTTTTCCATAG
>Ga0256840_1003071_pt1 | contig 13892 bp, 12 predicted proteins | sample 355202metaG_FD_185969 | JGI IMG/M metagenome (GOLD analysis project Ga0256840, IMG submission 185969) | Hydrothermal vent microbial communities from Mid Atlantic Ridge, Atlantic Ocean - 355-202 | ecosystem: Environmental > Aquatic > Marine > Hydrothermal vents | place: Atlantic Ocean: Mid...
GGCGTAGTTTTTCTGTGAGTTATAATCTCTAAACCCTCATTGGTAAAACGATTTAAGAGCCACAATAATTTATCAAAAAGTTGCTCATTTTGAATATTTAGAGTAATGGTCATGTGCTAACTCCTCTTTTTATTTATTATATCATAAAAAGGTTATTAAGCCTTTCGGCGAAAACACAATTTTAAGCAAGTTTGATTTTGTGGTGCAATAGCGATTTTAATTCAGAATCTAGCTATAATCCCAAATAAAAAAGGTAAACACAATGACCCTCATAAGTTTAGAAGAAGACAAACAAACCATCTCAGCACGTTTTAGAAAAGCTGAATATTTTGCATTTGTAAAAAACGATGAGATAAACATCATAAAAAATGATTACAAAACAGAAAAATCAAAAGAGTTTTTTGAATATTTTACCCCTCTTGGAGTCAAAGAAATCTACATTAAAGCTTTAGGCTACAAAACTTTTTTAAAGCTTCAAAGCTTAGGTGTAGAGGTCTATTTTATTGAGGGGGTTGAGAATTATAGAGAGATTCAAAAAGAGAATCTTTTAAAAATAGAAGCCCATAATGCCCAAGAGAAATGTACATTGGGGCATAAGTAAAAATTACTTATGCCTTAAACTTTCTCTACTATCCACTCTTGATTCTCTGTTCCTCTTATCTTTTTATGAAAGGCTTGTAGCTTTGTGCCATCACTTGTTTTTTTATATTTAATATCTAAAACATTGAGTGACCATTTATTGAGAACAAAAACATATCCTTTCTCTTTAGAAGATTCTAAATGCCACTCTTGATGGTCGTTTTTACGGCTTTTCTTCTTTGCCATCACAATTTTTGCCCCATCATTACTATTACTCTCTTCAAGCTCAACAACCTTGCCACTTAAAAGATTTTCAATGAAGAAGTAGGGTTTACTTTTATTGGCTTTGCTAAAGACCCACTGTTGACGTATACTATTCTCATCATATTGTTCAATAATCACTTCATCTTTATCATTAAAGCTCAAAGCTACCTCTCCCAATTTGGAGATGAGTCTAAACGCTTTGGTCTCTACAGAGTGAGAGGTTTCATGAGGTCTCTCTTTTTTATCTTTTTGGGCGTTTTTTCTACGAGAATAGACAAAAAAAGCGACAATAGAGAGTAACAACCCTCCTACAGTAGGCGAAAGTTTCTCTAAGATAGCCCCATATTTTGAAGCCAACTCCTCTTTGACCTCATCATAATCTAAAATATCTTTTTTTGCCGTACCCAACTGCTTAATCTTTTTATAGTTAGTAATGTAAAGATTTTCATCCCCTTGAAGCTCTTTAACTAACTGGTTTTTTGTTTTTTCCCAAGCATTTACAGGGTCAAGGTTGTTCCACGCGATTAACATCTTTTCTTGTTTTTTACTGATACGCAGACCATAACGGTCACGCATGTAAAAATAGGTTCGAGCAATATCACCAAAAACCTCTTCTCTAGGTTCAGCTTTTTTGTTACTAAAGAGTATCTCCATATTAACTTTCCCATAAACACGTGCTTCACCCTCTATTAGCCCATATCTAAAATTACTTCTATCACCATTTATCTCCCCAATAGCAGGAACCAAATTGTGCATGTCAGCTTCCATCTGTTTGAACTTGCTATTAGTATTTCGGCACGTCATTCTTCCCCCATTTTGCCAACACTTTAACTGATGCCCAAAGTGCCAAGCAGGGACAATGTGTTCCCACTCAATACGCTCTGATCGATTTTTATTTTTACGATAGTGAAAGCCGCAAGTTCTAGGCATGGGGATGAGTTTTTTCTCTTTAATCGTATATTTACAATCTGAATAGAATGCTTTTTGATGTGTAGGGTAGATTTTGGTCGCTAAAATCCGTTTCGATTTTCCAAAAGAGTATCGACTTCGTTTGGCTGAAAAGACCTCATCGTCAATGGTAGCAACATCTTCATCAAAAAGGTCACCATCTTGTTGCATCAAGTATTCATGACCATCTACCATAATTTTTTTAAGCAACTCCCCTGAACTGCTCTCAAAAAAAGCGTTAACATCTGAAGCACTAAAGAAATTTTGAGCTTCATCATTTTCAAACTTGTTATCTTTCAAAGAGAAAAGCAGTGTACCAAACAGAGATAAGAGTACTATTATTTTTTTCATTTCATAGTATAGCTAACATTCAACGCCGAAACCAAGGCGTTAATGGAGGCATAGGAGATATTTTCCCCAACACCCACTCCATAACTAATTTCATTATAAATTTTAATCCCATTCTCAATCTCAAAAATGCTATAATCTCAAAACTATTGTAAGTGACAGAAATGCTAAAAATTCTATCTCCATATTTTTTTAAAGACTACCCCTTATTTAAATCGCAAAAAGTAGAAAAAATTTCATGCCTTAAAACGCAGGGGCATTGTAATGTAAACTATGTTATTCAGACTAATAAAGAAAAATATCTTCTACGACAATTTAAATATCAACGTGATCGAAAATCTGAATTTCAGATTCAAAACTTAGCCCATAAGAAGAGGGTAGGGGCAAAAGCCTTGATTTTAGATGAGACAAAACAGCTAATGATATGTGAGTTTATTGAGGGAAAGCATCAGCAAAAACTTAAGCAAAAAAATCTTAAAAAATTAGCCATGTTGTTAAGAAAACTTCATAAGATAAAAATTCGACAACAGCCCAATGACTTTAGAAATGCATTTAAATATAAAGATAAAAAAGTACAAGAGGCTTTCAAAATCATTAAGACTTTTAAACCTGAATATGTCTTAGGACATAATGATTTACACCCTAAAAACATTCTCTTTGGCAAAAAGATACAGTTCATCGACTGGGAGTATGCAGGAAAAACTGATAGATACTTTGATTTGGCTTCGATTATTATTGAGTATAAACTGAATAAATCAGATGAAAAAACTTTTCTCTATAACTATTTTTTACGACATGAACGTGTTAATTTTAAAAAACTTGAAGCATTTAAAGTGGTTTACCAAATTTTGTGGACGCTCTGGTTTGAGAAGTTGGAGCGTGGGGAGATAGATGAGGTTTAGCAAAAGGTACTTTAAGTGGTGTACCTTTTGATTTGGGGTTTTACCCTAACAGACGCTCATACTCAGGATTTTTTTCTACAAAGGCGACAATATACGAACAAGCAGGTTGCATTTTAAGCCCTTTGGCTTCAAGTTCTTTCATGACCCCAATACAAAGCTCTTTTGCAATACCACGACCACCAAGCTCTTTGGGTACAATGGTATGTGTTAAGTGTAAAACATCTCCCTCTTGTGTGTACTCAATATAAGGTTTAAAACCCTCTATGTGAAACTCATATTTGTTTTCAGCTTCATTGTGAATTAGTTCATGATTGGACATGATATTTCCTTTATGTTAAAATAGAAGTGTTGATAAGTTTAGCAGTTAGAAGCTTTATGAAGCGTTTAAAAAAGTAAAAGCAACTCAATGCTTTTACTTGTTGAGAAATTATTAACGTTTAGAAACAATGTCTTTCATAACAAATGACGCATGGTTAAATGCTAAGGCAATACTTCCTTGGTCAGTTACCACATCACCAATGGTGTAAAGACCTGGAATATTTGTTTCCATTGTCTTTTCGTTCATAAGAGGCTCATCCCATTTTCCTGTCTCAATTTTTGAGTTAACCAAGAAATCTTTTGGACTTGTTCCACCAAGAGCATAAACAATTCTCTCATAAATTTCAGATGAACCATCGGTAAAGTTTACTTTTACTCTCTCTTCACCCTCATCACCATCTGCTTCAACACTTTCAACATCTACACCCATTTTGTTAAGAAGTTTTCCATTGTCAAGATACTTCATGGTCATCTCAGTGTTGATTGGATTCATTCTTGTAATTTCAGCTTTTCGGTAGTTAAGTGTTACAGTACAATCTTGCATATCTTCAAGCTCTACTAAACCATAAGCGTACTCACCAGCAGTATCTCCACCACCAACAATCATAACACGCTCACCATTAACTACTTTTGAAAGGTTAAAGTTTAATCTTGGTCTGATTGCTTTAGGAAATTTGTATCCTGGTTTGTTTGGTTTACCCATTCTTCCCACAGAGACAATGACATTTTTGGCTTTAACAATGTTGTCTTCGCTTAATTTAACGACAAAAAGACCATCTTCACCTTTTTCAACATTCCAAATCTCGGTGTTGTAAACAAATTTATCTAAAACACCATGACTCGCTAACAAATCATCCATCTGTTGAATATATTCCTCTTTAGAACACTCTTCAAAAGAGACATTTCCCTCAAATTCAGCTTTTCTACCCATCCAATCTTTGTCAACTCTTTTACCTTTTTTGTAAAATTTATGAATCATGTCATTGTGCGTTGCTGCTTTGTCGATAACAATGATATTGTCAATCCCTGCTAATTTTGCCTCGATGGCTGATGCCATTCCCCCAGGTCCTGCACCAATGATTGCGATGTCTACTATTTTTTCTGAAGCCATGTATATCTCCTTAGATATTTACGTAAAATTTTTAAGAATATATCACGTAAATGTTTAGTTCTTAGTATGTAATAATAGTAATATATAAATCAAGCTTATTATGAGTATAAGCGTAACAATGGATATTTTTTAGATTATTTTAAGCTTCTCAAACGTGTTTAAAATTTACACACCTTACAAATGAAATAGGCATAGTTATTAAGCTTTTGCGACACTATTAAGTCCATCTTAGCTATCCTCTTTGTAAATTTAGTCTATTCTCTTCTGCGAAGTGATAAATTAAAGAAACAGCTTAGGAAAAAACAATGAGTGAAGTACAAATAGTAGAAAACATGGTTGACATCACAATTGATGGCGTAGTATGTAAGGCTAAAGAGGGGGAGTATGTTCTCAATGCTGCAAGAGCAAATGATATATTTATTCCTGCTATATGCTATCTGACACGATGTTCTCCAACACTTGCCTGTCGTATCTGTCTGGTTGAAGTGGATGGGAAACAGGTCTACGCTTGTAACTCTAAAGTAAAAGAGGGCATGAACATTACGGTTGATACCCCCGATATTTTAGCAGAACGTCGAGCGATGATGGAGGTTTACGATGTAAACCACCCTCTTCAATGTGGTGTTTGTGACCAAAGTGGTGAGTGTGAGCTTCAAAACTATACGTTAGAGTTACAAGTTGACTCTCAATCATATAGTATTCCTGATACCAAAAGAGAGACTACCAACTGGTCATCGGTTTTACATTATGATCCAGGTTTATGTATTGTCTGTGAGCGTTGTACCACCATCTGTAAAGATATGATTGGTGACGCTGCGATTACTACAGCAAAACGTGGTGGCGAAGCTTTAGACAAATCTTGGAAAGACAATATGCCAAAAGATGCTTATGCCATGTGGAATAAGCTTCAAAAATCGGTGATTGCTCCAAGTAACGGAACAGGTTCTACTGATTGTTCTGATTGTGGTGAGTGTATTTCGGTCTGTCCTGTTGGGGCATTGGTAAGTAGAGATTTTGTCTACACCTCAAATGCTTGGGATTTAAAACGAATCCCTGCTGTATCAGCACACTCTTCTGATGGTTTTGCAATCTACTACGAAACAAAACCAGCAGCCATTGAAGATAGACGTGAAAAAATCTTCCGTGTCACCAATGAGTGGAACTTTGTCTCTTTAGATGGTGCGGCACGATTTGGGTATGATTTTGAAAACCAAGATGTTAGCAAAGATGAAACAGCATTTAAAGCTGCGGTGGAAGCGATGAACAAAGCTGAGACCATTCGTTTTAACTCGGTAATCACCAATGAAGAGGCATTAATGCTTCAAACATTAAAAGAGAAAAAAGGGCTTAAACTCTATAACCCAGAAGTAAGACCTTTCCAAAACTTCTTAAAGCTTTACAATGAAGCCTCTGGAGCTTCTTTATATAATGGAACAACTGACACCGCCTTAAAGTGTAACTTTGTGGTCTCTGTGGGTGGGGCATTACGTAATGATAGCCCTGGAATGAAATATGCTTTCAATAACATCCAAAAGATGAATAAAGGAGCGGGGTTGTACTTCCACCCTGTGGCAGACAAACTCATTCCTACTTTTGGTAAAACCGTTGAGACATTTACGCATAAAGCAGGACTTGAAGAAGCGACACTCTACCTATTGCTTGAACTATTTGCTGATGCAGACAAATTACCATCTGATGTCAAAGATTATTTGGCTGAATTGGGACGGGATAATCTCATCAATATGTTAGGTGGCGATGCTGATGCCTTTAACAAAAACTTTGAGAAGATGATGAAGAAAAAAGATAGTTTTGTCTTGATGGTAGGTGAAGACTACTATGGTCATGCCAAAGCTGAAAATCTTGCAAAACTGATTGTACTTCTTGAAGAGACAGCAGGTTTCCAAGTAGTAATGAACCCACCAAAAGCAAATGCTTTAGGAGTAGCACTTATCTGTGACCTTGATGATGAAGCTACGGGTTATACAGTTGGGTACAATGAAAATGGTGACTTTAGACTCTCTGCTCTTGGTGATGCAAAAGGTGACAGCAATGTTTTAGATATGCCTGCGATGAACCAACAAGAGGGAACATTTACCACACTTTCTAAACGTGTTGTTCCTACCAATGTGGCACTTGAATATAACGGTTATGTTCTCAATGACCTTATGGCTGAATTGATGGATGCACCAAGAGAGACCATTGAATGGACACCTCACTTGCCAACAGACAAAGGCTATCAAGCAATGGCATTTGATGATATGCTCAATACCTTTGACAATGCAGGACGTGATAACCGTGGTTATTTGCTGAACGTGACTTATGATGAAGTTGAACTTCCAAAAGTAGATAAGTTTGATGAAGCCGATGGGCTTGATGGTGACATTGTTTACCGATGTAATCCTCCAAGACAATTTAGTGATTTTTCTGACAAAGCACACCAAATCTTTGAGCCATTTGGTCTTTATGCGAGTGAAGATCGTGCTAAAGAGCTTGGTGAGAAAGCAGAGATTCTGTTTAAAAATGGAAAAATCACGGTAGATGTAATTGTTGATGCAAAAATGGAAGGTGACATTGTGGCACTTTCCGACTTTAAATCAGCTCAAAATGTTTATGAGCTATTTGGTGCATCACGTTACCAAAAAGTAACAATTAGGAAGGCGTAAATATGGTTTCAACAATATTTTTGACAGCAACAGCACTACCTGAAGTAATATGGATTGGTGTTATCATCAAAGCGGTGCTTATTTTAGCCGTGATTGCAGCCATTGCAGGATTTGGTACTTATATTGAGCGAAAAATCTTGGCATTTATGCAACGACGATTAGGACCTCAACATGTAGGACCTTTTGGACTACTTCAACTTGCAGCCGATGGGATTAAACTTTTTACCAAAGAAGATATTATTCCTCAACATGCTAACAAGTTTATTTTTTCCATTGCCCCTGTAATTACGGCTGCGACGGCATTTATTGCTTTAGCAGCAGTCCCTGTATTTCCAGATTTCACTATTCCTTTTACTGATATTTTAGTGCCTTCAATCGCTTCAGATATTAATGTAGGAATTCTATTTGTACTAGGAATGATGGCTGCGGGTCTTTATGGACCACTTCTTGCTGGTATGTCACAAGGGAACAAATGGGGGATTATCGGAAGTGCTAGAACAGCCATTCAGTTTCTCTCTTATGAAGTAGTAACAGGACTTTCAGTATTAGCACCTATTATGATGGTTGGTTCATTGTCTTTTGTTGATTTTAACGATTACCAAACTGATGGATTATGGTTGGTTGTCTATCAACCTATTGCTTTTGTTCTCTTTTTAATCGCAGGATTTGCTGAGACAAACAGAACACCATTTGACCTTTTGGAACATGAAGCAGAGATTATTTCTGGTTATGTAACAGAGTATTCAGGTATGCGATGGGGACTCTTCTTTATTGGTGAGTACGCAAACATGATTACCATTGGGGTAATTGCTTCTATTGTTTTCCTTGGTGGATACAATGACTTCTTATTTATTCCAGGTTGGATTATGATTATTGGTAAAATTGCCTTCTCATTCTTCTTCATGTTATGGGTAAGAGCAGCGTGGCCTCATGTTAGACCAGACCAACTCATGTGGTTGTGTTGGAAAGTTTTAATGCCATTGGCCGTGATTAATGTACTTATCACTGGTTTAGTGATTATGATATAAGGGATAGAGATGAGTTTAGAACAATTTAAAAACAGAAATGTTGGAACACAGAACTATGTGAAATTAGATTTAGACCATAGCCCAACCACAGGTTGGTGTCAGTTTAAACAAGTAGTCAAGAGAACCTTTAAGCCAGAACTTTTTGTGGGGCTGGGGGTGACATTTAGAGAGATGGTTAATGCCTTATTTAAAGGTAAAATGCATACGACACAATATCCGTTTGAGAAGTTGCCAATATCTCCAAGATATAGAGCCATTCACGACATGCTCCGTCTCTTAGAGTCTGGGAACTATCGTTGTATTGGGTGTGGATTGTGTGAAAAAATCTGTATTTCAGACTGTATCTCTATGGAGACAAAGTATGATGAAAACCAACGTAAAGAGGTCTCTGAATATACCATTAACTTTGGTCGTTGTATCTTCTGTGGATATTGTGCAGAGGTTTGTCCTGAGTTAGCCATTGTTCATGGTGGACGTTATGAAAATGCTTCAGAGCAGAGAGCTTCATTCTCTTTGTTTGAAGATATGTTAACGCCAATTGACCAATTAAATTTACAACAAGAGTATGCAGGATTTGGTGCGATTAGCCCTAACGCTGATGAAAATGTTAAATCTACGCCATTAGCGTACTAAAAAGGAGAAGATAATGTATGAAACGATAGCCTTTTACACGTTTGCGATTTCAACAACAATTTTGTTTTTGATAACCGTAATGAGTAAAAATGTTCTTTATGCCATGACAGCCTTAGCTTCTGGTATGGTGATGATTTCTGGATTCTTTTTCCTTTTGGGAGCAGACTTCTTAGGAGTTGTTCAACTAATCGTCTATGTGGGAGCTGTAATGGCACTCTATGGATTTGCCATGATGTTTTTTGATGCGACCAGAGACATTAAAGAGAAGCATCAAAATCCAGCACTTGTATTTTTATTGGGTGGATTAATGGCATTAATGTTTGTGGTTATATTTTCAGCCCCAATCATTGGAGACAATGTTCAAGCACTCTATCCTATTGTAGAGGGTGTAGGAAATGCCCAAGCAGTAGGAATGGTACTTTTTACAAAATATCTAGTGCCATTTGAAGTAGCAGCACTCATGCTACTTGTGGCGATGATTGCAGGGATTATCTTAGCAGGTAAGAAGATGGATTACTCATTAACCACTTCAGAAGCTGCGGATGAAGAGATAAATGTAGAAGAGAAGCTTCAAGCAGATATTGAACGTGAAAAGGGAGAGGCATAATGTTAGAAATTGGTGTAAATCACTACCTCATACTTTCGGGAATACTTTTTAGTATTGGGTTTATGGGAGTCTTAAGAAGAAAAAATCTTCTCATGCTCTTCTTTGCAACCGAAGTGATGTTAAATGCTGTAAATATTGCTTTTGCAGCAATTGGAAATTATTATGGTGACTTATCTGGGCAGATGTTTGCCTTTTTCGTCATCGCAGTTGCCGCTTCAGAAGTGGCTGTTGGATTGGGACTATTGATTGTACTTTACAAAAAGTATGGTTCATTAGATCTTGATGTTATCTCATCAATGAAAGGTTAGAAAATATGGAAACTTTAGTATATATTGCACTTTTTTCCCCTTTTGTTGGGTCACTTTTTGCAGGACTGTTATTTGGTAATAGTCCAAGAAAAATGTTTACAGGTTGGGTCGCTTCAGCACTTATCTTTGTAACATTTGTATCGTCAGTTACCTTAGCCTATCATGTCGCTACGGTAGGTGCAATTCATGTTCAAATGATGGACTGGATTAGTGCTGGAGACTTAAGCATACCGTTTGGTTTTGTGATTGATCAAATTTCAGTAACCATGATGGTCGTTGTCTCTTTGGTTTCAACCATTGTTCACATCTATGCCACAGGCTACATGGATCACGACAAATCTTACAACAGATTTTTTGCCTACCTCTCAGCATTCGTTTTTGCCATGATGATTTTAATCATGTCTGATAACTTTGCAGGACTGTTCATTGGTTGGGAAGGGGTTGGTGTCTGTTCATGGTTACTTGTTGGTTTTTGGTATCATAAAGCAGATAGACCTTTTGAAGAAAATCCTTCAATCTCTCCTTCATGGGCAGCCAACGAAGCGTTCATCATGAACCGTGTGGCTGACCTTGGAATGTTAGTTGGTATCTTCTTAATCTACTGGAACATTGGTTCGCTTCAATATGATGTTGTTTTTGATGCCATGCCACATTTAGCAGATGGGATTTTAGTCTCGATTGCCATTGCACTTTTCATTGGGGCAATGGGTAAATCAGCACAGTTCCCACTACACACATGGCTTACCGATGCAATGGAAGGTCCTACACCTGTTTCGGCACTTATTCACGCAGCGACCATGGTAACAGCAGGGGTTTTCTTGGTGATTAGAGCCAATCCATTGTACTCATTAGAAGCCGTTCATGGAGTGTCGATGTTTATCGCCTCTTTGGGAACATTTGTGGCATTCTATGCAGCTACCATGGCATTGATTGCTCGAGACATTAAACGTATTGTTGCACTTTCAACCTTGTCACAACTAGGGTATATGTTTGCGGCTGCTGGACTTGGAGCTTACTGGATTGCACTTTTCCACTTGGCAGCTCACGCTTTCTTTAAAGCATTACTCTTCTTGGGTGCTGGTAACGTCATGCACGCAATGGATGATGAGCTAGACATCTTCAAAATGGGTGGACTTAAAAATGCGATGAGAGGCTCTTACATCTACATGGGAATTGCTTCATTTGCCTTAGCAGGTCTTCCTATTATGGCTGGATTCTACTCTAAAGATGCCATTATTGAAACAGCATTTAATGAGGGAACTTACATTATTTGGGGCATGTTAGTAATTACTGCTGGTATGACCGCGTTTTATTCATTTAGACAAGTATTTTTCTCATTCCATGGTGAAAAACGTTATGAAGCTTTAGGTTTCCACCCTCACGATATGTACAAATATGTACTCATCGCCATGGCACCATTGGCAGCTCTTGCTATCTCATTTGGTTGGTTTATGGGTTACTATAAAGATTTCATCTATGGACTTAATGAAACAGTTCAATATGAGATGAGTCACACCACACACCATTGGGCTTGGTTATTGGGTTCAATAGTTATTGCACTTGCATTAACAGGAATCTTTTTAGCATGGAAAAAGTATGCAGGAGAAGGTGAAAATGCTTGGAAGAGAGATGAAAAGTTTGAAGCTTCATTTATCTACAAGTTATTAGAGAACCAATACTATGTACCTAAGTTCTATGACCAATTTATTGTTCAGCCTTATACCATTGCATCTGCAAAATTTTGGGAATTTGACAAAAAAACAGTTGATGGAACAGTTGATGACTTAGGAAAAGCTTGTTTAAACATTGGAGATACCTCAAGAGGTATGCAAAATGGTAACTTATCATCTTATCTTAATTGGATGGGTGTTGGTGCTATGATTATAGTTATTATTGCTGTAATATCATCGGTAATAGGTTAAGGGAGAATAGATGGACACAATATTAAGTATATTAATATTTTTCCCTGCAATAGCAGGGTTTGTGGGTTTTGGAATTACCAAAGGCTCAGCAAAAATTTATGGTATTGCCGTGGCAACCATAGAGTTGATTTTAGCACTGCTTCTATGGATGCAATTTGATACTAGCAATGCAGGAATGCAGTTTACTGAAAAAGTGGCACTCATTGCTGACTTTGGTATCTCTTATAATGTAGGGGTAGATGGTATCTCTCTCTTTATTGTTGTGATGGCAGCACTCATTACACTTCTGGGAATTATCTTACTTAGACCAGATACCAAGAACATGAAGAACATGATTATCTCTTTATTATTTTTAGAGATGACCATGGTAGGTGTTTTCTTAACATTAGATGCAATTATCTTCTACTTGTTTTGGGAACTCTCTTTAGTACCTATGCTCTACATTGTGGGTGCATGGGGTGGAAAAGACAGAGTATACGCTGCTGTTAAATTTTTCCTCTATACCTTTGCTGGTTCATTGGTAATGTTAGTAGGTCTTCTTGCAGTGGCGTATCTTTATCATCAAGCCAATGGTGTTTGGTCATTTAGTATTTTAGATTGGTACACCTTACCACTAACAGAAGACCAACAGTTTTGGCTCTTTTTAGCGTTCTTTGCTGGTTTTGCCATCAAAGTACCAATGTTCCCTTTTCATACTTGGTTGCCTTGGGCGCATGGTCAAGCACCAACAATCGGTTCAGTTATTCTAGCAGCCGTACTACTTAAAATGGGAACTTACGGTTTTGTAAGATTCTCATTGCCAATTTTACCAGATGCTTCGGTGACGTTTATTCCGTTAATTATGGCACTTTCACTCATCATGGTTATCTACACTGCCATGATTGCCTTTGCACAAAAAGACATGAAGCAAGTCATTGCTTACTCTTCTGTTTCACACATGGGGATTATCATGCTTGGGGTATTTGCAATGAATGCTGAAGGTCTTGGTGGTTCGGTCTTCTTAATGCTGTCTCATGGTATCGTCTCTGGAGCATTGTTTATGCTTGTGGGTGTTATTTATGAGCGAACAGGAACAAAGCTTATGTCTGAATTCGGTGGATTGGCAGCGGTCATGCCAATTTACGCTACGGTATTTGGTTTAATGCTCATGGCTTCAGTAGGTCTTCCTTTGACCATTGGTTTTGTGGGTGAATTTTTAGTCCTCTTAGGATTCTATAAAATTTCAGCTATTGGAACTATTTTGGCAGGAAGTACCATTATTATTGGTTCAGTCTATATGTTAGCCTTGTTTAAAAAGTCATTTTTTGGACCTGTGCGACATGAGAAAAACTTAGCCTTAAAAGATTTAGACAAAAGAGAGCTTACAGCGTTAATTCCATTGGTACTCATTGTGGTATGGTTAGGTGTTTATCCAAAACCGATACTTGGACCAATTGATAACTCGGCAAAACACATCTTAACTCAAATGGAAGCAAAAGCGATTAACCCTGCAACCAAAGAGACCATTATACTTTCTAAAAAGGAGGCAGAATAATGTTAGAACCTGTCAATATTTCCTTAGAGTCCCTAAACCTTGTGACACTAATGCCAATGCTTATTGCCATTGGTGGTGGTCTACTTATCTTATGTATTGATTTATTTAAAGATAATATTCATAAGTCATTCTATGTAGCTTTAACAGTACTTATTTTACTCATTGACCTTATGGTCACTATGGGCTTAAATTTTGGAGTAGAAGAGAAAGGTTTCTTTCAAGTGCTACTCATAGATGGGATTGCTGTCTTATCACAAGCTATTATTTTAGTGGCTTCAATGCTCTTTATTCCTTTGGCATTAACCTCTAAAAGATTTCATGAGTACTCTTACCCAGAGTTCTTTGCCTTGTTTATGTTTATGATAGCTGGTTTCCAGTTTATGGTGAGTTCAGACAACTTGATTTTAATCTTTATTGGATTAGAAACAGCTTCTCTTTCACTCTACACTTTAATAGCAATGCACAATAGAAGTAACTCTTTTGAAGCAGCAGTGAAGTATTTTACCATGGGTGCATTGGCGGCTGGTTTCTTTACCATGGGTTCTGCTATTCTTTATGGAGTTTCAGGCTCTTTAGAGTTAAATCAAATTGCCACAGCAATTTCAGACCGTTTGAATGAACCTGGGATTATGATTTTACTTCTTGGTGGAGCAGGATTATTGTTAACGGCATTTGCCTTTAAGCTCTCTTTATTCCCTTTCCATACTTGGGCTCCTGATGTTTATGA
>Ga0256840_1003072_pt1 | contig 13886 bp, 10 predicted proteins | sample 355202metaG_FD_185969 | JGI IMG/M metagenome (GOLD analysis project Ga0256840, IMG submission 185969) | Hydrothermal vent microbial communities from Mid Atlantic Ridge, Atlantic Ocean - 355-202 | ecosystem: Environmental > Aquatic > Marine > Hydrothermal vents | place: Atlantic Ocean: Mid...
ACGTATCGTTTCTCTTTCATTCAGACTTTTTGGTAACATTAAGGGTGATGACTTGTTCTTATGGGTTCTTTTGATGTTAACACCATGGATCATACCTATAACACCACTTGTACTTCTTACTTTTATGGCATTCTTACAAACATTTGTATTTATGATTCTTACTTACGTTTATCTTGCTGGTGCAGTAGCGATAGACGAGTCTCACTAAAACGAGTGAGTAGTTACTATGAGACTAGGAGACCACTCTTTAAGTTTTGTAGTTAACTTTCTTTTAGGCGTAGCTTGGGCTACAGCCTTTTTAGGTGCAATTAGTGCCTTTCTTTCAAACTATTCTGACTCTTTTTTCCTTGCACTTATTTTTGCAGTCATAGCAATGTTACCTGGTTTTATTTCCATTCTACTCATAGAACATTTCATTACAAGTAAAGAAAAACACTTAGAACTTCAGAAACAAACTAAACTACTTGAAGCACTTCTAGAGGACAAATTTTCTAGATGATTGCTTATGCTATCAGTGACCCAAAGACATTAGATTTTACTACTCTTCAACGTGACATAGAACATTTTTCAAAACTTGCATCCATGATAGTTTACCGAGATAAAGCTAGCAAAACGTATGAAAAAAATGCAGCATTGTTTTTAAATGCAACACGAAATTTTGATAAGGTTCTTCTCCATACAGACTATCTACTAGCAAAAAAGTTGGGGGCAGATGGTATACATTTAAAAAGTACACAATTTGAAGATGTTATCAAGGCAAAAGACTTAGGTTTATTTGTTGTTATTAGTACGCATACACAAGAAGAGGTCATTAAAGCTCAATTATTGGGTGCAGATATGGTTACATTCAGCCCCATTTTTTCTACACCAAACAAAGGCTTGCCTGTAGGAATAGATAGATTGAAAAATGTGATTGATAGTGTTGCTATACCTGTCATAGCATTGGGTGGTATTTTAACACAAGAGCAGATTGATGCTTGTGTTAAAGTGGGTGCAAAAGGGTTTGCATCTATTCGTTATTTTGAAAGGTAAGCTCTTAATTCATTGTAGTCTAGAGCGGTTATTTTGTCTTCGAGGATTTCGAGAACTTCAAGTAACTCTTGTGATGACTTTTTCAGATACTCAAAGTGTATTTTTGCTTTTTCTCTTTCTGACTCAGAAACCTTTTTACTATTCATAGTGAAAATTTTATGGAGAATAGAACGTTTTTCTGGCATAACAAAAAAGATAGTGTAGATTTTTGAGTAAGTTTCATGCAGGGCATTGTGGTGTTGCTCAATTCTATTGATAAAACGACCGATAGACTCAAACTTTGCTAAACGCATAGCATAGGTGTCAAACCATTGCCCAAAAGCACAGGAGGAACTGTCTAGTGGTATAAACGTTTGGTCTACATCTAAATTTACTTTCTTACCTTGGTAGCCATCTAGTCCATTGACTAGTTTATTTGCCTTATTGACCCATTCTTTATGGGCACGTTTTGCATCATAAATTTTTTGTAACATAACACCTTTGTTTGATACTTCTTTATTTAAAGTCTCACTCATAATATACCCCTATATATTGATTTATAATGATTATTTTTTAAATCATGTAAATAATTTTTAAAATAATCATTATATGCAGGTAACTCGGCTATCTCCAAAAAGGGGTAGAGACCCGTAGCTTTCCGTCCTATGCTCACGCATAGTTTGGCTTTGTTTATGTGCTTATACATAAGTTTCGTTGGAATTATACTTAAAGAATGTCACTGAAATGTTATTTTGTTGAAAATATTTTATTTTATACGTATTTAGGTATTTAGCATTCTTATAGATAAACTCTCTTAAATCACCAAATGGATATAATATATGCAATTATATAACAAGGAAATACCTTATGTTTGAAACCGTCATCGGTCTTGAAGTTCATGTTCAACTTAACACTAAAACAAAACTTTTTTGTTCTTGCCCAACAAGCTTTGCAGAGCATCAAAACAAAAATACCTGTCCGACATGTTTGGCACTTCCAGGTGCTTTGCCTGTGGTTAACAAAGAAGCAGCTATTAAAGCCATGAGACTTGGTTATGCTATCAACGCAAATGTAAACCATACGTCCCACTTTGATAGAAAATCATACTTTTACCCAGACAGTCCTTCAGCGTATCAGATTACGCAGCTCACAAAAGCGATTGTACAAAAAGGTGAAATATTTATTGACCTTAAAGATGGGTCAACAAAACGTATAGGTATGACACAAGCTCACTTGGAAGCTGACGCAGGGAAAAATATCCATGAGGGTGACCACTCTAAAGTAGACTTAAACCGTTCTGGTACACCCCTACTAGAGATAGTCTCTGACCCAGACATGAGAAACTCAGAGGAAGCTGTGGCATTTTTGAAAAAACTACACTCTACTGTACGTTACTTAGACATCTCTGATGCAAACATGCAAGAAGGTTCGTTTAGATGTGATGTGAATGTCTCCGTACGTCCTAAGGGGCAAGAAGAGTTTGGTACTAGAGTAGAGATAAAAAACATCAACTCATTTAAATTTGTAGCAGATGCCATAGCCTATGAAGTACAGCGTCAGAGTGAAGCCTATGAAGACGGTGTGTATGAGCAAGAAGTAAATCAAGAAACCAGACTTTGGAATGTTGAGGAAGGGGTGACTAAGTCCATGAGAGGTAAAGAAGAAGCGGCAGACTACCGTTACTTCCCAGACCCTGACTTACGTCCACTTGTAGTTACTCAAGAGATGATAGATGAAGCACTCATCATGCCCGAACTCCCTGATGCTAAAGTGAAGCGTTATGTAGAGGAACTAGGCATAAAAAACTATGATGCACAGGTCATTACCTCAGACAAAGAGATGGCTTACTTTTTTGAAGAGATGTTAGAGCAAGGAGGTCAAGCTAAAACTGCAGTAACATGGCTTACCTCAGAACTTCTTGGAAGACTAAACAAGGCAGGGTATGCCATAGAAAATTCACCTATAGATGCTAAGACACTTGGAAACTTAGTGGCAAAAATATCTGATGATAGCATTTCTGGTAAAGGTGCAAAAGAGATACTAGACCACATGATGGAAAACGAAAGCCGTGATGTGGATGCTCTTATAGAGGAGCTGGGACTTGCACAAGTAAGTGATGATGGTGCTATTTTAGCCATCATAGATGAGATACTAGCATCTAACCCCGAGAAAGTAGAACAGTACAAAGGTGGTAAGGACAAACTCTTTGGTTTCTTTGTAGGACAGACTATGAAAGCTTCAAAAGGGACTGCTAACCCTGGAAAAGTCAATGAGTTACTTAAACAGAGACTTAGTTAAACTACATTTGAAAGGGCAATATGAATAAATTACTTTTATCTTTTGCTCTTTATTTGCATACATCTAAACGCTATAAAAACACCAAAAACTTCATACGCGATATTTTAAATAACAGTAACAATCCTTATAAAAAATATGTAGATATTAGTATTATTTTTCTCATTATTACTTCTGTATTTATTCTTATTTATGAAGTAAAGCACGCTGTTCCTGAGTGGATTGATATTTATGACATTTATTTTGTTTCTTTTGTTTTTTCAGTTGAGTATCTTTTACGTTTATGGGTACATAATGATATTACTGAGCGTATCATTAAAGAGCATAGAGATGCACAGTTTTTGGGAAAAGAGTTTTCTTCTTTTTCTCTCTTAAAAGAAGGTTTAGTAGAAAAAATAAAATATATGTTTACTCCCTCTGCACTCATAGACTTATTGGCTATCTTCCCTGCGTACAGACCTTTAAGGGTTTTACGTATCTTTGTCTTGTTTAGGGTGTTGAAGCTTTTACGCTACACAAAGAGTATCAACCAGTTTACTGAAGTACTTTCCAATAAAAAGTTTGAGTTACTCACTTTACTTTTTTTACTTTTTTTTGTGGTGATGACCGCAGGTATTGCTCTGTATGTGATGGAAGAACAGAAAAATCCAAATATAGATTCTTTATTTGATGCACTTTATTGGGCATTAGTTACCATCTCCACTGTGGGGTATGGCGATATCTCTCCTGTGACACCTGAGGGAAGAAGCATCTCTATTTTAGTCATTATTTCAGGAATAGCGATGATTTCTTTTGCTACTTCGGTGATAGTCTCTGCTTTTTCAGAAAAATTGAGTGAACTGAAAGAAAATCGTATTATAGAGCAGGTTAACAAAAGTAAATCTTTTTTACTTATTTGTGGATATGGACAGATGACAAAAATGTTTTTGAGTCAATATGGAAGTGAGTATAAAAATTATATTATTTTAGAAAACAGAGTTGAGCGTATGGAACAAGCACGTAAAGATGGCTACGATGCCATACATGAAGATGCAAGTCGCTATGAAACGCTTAGTAAATTTAACACAGAGCATTGTGATATTACTGTTTTATGTTTGACCTCTGATGATGTGGAAAATATCTATATCACACTCAACGCTAAGAGTATTTCTAAACGTATTAAAGTTATTGCTAGAGCGAATGATAGCAGTATGGTGAGTAAATTTGAACATGCAGGTGTTGACCATGTCCTTATGCCACACACCGTAGCAAATAGTATGATACATACTGCCATCACTCAACCTACGATGTACAAAGCGATACATGCGATACTAACGGGTAAAAGTGTAGCCCGCATAGATGAAATACGAGCCTATGAGTGTAAAGGCATTGTAGGTATGAGCATAGAATCGTTGGCATTTAAGCGTTCCAAACTACTGTTTATGGGTATTCAAAGGAGTGGTACATTTATGTTTAATCCACGCCATACAGAATTGGTACAATCTGGAGATATCCTTTTGGTGATGGGAAGAAAAATTAGTTTAGATTATTTTAAAGCCTTGTATGAGGGGGAGTCTTGATGCCAGATAAACGTATACTACTCTTTGGCTATGGAAATCATGGTAAATTCATCGCACAAGGTCTCTTAGATGATGGCTTTGAAGTGAGGGTCATTGTGAGTGATGAGAAGTATTACACACAAGCAATAGAAGATGGATTTGACACTACGCTAAAAGTAGATGTAACCAAAGACGAGGCACTACTAGCTCTCAAGCCTGAGACCTATAGTCAGTTGGTTTGCGTGATGGAAGATGAACATTTAAATGTATTTTTAACACTCTCTTTGCGTTCGCTGTTTAAAGCCTGCTATATTTTGTCTATTTCAGATTCTATACACACAACAAAAAAGCTTCAAATGGCAGGAGCCAATAAAGTCATAGATATGTACGAAGTCTCTGCTCATAAAATACACAATATGCTCAACCACCCAGTAGCTACGCAACTCTTAGAAGAGTTTGTTACCCATGAAAATGGCATAGGTTTTAGAGAGTATGTGATACCTCAAAATTCATTTTTACATGCCCTGATGACAGATGATATAGACTTGTCAGAGCATGGTGTCTTATTAGTAGGTATGATAGATGAAGAACTGGGGCATCATTTTACCTTTGTCACCGCAGGTATTAATCATAAGATTGACAGTGGTGACACCATAGTTTGCATAGGTGAAAAAGAATACTTAGATGCATTTGAACTTAAAATACAAAAGAAGGAAATGTAATATGAAAATGATTAGTCGTAATAGCGGGAGGTATTCATGAAAATAGCCATTATTGGAGCAGGTAAATGGGGTCAAGCACTTTACCATGCCTATAGTCAAGACAATGAAGTCGTTATCTCCTCACGCAATACAAAAGAAATAGAAAATTTTGTGACTATGGAAGAAGCCTTAAAGTATGAGTATCTGGTTATGGCAATCCCTGCACAGTTTGTCCGTGGGTGGTTGGAAGAACATTTTGTCGACTATGGACAAAACATACTTGTAGCAGCCAAAGGCATAGAGACAAGTACAGGTGCTTTTTTAAACGAAGTCTACGGTGAGTATGTCAGTGCAGATAGACTTGCCTTTATCTCTGGACCATCATTTGCAGCTGAGGTACAGAAGTCATTGCCTACTGCTTTGAAGATATCATCAGAAAATGAAACATTGGCACAAATCTATGCAGATGCCTTACCAAAGTTTATAAAAGGTTATGTGTCAGATGATGTGGTGGGAGCTGAAGTCTCAGGGGCGTACAAAAATGTCATAGCCATCGCAGGTGGCGTGTGTGATGGACTGGGACTTGGAAACAACGCCAGAGCAGCACTTATCTCACGTGGACTGGTAGAGATGACACGTTTTGGTGAAGCTTTTGGGGCAAAAACTGAGACCTTTCTTTCTTTAGGTGGGGCAGGAGACTTGTTTTTAACTGCATCTTCCACACTCTCACGTAACTACAGAGTAGGGATTGGTTTATCTAAAGGGAAAAGTATGAACGAAATACTTGAGGATTTGGGTGAGGTTGCTGAAGGTGTACCTACAGCAAAGGCACTACATAAAATAGCGATGGATAAAGATATTTATTTGCCCATAGCAGCAGAAGTATATGCGATGATAGAAGAGGGGAAAGACCCTCTTCAAAGCGTAAAAGACTTGTTACAATAAAATAGTATATAATTCAAGTAAAATATAAAATAGGAATGACCAAATGCATTTGACATTAAAAATAAAAAAGTTAACACTTTTACTTTTTTTCACTGTACTCTTTGCAGATGATGTTAATTTAACGAAATATCCTATTGGTTTTGAGGGGCAGAAATATTTTGACAAAAGTGCTTTAGAAGATGCTCTGGGTGTTGACAATAAAAGTTTTTATGAATTTTGGAAAACAGACAATCCTCTCATAAAAGTAAAACTCTTACCAAGTTTAGTAGAGACACTTGAAAGCTTTTATACCTCCGAAGGTTTTTATGATGTTTCTGTGGGTATGAAAGTTTCTAATAAAAGAGTCCATGTCACTATAGAAGAAAATGAACCTGTTAAGGTAAAAAAGATAGAGATATCTAGTGATTATAATATTACTACATTTATTAACCTAGGTAAAGAAGATATCTTTAGAGCCAAAGCTTTTATAGAGAGTAAAAACAAAATCATTTCAGCTTTGTTAAAAGATGGGTATTGTTCCTATGATTTAGACACAAAAGCCTATGTTGATTTAGAAAAACACAGTGTTGATTTAAAATATGATTTGAAAAAAGGAGGCATCTGTACCTTTGGAAAGTTAAGTACTACAGGGCTTAGCACAATAGATAACGATGTAATACTCTCTCGGGTAAGAGCCTTAGAAGGGGAAAGGTTTAGCACGAAACTTGTACAAGATACCTCAAATGCTCTTTATAGTTTAGGTGCTTTTGACTCTGTACTCATCAACGTAGATAGAAAGTTTTATAATGTCATACCTGTAGACATAGAATTTGAAGAAATTGCTAAGCCATACCATTTTGAAGTTGGTGCAGGTTACGACACCTATGTTGGACCAAGGGTACATGCACAACTAACAAAATATAACTTTTTAGGTAACGCACAAAAGCTAAATTTTAAAGTGGCATGGTCGAAAAAAGAACAGTTAGCTATAGGACATTATTTTCAACCAGCATTATTTGATCTGTTTGGGTATAGCATAGATTTAGGTGCAAGAATTGGATATTCTAATTTAGAATTTGATGGTTTTCATGAAGAAAAAGCATTTACAAGAGCGTATTTTCAATATGAAAATGAACGTTTAAAACTTAAAGTGGGTATGGCACTTGAAGCGATTAATATTGAGGCTTTAGATAATTTAAATGAGGGTGAAGCATTAGAACAAGCAGTTAATGAAGGAGAATTTATATTGACTTATCCTTATGTGGATGTGGTCTATGATGCTCGTGACTCAAAACTCAACCCAAAATATGGATACTACCTAGCAGGCTATAGTGAAATAGGGCTAGCAGAGGAAGATGACTCAAATATTTATATAAAAGCACAACTTGAAGCTCGTTTTATACATACATTTTCAGACTTAACCCTTGCGGTAGTTGGAAAAGTGGGTGTGTTAGATGATGAATCGGGTAAAGGACTCCCTGAATCCAAATACTTTTTTGGGGGAGGGTCTTACTCTAACCGTGCGTATGGGTTTAGAGAAATTGGTGTGATACTTTCACCCACTGAAGATACTATAAACGGTGCTTCATCCATGATGAACCTTTCGTTTGAAGCGGATTATCCTGTATGGGGAGACCTCTATGGAGCAGTTTTTACAGATAATACTATGTTAACTGAAGAAGCATATGATTTTAAAGGAGAGATAATATCCTCTGCAGGTCTAGGGGTACGTTATATGACGCCCATAGGTCCTTTCAAACTGGATGTGGGTTTCAATGTAAATGACCCTTCTCTTTATGGTATATCATTTCAAGTAGGGCAGTCATTCTAATGTCTATGAAAAAACTTTTTTTACTATCACCTGTGTTGTGGTTGGGTAAAATGATTGTCTATCTACTTGTATTTATGGTGGTATTGGGTGTGGCTATTTATGCTATTGCAAACTCTCCATGGGTGATAAAAAAAGCCATAGACAGCTTTGCTCCAGATTACAACATCACATACAGTCGTATTTATGGAAATATACTTACAGGTGTTAAAATAGATGATATACAATACAACAAACAGCTTTTAAGTAAATACGCAAGTGTGCAGTGGAACCCTGATGATTTACTACAAAAGAAGATAGTCATTAACCATGTAAGCTTTAAGGATGTAAATGTAGATGCGATTAAAGGGCTTGTGTCGGCCTTTTCTACTGAGAGCAATGAAAGTTCAACTCCTTTTATGTTTGATGTTCAGATAAAGAATCTTCATATTAGCATTGACCCTTTTATTGAAGAGGGTATAACTTTTAATAGCATTGATGTAGAAGCAAAAGATGTTTTGTATGCACATGATGCAATAGAAGTTGCACACAGCACCTTGAAATTAGACTCAAATGTCACAAAAATCTTACTCAAAGCCAGTTTAGAAGAAAATGTTTTTAATGTAGATGAACTTAGCGTGCAAGACTTAGATGTGTTGGCTTTGCAGCAGTTATTTATTAGCGATGAAAATGAAAGCATTGTTACTGAGGAAAACAGTACAAAAACAGAAGAAAGTCAAAATTCATTTATACCAAAAGAGGTAAGAGTAAGGACATTATCTATAGGTATTCTTCCTCTTGTCTATGACAGTGTAGAAGTTGATGGTCTTACTTTAGGCATGAAAGATGCCCTTTTTGACATACCTACATTGGTACTTAAAAAAGCAGCTGTCAGCATAGATGCCAAGACAAATTTAACAAATGCCATACATCAAGGACATATAAAAAATAATCAACTCACAGGAAATCTTAAACTACTCCCTAAAGGGGCATTGTTCACGACCTATGATTTACCTTTAAATCCTAAAGCTTTGCGTAAGTTAGACATACATGTAGATATATCTAAAGAAAGAATCATAGCAAATATAGATACAAACATATCACAGCTACTCAAGGCAGATAAAGACGCCTTTAATGTAGACATAGACAGTTTAGAGTCCACTGCCACTTATGATATTGACTCGGCTCATCTCAATGTTAAATCTAAAGCAGAAGTAAGTACTCCTTATGCTGAGCATATTATGGTTGACAATATTTTTACGATGGATGATACTATATCATACACAGGTGATGTGCTTATAAAACAAATTATAGGTGTTGATGCTAAGTATGTTAAAGCTCTAAATGATTTAAAACTCACCTATTTTGGAAATGAAAAGAGTATACATACGACTATTGACTCTGCTGGGCTAAAAGGAACATTTACCTCAGATGATTTTAAAGAGGCAAACCTACACCTCGAAAGTAAAGAAGCACTTGTGTTACGAGACTATGTGACACTTCCCACTGAACTAAATACAAGCAAGGCTTCAGTGGAGATAGATGTTCCTCTCACTTTTGAAAGTAATGCCAGCTACGTTGCCACAGTTAAAATAAAATCAAACGTGGCAAATATAGATGCAAACGTAAGTTATAAAGATACGCTACATCTTGTAAGCCTTGTAGACGTACCAAAAGACTCGCTTTTGAGACCCTACAGTGCTGAACTAAAATGGGACGCACTTATGCCTATAAAAGTTGAGGCAGACCTTTTAGAAGAAGGTATAGAAGCAAAAGTTCTTGCAGGTACTTTACAAACAAAAGCAAAGTATGACTTCAATGCTACAGAAGTAAAAGGAATCATAAATTTAGGGGGATTACAAGCAAATATTTCTGGTGTAGCCCAAAAAGAGATAAAGATTGATTCTAGCATTACGGCTGTACCTTTACTTATGAAAAGCATAAGTGACATTTACACACTTGAAGCACTGCCAAAAGTTGAGGGTAGTGCAAAAATTTCACTTTTAATAAAAGAACTTAAAACAGCTAAACTTTCAGTAAGTTCACCGCTGCTTGTGTACCACTCTGACCATAAAACAGCTATGGATATTTCAGATATTGATATGTCTGTACAGTATGAAGAAGGTAAAGTAGTACTGGAACACTATAGCGTCACGGTGAAAGATGAAAAAACCTATGCCACAAAGCCCTCTACTCTTTCATTTTCAGAGAACCTTCTAACACTTAAACCTCTGTGGGTAAATGATACGTTGAAAGCTGAGGGAAGCTATGATTTAGAAACAAAAAAAGGTAAAGTACTTGTCAATGCAGACACCTTACATATCTCTCATGAAATGATAGACCTAGATAGCAACATAGACATCATCACCTTACTAGATGGAAATAAAACAAATGTTAAAGGTAAAGTTGTATTACTTGGTGGAGATATACACTATGATCTTTCTAAAAAAAGTTTTGCTTCAGATAGCGATATACTCATCGTTCAAGATATGAAAGATGAAGAGCCAAGTGTATTTATGGATAACTTAAGTGTTGAAATGCAAGTGAGTAGTAAAAAACCTTTGGTCTATAAAAAAGGTGCCATTAACATGAAAGCAAAGGTGGATGTCGGTATCCATAAAGCGGAACATTCTGAACTGTTGGTTTTGGGTAGTGTTGAGGTTCTAAAAGGTGGTACGTATATGTTTCAAAACAAAAAGTTTGTCATCGACTCAGGGTTTGTGCATTTTACAGGTAACCCAAGCAAACCACTTTTGGACATAAAAGTAAAATACCAAGCCCTTAATCATCTTGTAACCATAGGTATCACGGGAAGTGCAGACTTACCACAGATTTCTTTTTCTTCAAAACCATCTTTGAACAAAGAACAGATACTCTCTCTTATCTTGTTTGACACAGAAGCTGGAGCAGGTACAAACTCAGGTGATGACATGATGAAAATGATGGGAGGTGCCATGGCAAAGTCAGCACTAAACAACATCGGTATTAAGTTAGATCACTTAGTACTTGGTGAAGGTAACTCCGTAGAAGTAGGTAAAAAACTCACAGACAAAATAACCATTATTTATGTTAACGACATCGTCTCCGAAGTCAAACTAAAATACAAACATGGACGCCACACCGAAAGTGTTATAGGTGCGAGTGAAGAGTCACAGTCTTATGATATTATTTATAAAATGGATTTTTAAAAGACTGGTACTAGTTCAGATTTACAATTGAACCTATTAACGTAACCCAAGGATGGATAATGCGATTATTTAATACACTAATGATACTACTTTTACTTACGATGGTGTCGGCAATCTCGCTTTCACTTTATCATACATATGAGGACTATATAGTAGATAGTAAAAGTAGCAAAATATCTTCATTTTCAAGGGCGATGACATCGGTTCAAACTAGACTAGAGTTAGAACGTATGCAAAGTATAGTCTATGTATCTATGAAAAATGAAAAAACATTCTTTAGTCTAAAACAAGCTAGAAAACATACAAATGAAATGCTTGAGTTACTCAATATCAACATAAAATATAGCAAAAATAGTGCAGTAAAGTTAAAAGCTTTTGAGTATTTTAAAGTACATTTAAAAGTGCTAAGAGAGGAGATAGATAGTTTTAAAAACAATACTATTACTAGTGCATATAAGTATGAATATGAAAAAGTTTTTATTGCTTATGTAGACTTATTTGATACTGTAAAATTTGAAGCTAGTTCTAAAGAAATAGAAGAGTATTTAGTTCTTTATGAAAACTATATGAACATCAAAGAAAACACAGCAAATGAAAATGCTTTGGTATATAAAAAACTTCTGATGAAAGAGAGTATGAATACAGATGAACTAAGGATGTGGAAAGAGTTGCAGGAAAATGATATTTTCCCCTCGTTGTTATACTTTGATGACGCATTTATAAATGATATCAATAGTTTACTCAGCAGTGAAACCTATAGTAAGTTTCTTAGTTATGAACGTGAAACGATAGAACTTGAGTCCAAACAAGGTAACTATAGTATAAGTGTTGAAGGATGGCTAGGTAAAATTTCTGCAAAGATGGATTATTATGAAAGTGTATTTTCTTTGTTGCAAGAAAAGATACACAGTATAGAAGTAGAACAAACACGAAAGCAATGGTACATTATGTTAGCACATGTACTTGTCATAGTCTTACTCATGTGGTTTTTACTCAAACCAATCAATATGTATCTCAAGACCTTTAGAAATAAATCCATCTCTATAGAACGAGTGAAAGACATTGAGTTGGTTTTTAATACAAATCAGCAAGAAGAGTTAAAGTCTCTTTTAGAAGATGGCAGGCTTGATAATTTGTACAAGTTTATTATCCAAGCTATTAAAGATGCAAACCAGACAAAAGACTTGTTTCTTGCAAGTATGTCACATGAAATACGTACACCACTCAACGGTATATTAGGTTTTACTCAGTTACTAAAGCAAACTGAGGACAGAGAAGAACGTGAAGAGTTCATCTCTGTAATTGAAAAGAGTTCACAAAACCTTTTGACTATACTCAATGATATTTTGGATTTATCTAAAATAAAATCCCAAAAGATAGAGCTTGAGAAGGTAGAGTTTGACCCTGTCGATACATTTGAGTCTGCAGTTGAGTTATATGCGGCAAAATCTGCTGAAGAGAACATCAACTTCACACTGTTTGTAGACCCTACATTGCCTTCATTACTCATAGGGGATCCTACTAAGATTTCTCAAGTCATTATTAACCTTATTAGCAATGCCATGAAATTTACCTCACGCAATGGTGATGTGGCAGTAAGTATTAAAAAGGTTTCTGAAAATGGAAATGATGTGAGTGTTAAGTTTTCAGTTACAGATACAGGTATAGGTATAACGATGGAACAGCAAAAAAATATTTTTGATGCCTTTACTCAAGCAGATGTAAGTACCAGTCGTAAATATGGAGGAACGGGGTTAGGTTTGTCTATTTCTGGTAAATTTATAGCTGTGATGGGTAGTAAATTAAAAATAAGAAGTCTTAAAGATGAAGGTTCTACTTTTTATTTTACTTTACATTTGACAAAATCTAGTAATGCTAAAAAGCGAATAGTACCTAAAATGGATGGTCTAACCGTGGGTATACTAAACCCTCATATAGATGATAACTATATGATAAATACTAACCTTGAAACTTATCTAGTCTACACTGGTGCAGAGGTAGTACATTATACTGATGAGGCTTTACTTGCCTTAAAAGAGAATGGAGTGGCGTTGCCTGACTTCTTATTTATAGACCAGATGTTACGATATAGAAGTGGTGAGATAGAGAAGTTCTTAGACTTTAAGACAAAAGTGATTGTGATGACAACGGGGGACCAAAAGAGAAGTTTAAAAAGGTACAAAAAATATATCAATAAAATACTCTATAAACCAGTTAACTTCTCTAAAACACTACGTATGTTAAGTAAAAACGATGAGACAAGTGATATAGAACATAAAATAATCTTTGAAGACATTCATGTCTTGGTCGCAGAAGATAATGTCATCAACCAAAAATTGATGATGAATATACTTTCAAGATTAGGGATAGAAGTTTCTATTGCCCAAAATGGTAAAGAGGCATTTGAACTACGTAAAGAAGT
>Ga0256840_1003073_pt1 | contig 13882 bp, 11 predicted proteins | sample 355202metaG_FD_185969 | JGI IMG/M metagenome (GOLD analysis project Ga0256840, IMG submission 185969) | Hydrothermal vent microbial communities from Mid Atlantic Ridge, Atlantic Ocean - 355-202 | ecosystem: Environmental > Aquatic > Marine > Hydrothermal vents | place: Atlantic Ocean: Mid...
CTCGTTGAGTACTCGGCTCTCCACCTGTAAATGGGTGTCATGGCCTATCTCCCTCCTCACTCTTTCCAGATCCGCTACCGCATCGGCAAGATCCGGCTCAGGCAGCTTAAGAGGCGTCTTGTAGATGGGGGCTGGTGGCGTAACTTCTGCCTGTTCTGACAGTTCCATGATCCATGACGCAGATTTTTTTGCAATTGGTCTGATAAGGGCCTTCTTGTCCATCTGTGATTCAGCAGGTACACGAACCACTATATCTGTCAATGGAATGGTTGTGCAGGCACGCCAAGCCCCGTCTGAGAGCTGATCTCCCTGGACCTCTCCCTCCTCTATATAAATCCTGCATTTGTCACATACTCCAGCGCCTCCGCATGAGGCATTGATATGGACACCAGCCTTCATGGCTGCCTTCAGGATGTTTTCCTGGTCTGTGAACTCAATAGATATATTGGATGGCAAAAAGGTAATTTTAGGCATCTTCTCTCCCTCTGCCTGAAAGGTTTCTCCTTTCAAGATTATTCTCAAGTTTTATATTTCATCTTCAATGAAAAGATCTATAAGGTTTAGCTGAATATAACATATAGTGTTTTAGCTTCTCTTTTTTAATCCAAATAGTATGTTATCAGCAAAAATGGATATGGATCAGGTTTAAAAGCCAATAGGGCTATGATAATATCGAAAGATCTATTTTTAGTCCAGTTTTTAACCCTGCAGGTCGATATAATAAGAAAACTCAAAAAGAGGAGAATTGCTATGAAAATCCTGGTCACTGGTGGGGCCGGTTTTATCGGATCCAATGTAGTGGATGGATATGTGCAGGCCGGTCATGATGTAGTAGTGGTTGATAATCTCTATTCCGGCAAGCTGGAAAATATAAATCCGAAAGCCAAGTTTTATCTGATGGATATTCGTTCGGATGAGATTGGAAAGGTGTTGGATATAGAGCGGCCGGATGTAATCAATCATCATGCCGCCCAGATCTCTGTGCCTTACTCGGTAGAGGACCCGCTGTTTGATGTTTCCGTCAATATACAGGGATTCGTTAATCTCCTAGAGGCAGCCAGGCAGCATGAGATCAAAAAGGTCATCTTCATTTCATCAGGTGGAGCCATCTATGGTGAGGCAGAGGAATATCCTACTTCTGAGAGCTATCCACCCCAGCCGCTTTCACCCTATGCCATAGCGAAGGCGGTTTCAGAGGATTATCTCTATTTTTACAACCATCAGTATGGTCTTGATTATACTGTGTTGAGATATGCCAATATCTATGGACCAAGACAGATTCCTCATGGAGAGGCCGGTGTTGTGGCCATATTCATGGACAATCTAGTGGCAGGCCGGAAGAGTTTGCTATTTCATTTTCCTGATGAACCGGATGGGATGGTTCGTGATTACTGCTTTGTTGGAGATGTAGTCAAGGCCAACCTGATGGCTTTGGAGAAGGGGAGTGGCCAGGCCTTCAATATAGGCACCGGTGTGGAGACCAGGACCAGGAAGCTATACGACACAATATATGAGCTCATGAAGCCGGAGTTAAATCTTTCAGATGAGCTGGCTGAACTGGAGTCACAGGATGCCAGGGCCGGTGACCTAACCCAGAGTTGTCTCAAGATAGACAAGGCCAGAAAAGAGCTGGGCTGGGAACCCGATTTCCAACTCAGGGAAGGACTCAGAAAGACCATGGAGTGGCGCCTTTCCAGATAGCCAGGATCTTTATGAAGATATCACTGTTTCAATTTTCTCCTTATAGGAAAAATGTCTGGAAAAATTTTGAACTGGTGAAGCAGGCTGTAGAGGAGTCCGCTTTGCAGGGTTCATCCATTATTGTGCTGCCTGAGCTTTGGGCTTCTGGGCCTTTGATGGAACCGGCGCAGGCGGAAAGGGCAGCAGCCGAGACAGCAGAGCTGCTGCCTGAACTGCAACAGATTTCTCAGGGGAATAACCTGATAGTAGTAGGGGGGCTGTGTGTGAAGGAGCAAGGCATGCTCTACAACAGCCAGGTTTTCAGCATGCCTGACGGTTATCAATATGAATATCGAAAGATCCATCTGTTCCCACTGTTCCGGGAACCGGAGATCTTTACTCCAGGCAAGGGGGCTGCTCCTGTATCTCTCGGGTTTCATGACCAGGAAAATTGTCTGGCAGGTCCAATGATCTGCTACGACATCCGGTTTCCTGAGCTGGCACGGCACCTTGTCAGACATGGGGCTTCTGTGCTTATTGTGTCAGCCCTATGGCCCATGAGCAGGATCGATAATTTTGAGCTTCTTTGCAGGGCAAGGGCCATGGAGAGCCAGGTCTTTCTTGTGGCAGCAAATGGTACAGGGAGAACGGGAGGTCTGGAGTTTGGAGGCAACTCCTTATGTTGCGGTCCTGATGGCGGTTTCATCTGCAGAACAGGCAAGGGGGACGGTCTTCATACATTTGAGATCTCTCTTCCGGCGGTAAAACAGCGGCGTGCCCTGTTCTCCAGCGCTTTATCTCCCAAACCCTGGGAGCTTAACTCTGCCTCCAAGATAGTCTCCTTGGCCCATCTGAAGGAGATGGTTAACGCCCGCAGGGCTGCTGGACAGAAAATGGCCTTTACAAATGGATGTTTTGATATTCTCCATGCCGGGCATGTGAGTTATCTTGAAAAGGCCCGGTCGCAAGGTGATTTCCTTGTTGTCGGCCTCAATAGCGATAGATCTGTGCAGAGGATCAAGGGCCCGGAAAGACCGGTCAACCCTGAGGAGCAACGTGCCAGGGTTCTTGCTGCCCTTGGGTGCGTGGATTATGTTATTCTCTTTCAGGAAGAGACCCCCAAGATCCTTATCGAAGCGCTTGTGCCGGATATTTTGGTAAAAGGCGCAGACTGGCCTGAAGATCAGATAGTTGGGGCAGATTTTGTTAAAAGGCATGGAGGCAGGGTGGAGCGGATCGAGTTTGAGGTGGATATATCGACAACGGCGATTATTGAGAGGGTTTCAGGTAGGAATTGAGAATTTATCAGGCTGCACTGTATCGTTTTATTTTTTTTTAACACTCTGCACTGGTTCAGATCTTTTTCGGTAGTGGCTGACTCCTGTAATAACTGCTATGTAAGCCATGGCAATGTTGGTGTTGATCCACTGCGGAACTGATATCAAGGTATGGATGGCCAGGGCCAACAGTCCCAGAAAAAATCCTGCTGTCAATAGATCTTTATCAACGAATATAAGGTGGAAACCGGTTTTTCCCACCATTATGCCGATCCATAAGCCAGCGAGAGCTGCCACAATGCCCCCTTCTATTAGGAGTTGCAAAAACAGGTTGTGGGCATGATGGATTACAGGGGGATATATGTTCTTTTCATTCAACCAGTTATAACCTCTCTTTTTCAGAATACGTTTTTCAATGCTATCCCCATATCCCCAACCCAAAAAAGGCCTTTCTTTTATAAGCAGCCAAGAAGCCTTGTAAATTTCATAGCGTTCTTTCATGCTGCTGTCATTGACAATACGTTGCGAAAAGTTGTTGTGGGTGATGATAAAGGATAATGATGCCCCCAAAATTACCAAGACGAAAATAATTGTTGTGAGCAGTCTCCGTCTCATCAAGGCTATTAAAAATGACAGAGCGATTGTAACACCTATGATAGATCCTCTGGTTCCAGTGTTTAAGAGTGCATATGCCTGGAGGATAATTGTTGGAAATATAATAAATCGAATCCAGCGTGGTTCTGACAGGAAGCAGACAATGGTCACAGGAATGATCAGATCAAGGTATTTACCCAGTTGTGTTGGTGTATCGAACAATCCTTCAAACCTGAAACCGGAAAAGTTTGTGACTTGATCTGTTAGAAGAAATCCAGATACTATAACTATTGTTGAAGAGACCACAATTACTGCTGCAGTGATTCTCACACGGTTGTGTGTTGTTATAAGCCTCGAACCTGAAAAATAAAGTATAATGAGTGGTACAAGGGTCTTAGTATAGCAGTGCAGGCTGTAGCTGATCTCTGTGGAAAATATGGTGGATAGGGTCATTGCCAGAAAGAAGGCAGTAATGGCCCTGTCCATGGAAGATGTTTTGAACTCTCCTGCCCAAGCGTGGAGCAGGGGATAAATTGCCATGAGGATCAATAATGTTGAGCGTACAGGAGAGTGAATATCTCCCATGATCTCTCGAAGCGGGACAATGAATAGATAGGCCCAAAAGGCCAGTAGTGAGATATGTTCTGTTCTATTTAACCATTTTTTATTACACATAATAATTAGTATGAGATTTATGCAGCGTTCGCCTATCCTTTTTTTGTTTGTGGTGTTGAAACAATCAGTTGCGTCTATCCAGATGGTTATTTGAGATTTCATGGATCTCGGTCAATAATGCATAGAGTTCCTCTTTTGCAAGATTTTTTATATGCATCTCTTTTATGTAATGAACAAAAAATCTTAGGTGACTTAACGGGCACAGAGTATCCCGAAACGAGAAGAACAGTCTCGCAAGATCCCTGGCCTGATCCTGAATATCAATTCTCCTTTTTATTACAGAACCATCCAGATCAACGACCCAGATTCTGGCCTTTTCGTACGGTTTTTCAATGATGAAATTATTGGCCTTCATATCCCCATGCATGACTTTTGCCTTATGGATGGATGCAATAAGGGCGGCCAGATTTTTTATGGCACGATTTGTCCACTCTGGATCATTTTTTCTTTTCTCAATCTGATATCGGAGCCTGTCTGCTTTGACACATCTGGTCAAAATATAACTGGACAGAAGCAGTCGTCCCTTTCTCTTTTCCATGAGAGCCACGGGCTCTGGAGTTAATACACCTTTTTTGGTCAGATGGGTTGATACCGCAATGACCTTTTTGGGTCTGGAACGTCTTAATACAGTCCTGGCAGTGTGGAAAATACCACGTCTGTTATATCGTTTAAGAAAGAAAGGTTGACCACAAATTGATACTATTCCTGCCGTGGTTTTGGCAGAATCCTTATATAGAACCTTGGCCTTTTCAAGCAGTCTGTCCGGCTTTTTGATCTGTTTTAATACGTCTGGCCTGTACAGATCATCACGTATAAGAATTCGCAACCCGCCTTTTTTTAACTTACGAAACTTTAGATCTGATTTCATTCTCACCTATTAAAAAGAAAAAGATTTATGAGATGGGTTTGACCTCAGTCGCATGCTGAATTGATGGATCAGAAGCTGTGTGTTCCTTTCAAGATCGAATAATGTTTTAACCCTGTTACGTCCTTCTTGGCCCATGAGAGATCTTTTCTGGGGTTCCAGATATAACTGTTCAATGGCGTCTGCCAATGATTTACTGTCCTTAGGAGGAACTAAAATACCTGTTTTACCATGTGATACAGCTTCAGGTATTGCTGAAACCCGCGTTGAAACTACTGGTAATTCCATGGCCATGGCCTCCAGAATCACATTGGGTATGCCATCTCTACTGCCATCTGGTGCAATTATACTTGGTAGTACAAAGAGATCGGCCTTGTCCAACGCATCCTTTACATCCTCGTGGGGCAGAGAGCCGGTAAATGTAATATACTTTTCAATTCCATGTCGAATGGCAAGTTGCTGAAGTCTTGATTCGTCCGGGCCGCTACCAATAATTTTGCCTATCACTGGAATCCCTTTTGAACGCAACAAGGCCAACGCCTCAATTAGATAATCAATGCCCTTCTTTTCTCTGAGTCTGGCTACTGTGACTGTCTTCAGACTATCAGTTTGCTCTCTTGTTGAAGGTTTTTCGGAACGAAGAAAAAGGGTTGTATCGATCCCATGATATATCCTGTGCACCTTCTCTTGCTTAATATCTTTATAGGTATTCAAGAGATATTCCCGGTTGTATCCGGTGCAAGTAGCACAGAACAAACTGTCCCGTATCTTTTCTCCCATCTGCCAACTCGATTTGAAAATGTCATTGGCATGAGCAGTAAAGCTGTACGATATTCCTGTCAGCGCAGAGATTACTCTGGCAGCCGATGTGGAGTGGTAAGCATAATGTGCATGAATGTGTCCTATATTATTGTCTATACACCATTTGGCAAGCCATGCAGCCTGTATCAGGTGGTGGAATTTTTTGCACCAGCGTTCCTTTGCAATCTTGATCATAAGACCGGTTTTTTTTGTGGAGAGTTCCATAAATGCTGCCTGGCCTCTGATAGTATGGGCACCAAGCAGTTCCCTGGCCTTAATCTCCAGGTATGGCGGCAGGGATGCCTTTTCTGTGTCCACATGGAAGGCGAACAGGTCATAGTCTATTCCCTCTCTTCTTACCTGCCGGAGTTCATTGAGAATGAATGTCTCTGTAGGAACGGGAAATCTGGTGAGTATATAGAGTAGTTTTTTCATTGTTATTTACTTTTTGGGGGTTGCATACTCTAGATTGTTGGTCCTCTTTTTTCCATATCGGTAATAGCTCATGGCATGGATTTTGGCAGTAAGGCCTCTGATATCCGACGGTCGGATGTTATTCTTTTGAAAATCCATTTCTTTGTAATAAGTAGCAATAAAGCGGAGCCGGTCTAAAGGAGTTATACACCCAAGGTTTGGATGGTTCAGTAGAGCGAGATCCCTGAAAATTTTTCGAGAATTCAGTGCATGAACCTTTCTAACCCTTTCAGTATCCATTAAGGCAAAAGATGCAGATGCACCGTTGCTCAGGCGGATACCAGACATCAGAATGTTACCTGGGTGTAAATCGCCATGGACTATTCTGTTGTTGTGCATATGGGCAATAAATTCCCCAAGACAGGAGACCAGGAGGTGTCTCATACGGCAATCCAGGTTTTCGGTTCTTAGTATTGACCTCAAGTTTTCTCCTTCCTTGTGACAGGTGACTAAAAGTGAGACATGTTGCAAAGCAGGGCATCTATTTTGCCTGACAGCTATGATTTCTGGTGTATCTATGGATATTTTTGACAGAAGCTTAGCCCCTTTCAATGCGCGCATCGCCTTGGATCCCCGAAACATGGTCTTTAAGACGGAGATGGACCTGGACTCTAGGAAATACTTGAAATAAAGCCTTTGATTTCTGAATACCGTGGTTACAACAGTGGTGCTGGGCACTGTCGAGAGCAGTGTGGTCTGGGGAAGCCTCAGGAGCTCCTCAGGTTCAAGAGAGAGAAGCTCAAGAAAATCAGGATATTTCCAGTGGTCAGCAATCCTGATCTGTAAAGATGATTGTCTCCTGTTTTTGATTGTTAGCGATTGCATCTGTTACTGTGATGATCATTGGAATGGTGCATCCACTGAATTATGCAGTGATGATCCGGTGTTTTTTAAGGATCTTAAACATAGTATCAAATCGTTTGTGATATGTATGTTCAGCAAGGACTTTTTTACGTCCTCTTTCAGCTATCTTTTTCCTTTCATCTGCTTTGTCAATGTAATAATGAATCTTGTCAAGCATCTCATCATAATCGTCAAAGACTACCAGCTCCTTGTCAGGGGTGAATAGTTCATCGATCCCTTCTACCCTGCGACACATATAAAATGCACCACAGCACATTGCAGTGTAGATCTTTACACTCATGGAGAGCCGGATCTCCGGAAATGAATCCTGCGAGAGAAAGATCTTACATCCCCTGGCCGCCTTGGAGAAGGTATCAAGATAAACAAACCGTCCGCCGTAACAGCGACATACCTTTGAGATGAGAAAGGGGATCTCTTTGAGTTTTCTTGACGGCCTTGGCCCCCACCATTTCAGATGAAAACCTGCTCTGACCACCCTTGTAAGCATCTCCCGTCTTTTAATATACTGCGGCAGTGCCCCCAGATTGCCTATAAAGCCCACATCGCATCCATAATATTTCTCTTCCATGGGTGAAAGTGGATCGAGAGGGAAAAAATCGGGGTGAACCGCCTGTGTCAGCCACTGTACCCGTGGCACTCCAGCCTTAAGATAATCCTCTATTCTGCCCTGGGTCATGGTAAAAAACATATCGCTTTCCCTGCCCATTCGCACCATGTGATCTGTGGGCGGGATTGGATCAGGATACCAAATAACAAAAGGAATCCCTCTTCTTTTTATATCTTGAACCATTCCAAGGTCCATCCCGTCTGCCTTGGTTGCAAGGGCCAGGTCATGTGATGGGTAATTTTTGAGTCTGTTTTTGAGGAGATGCAGGTCTCCAGGCGTGTCCATCCGGTCCACTTCCCAGCCCATCTCTTCAAGAGCCATGGCCATGTAATGGCCATTGTTCCAAGGCCTTCTAAACTTTGTAAGCAACAGTATCTTAGGCATATCAGTGTCGATGCTTTTTCCTGATCAGATCCTGGTATAGATCAAGATATCTTTGCATTATTTTTTCATGCAGATAGTTTCCAAGGTGGGTCTCAATATTCTGTTTTTTGATAAGGCCTGGTTTTACAAGAATATGATTCAGGGCAGATGCAAGGGAATTGATATTCTCTGGCGGAACAATATAGCCGGTGTAGTCGGGAATGACAATGTCTTCAGCCCCGCTAACCCTGGTTGTAATGATGGGAAGACCTGCGGCCATGGCTTCAAGAATCACGTTTGGAAATCCTTCATTTCCGGGGCGGGACGGAAAGACAAATGCTGTAGCACCCTTTAAGAGGGCAATCTTTTCCCTGCCCTCCTTTCTTCCTGCCAGGATAATGCGCTGATCCAGCCCCTTACTCCTGATCTGATTCCGCAGTTCTCTCTCTTTTGGTCCGCTACCAACTATCACAAGATCTATATCTGGATGTTTTTGGCATATTTGGCTGTATGCCTCTATCAGGATATCAAATCCCTTGCAAGCGACTAGCCTGCCCAGTGCCAAGATGTACGGCCTTTCCCTTTCTACAGGCGCGACATCCTTGAAGGGAGCCGGGTCAATGCCATGAGGTATCCTGACTATTTTGTCCGGATTTACTCCTGTCCCCAGTATGATCCTTTCTATCTCATGGCTGAGGACTGTTATGCGGTCTGCCATGCAGAGGGCGCGGTGAATCCGTCTGTTTCTCCTTCGATGAAAGAAGTGTTTCTCCTTCTTGAATATATTGCTTCTGCGCGGTGTGACTATGTAGGAACTACCTGTCAGGCCTTTATAAAAACTGGCACAGTAGGCTGTAGGATCAATTCCATGGCAATGGATAAGATCAAAAGGCCACTCTTTTTTGATGAGCATTAGGCCAGCAATATAACTTCTGGTAAATAGACGTTTTACAGGAAATCTATGATACCTGTACACGTGGTATGGTAAGGAAAGCTCACTGTCACCCTTTTCATGAGGAGCAAATACCCGTACATCTGCTCCTTTTTTTCTCAGGGCCATTACCATGTTATGTGTATTGCGGGGCACTCCTCCAGGTCGTGGTAGATACACCCCCATGAAGAAAAGAATTTTCATATCAGAGCCTATGTCTTTTCGTGTGCCGTTCTATTCTGGCGGCCTTGAACCGAATCAATGGTAGCAGAAAAAGAGCAGCCAGAGGTGGCTGTGGGCAGATAGCCTTATATATATTCCAGAATGATCGGATCCCATTTTTGGTGATGAAAGGAGAAGCAGAATAGAGAAGCTGGGCAAGATCTTTGATCTGTCTGTCCAAGGGAAGACGTTTGGGAAATTTTTTTACGCGCTGAAGATCTATGAGGTGGAGAGGGAGGGGTCTTTCTCTGGTGGCGCACAGGAAATGACATAGATAAAGATCCTGATGACACATTCCGGCCCGATGCATCCGGCCTGTTATCTTTGCTACCTCCTGGATGACCTCAGTGATGATCTCCGTTAAGCTTTTTCCCCTTCTTATTATTTGATCTTTATGGGATGAGTTGGCTATATTTTTTGTTGCCCACTCCTCCAGATTCATTACATGAGGTACTTCTTTAGATATCACAAAGGCAATTTTATGATCAGATCCCAAGGCTACCGGTTCAGGACCAGGTAATTTTTCCTTCCTGAAAAGCCACATGGCCTTCCATTCTGCTGCGGCCTGCTCTTCAGGTGACATAAAGTCAGGAGACGGGAGATATCTTTTTATGAAAAAGGTCTCTCTTGTGCCTCTTTTATCTACGAGATGGATTTTTAGGGTGTACCGGAAAGACAACACCTTTTTTGCAATAGAATGTCCTGGATGGGAAGCCAGTAGCTCGAAGGAATCGAGTTTGTTATCCGCAAAAATAGGCTGCCACCTTTTTGAAAGAAGAAGTCTTCCATTATCAAGTGTTATTACATCAGCCTCTGGCAGTTGGTGTTCAGTTGATTCTTTCATCCAACTCTTTGCTTTTGTCTGGCTATATCCTCAATGAGTGCCAGATTTTGTGTGATATTTTTTTCAATAGTGAATTCTGCAGCCTTGTTGTAGGCACGTTCTCTCCACTCAGGCCACTGGGCCTTCTGCCCTTCATATTCATTCATATATGTTGCCAGTTCCATGGGGTCTGAAGGATTTTTCATGATAAAACCGGTTTTGGCATGAGTCACTACCTCTGCTCCGCCTGCCTCTATGGTGGTGACAATGGGAAGACCACATGCGAGAGATTCGAGGTGCACATTACCAAATGGGTCATATTGGGTAGGCACTACCATGAGATCTGCAGCTCTGTAAAGATCGGTCATATTCTGCACTCGCCCAAGGAATCTAATGTTTTTGGCAAGACCTGTTCTGTTTGCCAGTCTCTTATATCTGTTAATATCTCCTGAACCTGCTACTATCAGCTTGAAGGGGTGTTTCAGTAGGCCTGCTGCCCTGATGACGATTTCGAGGCCTTTTCTTCGAAAATCCATACCAGCAAAGAGATACAGGGTTTCTTCAGGCTGTACCTTAAGCTGCTTTCTGGTGGATAACCCTTGTTCATGTCTGCCTGGATTAAAGATAGTCAGATCAACACCATTGTAAATTACTTTTATTCTTTTTGGATTTACATTGTAAAATTGTTTGATCAGTTTTGATTCCCGCTCAGATATGGCCACGATTCTTTGTGCTTTTTTAGGCCCTTGCAGAACATTTCGCTCCAGCTTCAGGAGAAGGCGGTGTCTAATACTGAGTCGGCGCCATAAGGTCTTAAGAGGCGAACGGTAGTTCAGGTGAAGATGATAGCTATGCAGAGGATCTGTAAGCCTATATATATCCACGGGATAGGTCCTGGAAAGGGAATAACTCACGGCCTTTGGGAATCTTGTCAGGGCTTGCTGAACAGTGATGTGAAACAGGTAATTTTTCAGACTGGAAGGACCTTTCCGTTTACCAGTATCAATGAAGGTGATCTCCTGCTGGATGTGTCGATCAATTCTGGCGCCGATGAATATCACCTTGACACCTGCTGACAACAATCCTTTTACAAGCATCATGCAGTAACGTTCCGCACCGCCCTGCAAATAACTGCATTCTGGCCTGATCACAGCAACCTGTAATTCATCTTTCATAAGAGAGTTCCGTGTTGTTTATGATCAGGTTTATCCCATTCATAGTTGTAGATCAGTTCAGTCATGCACGATAACTTCGTAATTTTCAACCAGTTTTTGGTCCTCATGTGGTTGTTTTGAGAATACGAAGACCCATTTTTTTTCCGGAATATCCGATGGATCGTTGATTACAGGTATAGTTTTATCTAAGTAAAAATGGAGAATCGGAGCAAGCCGTTCATCATTCGAGTAGATTTTATATCCCTGATCTACCAGTTTTTTGAGCCTTAAGGCGATCTCTTTACGCTCAGGAAGATAGTCCGGTGTAGTAAGATAATGACTTTTCAGGGCAAAAAGGCCTATAAATACAGTTACTGTAATAATTATTGACAATGCCTTTTTACATTTTGTATCAACACATAATTCCCACATCCCTTTAAACCCTACTACTGACAGTATGGTCATTATGGGGAATACTGGAAGAATATATCTCCTTGACTTATGAGAGGCCCACGAAGCCAGACAAAAGTAGGTAATCCAACTGAATACCAGAAATAGGTTCTCTTTGGAAATAATGTTCCTGTTGCAGTATCTCCGTTTCTCTTTTTTTAGATAGTGGCGTGCAAGACAGATAACTATCCAGAAAGATGAAAGGCTGGCTATAACACCTGATAGTCTGAACCAGCGCCACAGATTTGTAAGGTAATATTCAGGAGGTCTAATAAACTGGGTCAGGAAGTCTGATTCATAATTTGCTCGCTCAAAATATTCCTGTCCTATGTAGATGGATAAGAATTGTGAAGATGCTGCTGCTTGAGCTGCAAACCAGAACAGAAAGGGTAAGGAAGCTGCCACGGATGCTACAAGGTAGTATGGAACCAAGCGTTTTTCCATTAAAAAAAGGAAAATGATGGTTGCGCATGGCAGGTAGAACGCAAGAGGACCCTTGCTCATGGATGCGATGACAATCCCTATTGAAAACAGTAATGGGCAGTGAATGTTGCGTGATTTTATAGAGGAATAACTGCTATTGATCCGTGAAAGATGGATTGCAATGGAAATAACCGCAAGAGCGAGACCAAAAATAAAGGCGGTATCGGTCAGTGCCTCTCGAGATACACGTATGATGTTAAAGCATCCAATCAATAGCCAGGGAGACAATCCTCCAAACAGTGGGCCGGCTAGGTTCCAGGCTCCCCACAGTGTTACTACGAAAATGCCAAAGCCAAAAAGGGCGTTGGGCAATCTTAGTCCTAATTCGTTTATGCCAAACAGTTTATATGAGAGAGCTGTGAGCAGATAGACCAGAGGTGGTTTTCTTACTGAAAGCTCACCGTTGACTTCTGTATTGATTATGCTGCCTGTGTGATAAATATATAGACTTCTGCCTGCCGTTAAGGCCTCATCTCTAAGATCAATGCTGCCCTGACCGATATTCCAAAAGATGAGAATTGCAGCAGCAGCCAATCCTGTTATGGCCAAGATTATTCCAAGTTTTTTTTCATGGGATTCCACGTTTTTCATGGCTCGCTCAATGATCCTGTTTGTCACTGCTGCCGGATGGATTTCCCTCCTTCCCGGATGACCAGGTTTGATAAAGCTCTCTATAGAGCTCCGCTGATTCAAGCAGTTCCCGATGTGTTCCCTGTGCTACTATGGTGCCATGATCCATAACGATGACTTTATCTGCATTTATTATGGTGGAAAGACGATGAGCAATTACGATGGTGGTTCGGCCTCGCATTACCTGCTCCAGGGCCGCCTGTACTGCCTGTTCTGATACGCTGTCCAAGGCACTGGTCGCCTCATCCAGTATAAGAAGTGGAGGATTTTTCAATATGGCTCTTGCTATAGCGATCCTCTGTCTCTGACCTCCTGAAAGATTGAGACCACGTTCATCCAATACCGTATCATAGCCATCCGGTAATGAAATAATGAAATCATGGGCTTGTGCCTTTTTTGCTGCCTCTATCACATCTTGTCTTGATGCACCTGGTCTGCCAGCCCGAATGTTCTCAAATATGGTGTCAGTAAACAGGATGACATCCTGGGTTACAATGGCCATCTGGGCCCGGAGATCCTTAAGTGACAGTTCCTGAATATTTTTCCCATCCCATAGGATTTTGCCCTTGAGAGGTGTATAAAATCTGGGCAGCAGATCCACAAGGGTACTCTTGCCGGCCCCACTTGGTCCGACAATGGCAAATATCTTACCAGCACATATATTTAGATCTATCTCTCTGAGAACCTCCACATCTGATCCTGGATAGGCAAAGGAGACCAGATCATATCTTATGTTATGGTGTAGTCCTTTGACCGGTAGCCCACGAATCGGCTCGGGTTTTTTGTTGAGAAATGAATCTACACGTTCCAGGACCCCCAGGGTTTCCTGAAATTGTCCATAAGCCCGCCCTATTTTTTTTAGAGGAGCAAAAGCCATGATGATAGCGGTAAGTACCGAGAAAAAATCACCAGAAGTCATTTGGCCCTTGGCAACCAGCATGCCTCCATAGCCCAAAATGATGGCAACTGCCATGCCCGACAGGCAGTCA
>Ga0256840_1003074_pt1 | contig 13881 bp, 14 predicted proteins | sample 355202metaG_FD_185969 | JGI IMG/M metagenome (GOLD analysis project Ga0256840, IMG submission 185969) | Hydrothermal vent microbial communities from Mid Atlantic Ridge, Atlantic Ocean - 355-202 | ecosystem: Environmental > Aquatic > Marine > Hydrothermal vents | place: Atlantic Ocean: Mid...
TCAATGCGAGGGAGCGATTTTCTTTTGTTATTCTGAGGGAGCGATTTTCTTTGGTCATTCTGAGGGAGCGAAGCGACCGAAGAATCCACAGGTCGATTAGTGGATCCCTTCGCCTTCGGCTCAGGGCAGGCTCTTCGCTCCGCTCAGGATGACGACTTACCACCCGTCATTCTGAAGGAGCGAAGCGACTGAAGAATCTATTAATGGATCCTTCGCTCCGCTCAGGATGACAGGAAGAAGGAGCTTCGGCTCAGGATGACGGGGGAAGGAAGGACTAGGATTGACGACTTACCACCTGTCATCTGAGGGCCTTGAGTCCGAAGAATCCACGGAATGAGTATTATTTGATAAAAAATGGATGAAAAGAAATATTTTGTCTATATCATAACCAATAAACGCAATGGTACTCTATATATTGGAGTAACTAACAATTTAATTAGAAGAATTTACGAACATAAAAATAAGATTATTGATGGGTTTTCCAAAAAATATGGTCTCGATAAACTAGTTTACTTTGAAGAATTTTCTTCCATTGAAGAAGCAATTAAAAGAGAAAAGTATTTAAAAGGGAAGAAAAGGCAGTTTAAGATTAATTTAATTGAAAAGGCGAATAAAAAGTGGGAGGACCTTTATTATAGGATCATTAAGTGAGACCTTTGTCATGTTTGAGAAAGGGGTCCCTTTGGTCATTCTGAGGGAGCGAAGCGACCGAAGAATCCACAGGTCGATTAGTGGATCCCTTCGCCTTCGGCTCAGGGCAGGCTCTTCGCCTACGGCTCAGGATGACGACTTACCACTGTCATTCTGAGGGAGCGGAGCGACTGAAGAATCTATTAATGGATCCTTCGCTTCGCTCAGGATGACGGGAAGAAGCTTCGGCTCAGGATGACGGAAAGTAAACAAGAACAGTGATCAGTTAGCTGTGATCAGTTTCCTGTAAGTTGTAGAGGCTAATGGCGAAAGGGCTAAGGGATCCGTTCCCATTTTTCGTTCCGAAAAAAAGGGAACGGATCCCAACACACTGATTTCATTTCTGCTATAATACCCCCTATGGCTAAGAAAAAACTTCCCGTAGGCATTCAGAGTTTCGTAGAGATTCGCACCGAAGGTTACTATTACGTTGACAAAACCCCCTTTGTGAAAAAGCTCGTTGACGAAGGCAAGTATTTTTTCCTTTCGCGCCCTAGGCGTTTCGGTAAAAGCCTTTTTCTCGATACCCTGCGCCAGGCCTTCCTGGGAAAACGTGAGCTCTTTAAGGGGCTTTTCCTCGAAAACAATTGGGATTGGTCTAAAAACTATCCCGTAGTCTATATTTCTTTTGGCTCCGGGGTACATCGAAGCTTTGACGAACTTCAAAATACTTTCCAGGAAATATTTCTCGAACACGAAAAATTCTACCAGGTAAAATTGACCTACCCCTCTATCAAAGGTCGCTTCAAGGAACTGATAGAAGTCTTAGTGGAAAAACATAACCAAAAAGCTGTTGTCCTTATCGACGAATACGACAAACCCATCCTTGACAACATCCACAAACCAGAGCTTGCCGCCGAAATACGCGAAGAGTTAAAAAACTTCTACTCCGTGCTCAAAGACGCTGACCCTTATCTCAAGTTTTGCTTCCTTACCGGCGTTACCAAATTTTCCAAGGTTTCGATTTTTTCAGGGCTGAATAACCTAGAAGACATAACTATTTCCCCTGATTACGCCACCATCTGTGGCTACACCCAGGAAGAATTTGAAAACACCTTTGCCGACCGCCTTGAAGGTATCGATCTCGAAGAAGTCCGCCGCTGGTATAACGGTTATTCCTGGCTTGGCGAGCCTGTTTACAATCCCTTCGACATTCTGCTCTTTCTGCGAAGTTATGATCTTCGGCCCTACTGGTTTGAAACCGGCACACCTACTTTTCTGATAAAGCTCCTTACGGAAAAAAAATTTTTTATCCCTGAGCTTGAGCACCTTGAAGTTGGCGAAGAATTGCTAGAAAGCTTTGAGATAGAAAGCATTAAGCCAGAAACGATTTTATTCCAGACCGGCTACCTCACCATAGAGAACAGATACGAACTTATGCCAGGTGAGGCGGTTTATCTTTTGCGTTTTCCGAACGTGGAAGTGAGAAAGGCCTTTTCTGACCATCTTTTGAATTATTTTCTGGAAGATTTGTCCAAGAAGACGGCGAACAAGATCCGCATGGCACGGGTATTAAAGGCCGGGAAAGTCTCTGAGTTGATGGAGGTATTTAAGGCGTTTTTTGCCTCGATTCCCCACGACTGGTACCGAAAAACAGAACTTTCTGGCTACGAGGGCTTTTACGCAAGCATCTTTTACTGCTACTTTGCGGCCTTGGGGCTCGATGTGCGGGTAGAAGAGGCCACGAACCAGGGTCGCCTGGACATGGCGGTGATGTTTGAGGGCAGGTGTTATATCTTTGAATTCAAAGTCGTGGAGGATGAGGCTGAGGGCAAGGCGCTTTTGCAGCTAAAAGAGAAGCGCTACGGGGAGAAGTATCAGGGCAAGTGCGAAAAGATCTGGCTCATCGGGGTAGAGTTTAGCAAGCGCAAGCGGAACATCGTTTCTTTTGAGGTGGAGGAGGTTCCCTGAGATCGCTTCGGCGCTTCGTGCCTTGTAAGTATCTCGCGAGAAAGTCCGTAAGAACCATTTTTGATCCGAATTTGCAAAGGTCTCTTTTTAAATTATGGCTCCTGTCCATGTCTCAAAGGTTGGAATATCTTTTGATCTTTCTTCTGGTAGATATAAAACAACATAGGTCATATTTTTCCAACCAATAAAATCGAGACTATCTGTACATTTATAGTAGCGTGTACGCCACGTACCTGTATTTAAATATATCTGTTTCGATATCTTTTCATCTAACCTATGAATTACTCTTAATGCTACATTTTTAGGTTGATGGGTATGTCCATAAACGACATAATGGAATTCTGGACCAAGAGCAAGAAACTCTTGAGAAGCAGCTGAAATCATTTCGTCATGCTTAAACATTTTTTCTATTTTTTGGTATAAATTAAGTACCTTTTCTAAAGAAAATACACGTATTTTTTTCAGTAAAAACAAAACTGCTTGAATTTTATCAGCTTCGTCTAAAAACTCTGTCCATTTGTCGTGATGATCATACCATTTTTTTACATAAGGTATTTCATTAAATTCTTCTATGACTTCGTCTACACATTCTTCAATAACATATTTAAGACGGGCATTCTCTCTTACTTGATAGAGAAGCCATAGGATAGTAGCTGAAAGAGGCCTTACATTCTCGATGTTCTGCAAATTACGCTTTAGCGAGTCTTTTTCTTCTTCGGGCAAAGTTTGTACCTCTTTATGTTGCATAATCTTCCAGGAGATTTTAGACACAAGCTCTGTAGTAATGGGGTCCCCGATAGGGACCTGCAAATAATCTTCTAAAGTAAAAGCCGAACTACCTTCGTAGTTAAATACGTCAAACTCGTGTCCGTGGCGGGCCATAACAGCATACTCTTCACTGAGAAAAAAAGGGTTAAAGGGATCCTTACGGGGCGGATCAATTCTTAGTTGTTCACGTACCTTTTTACGTAAGGATGTAATGACCCCCTGATTTTTGCACAACTTAAGCTGCAATTACCATTATCTCAGATGGAGCCTGATACCCCAAGGCCTGATGCGGCCTCTCCATGTTGTAGTACCTCATCCAGGTCCCTATCACCTCCCTCGCTTCACTTAAACTCCCAAATCTGTGCTGCCAAATACATTCTTCCTTAAGCGTCCTGATGAACCGCTCCACCAGGCCGTTCTGCTCTGGTGTGTACGGCGTGATGAATTCCTGACTCAGACCGTAAGCCTTCGCCGTTGCTGTGTACCTCTTCGACGTAAAAACTAAGCCGTTATCGCTTCGAAGCACTAGTTTCCCACAAACCCGACCCAAACAGCCAAATCGAAAAATCAGGGCCTCCTCCAAAGCTGCCTCTGCTGTGGCCGCGTTCCCCTGCCTGGCCAAGCGCCACCCAAGAACCTCCCGCGTGGCACAATCTATCACCACTGCCAGCGTGCACCATCGGTCCCGGCCACACCAAACCATAGTCAGATCCGTGGCCCATCTCTCATTGGGCCGGCTGGCTACCGAAATGAGCCCCTTGGCCCGGGGCCGACTTCCTCTGCTCCGCTTCCTCACCTGCCAGCCCTTCCTCTGACAAATCCTTTGCACCACCTTACGATTCCACCCCAAAACCACCGCTATCCGCCGATAACCATAAGTCGGAAACCTCTCAATAACTTCCTTAACTCTCGCCACTTTTTCTTCGTCCAAAGGATTCTTACGCCTCTTGGGCTGGTAATAAAGCGTCCGCCTTGAAATACCAAGCCACCGACAAAGCTTACTCAAAGAAACCTTGTGCCCTTCAGCTTCAAGTTCTGCCTGCACCGACTTTACGACGTCTCGTCCAAGTCGAGCAGGCTTTGCACTTTTTTTAAGACTTTGATCTCAAGCTGAGCCTCTCCTAAGGCAGCATAAGCCTCTTTGAGTTTAGCTTCATATTGCTCCCGGATGTCCCGAGGACGAGCCCTAAGGCAGTTCTCCATGCCCCTTATGCCCTCATCAACCCAATATTGGATCTCACTTGGTTTGAGATCGTAGCGCCGTGCGGCTTCAGCCACGGTGGTCTTGCCTTTTAAAATTTCCAAGACCAATTGGGTTTTACGCTTTGCTGTCCAACGCTTGACCTCAGGTTCTGGTGTACTCATTTTTCCCTCCTTGCTGCATTATACCCTGTGCAGTCCTGGAGGGGGTCATTACAAGGAAGGATACTTTTGACAAAGTCGGTCGTGATTACCTGGCACGTAAATCCTTTCGGGCTCTATTGGTAGATCAAAAACAGGGGCCAAAGGTGCCGAAAGTAGATCAAAAACAGCCTTATTTTTGGCCCTTATAGCGTCAAATATCTTATTGGCGTGTACTTCCGTAGCTTTCTCGTCAACACCCCAAGGACGTTCCTTTAGGGGAACCTCAAACCAGGCTTCCGTACGCAATAAATCAAAAACATCTCCCAAAAAGACTAGCTTTATCTCCTTGACCTGATTCCCTTTGGCCTCTAGCCACTTGCACAAACCTGCCAAATCTTGAAAAAAGACCCGAAAGGCCCGCGCCGAAAGATTATGTTCCCCTGCTGTACCATCGGTAAAGTGTAAATCACTTAAAAAGACTAACATTTTGCCCTCCTCATTAAAGATGTAAAAAATCTAACCCCCTGCCAGACAAATATCTAAAAACTCCTGGGCCTTGTAAGCCCAATCTTCTTTTTCAAGAATTTCTCTAGGCACCCTGGGAGGTGCCTCTTTAAGAGCCCGGCGAATTTGTCTTTCCCAGTCTTCCATTGTCTTTGCCACCAAAAGGTAGTCGTTCCATTTTAGAATCTCAGGCAAAGGCGAGGCTACAATAGGTTTGCCGGTGGCGAGATATTCCTTGAGCTTAAGGGGGTTTATGGTCTTGGTAAATTCATTTACCAGATAAGGAAGGATCAAGACATCTAGGGCCTGCAACACCAAAGGTACCTCCTCATAGGGGACCGGACCTACTTGATAAAAGTTTGCAAACCTTGAAAAGGGCCTCAGTTCGACTTCGCTTCGACCAACAAAAACAAAACTTACCTCACCAAGTCTCTCTATTAAGAGCTCAAGCAGGGTCCAATCAAGACGGGCATCAACTAGTCCCACATAGCCTATACGAGGCCTAGGAATCTTCCCCAGACGAGCAGACTCAGAGTTATTAGATGAAATAAAACGTCTCAAGTCCAGCCCATGGGGCAATAAAAAAATAGGCTTTTTCTCCAGGGCCAATTTCCGGTAAAGCTTTTCTGAAGTAGCTATAAAAATATCGGCCTTTTTAAGGAGTTCTTTTTCCATTTGGAGGACAAGTTCTTTTTCATGGCCGGGCCACTCGGCAAAGTCATCCACGCAATAATAAACCACCCGCCTCTCTCCAAAGGCCCCGATGTAGTCGCAGGCGTTCGGCACAGTGGTGACCAAAATAGGCTTAGAGAGCCCCCGCCTGGCCAGCTCTTTTCTTACCGCCTTTATCACGGACCTCTGGTTAAATTTCCTAAACACCCCCTTATTGTAAGGGACCATAAAGGGCTGAAGCACCGAAAGCCTCTCCGGGAGCTTAAAAGAAGACTTACCTTGGGATGCGTTAATAAACATGCGCTTAATTTTTTTACCCGCCTTCTTGGCGTCTTGAAGGGTAAAACGCGGAAGCCTCATGCCAATGGTGTTCACCCACACCACCGGATAATCGCGCACGATGTATTTGAAAATATGCTGACAACTGGAAGGATGCTCACCCCAATCGTCAGAAAATACCAAAAAAGACACGGCTTTACGGGACACTATATTCTCCTAAAAGGCTAACTATTAATAGGAGCTTTTTTCCATGATAAAGCATCATCGCAAAGCGGCTTCTACGCCTGTGTACTCCCTGAGATTGCTTCGGCACTTCGTGCCTCGCAACGACCGTGAAAAAGGAAGCACGCTTGCCATGACAAGTAATGGGCGCTTCCCCTCGCCATGACTCCCCCACACCCGTCATCGCGAGGCGACGTAGTCGCCGTGGCGATCTCTTCCCTTCGCTTCGCCTAAGATTGCTTCGCTCACTGCGTTCGCTCGCCATGACCAAGAAAAATTGGCACTTGCAATGACAGGTAAAAATTCGCCCGCAATAACAGATCACTAATCACAGATCACTGTTCACAGACAGCTTCACCTTTTGCCTTTTTCTCATAGATCACCGTTCACCGATTACATCTCACAGCTCACTGATTAATTACTCCTAGCCTTTTGTTCAAAATAATTGGTGACAAAACGCCTCAATTTTATCCCAACTACCGATAAAAACATCATAAATCCAAATTATACTAAATATACTAACCACAGAAATAAAAATTTTTCTAAATTCATTACGTCTAAGGGAATAAATTTCTTTAAAAGAGAAGACCAGGTACGCGGAGAACAAACAAAGTAGGGGCACAAGGGGTAGGTGATAGCGCGAATGTCCAAAGACCAGGGCGTGAATAGCTGTAAAATAAAGGATAAGTAACCAGAAAAGCCAAACCATGGGACACCTACCAGAAGAAAGACATTTCTTTTTCTCCAGACACGGTATAGTCTCCTCTAAAAGCCCACAAAAACCCAAAATGGCCACCAAAACGTAGGACAAAGGGATACTTAAAGCAGAGATTGTCTCTAGGACCTTGTTTTTAAGGCCCGGGAAAAAACCCTTTTGCATACCGGCAATGATAGTGCGCTCAAGCTGCCAGAAATTGGTTGCTTTGATCACCGTACGTAAGGCCGTAAGTCCAGGGTGTTCTTTTATAAAGACCAACGCTTCCTTGATGGCCCAGCGTTGCTTTTCGGCCTCGTTGAGGTGGGCAAGTTCTTTTTCATGGCCCCGGTACCAGGCAATTTCAGGGGGGTTATCTACTGCTGCCCAGGCCCGGTGAAGCGGGGTATGGGCGTAATTACCCATGTAGAGATTTAGGCCTCCCATGGTATCCACCGCTACAAAATGGCCAAATACCTTATAGTTACGTATTATCCAGGGGGAAAGTGTAACCATCGCGGCCAGAAAAAAGATAAGGCCTGCTAAGAGCCCCTTGCGCTTATTAGGCCAGACAAGAAACAGAAAAACCCCTACAAAGGGAGTAAGCGGATAAGGGACACTGCGCACAAGACTGGCAAGCCCCCAAAAGATGCCGGCCAAGATCAGATAGCACCACTGCATAGACCATCCCCCCACGGTAGTATCTCTACCCTACCCACCCAGCAGATAAGACTCGTTACTGTATTTTGAACACCACCGGTATTGATAAGCCCCTTCCTGGGGCCGGTAGAGGATCAGCTAATTTTAGCGTACGAGATATAGCCTCGTCAAAGAGAGGTTCTCCAGATCGCCGCAGGAATCGCCAATGGATTATATGCCCATTGGGAGCTATTTCTAGGCTCACCTCAGCCCACAAATCTTTACGACCCTTTAAGACCAAAGGTACCTCCCAAAAGGCCTTTAATCTGGCTGATATTCGGGCTCCAAGGTCTTGGGAAACGCCTGCTCCCTTGAGACTCACCCCTTCATCCGGAAAAGGGGCTTTTTGAGACCGCCTTTTTTTTTCGGCCAACGCAGCCAGTATCTCCTTAAGCTTTCTATCTTCAGCCTCGGCGGCCAAACGGGCCAACTTCTGGCGCAAGATTCTCTCCTCATTTACACGTGGTACAGACTTAGGGGCTCGGCTTGACCTCTTCATCTTTTTCGCAAGTAGCCTTTTCTTTCTAGGCTTTTCGAGCACCCTGGGCCTTTTTTTATTTGTTTTGGGCTTAGAGGCCCGGTGAAGGACTTTGGTTTTGGGGCTTTCTGCCCCCTTGGACTTAGGTGGTAAGGCTTGTCCCGTATTAATAGCTCTTAAGTTTACACGCACAATCCGGGGAGGCTTAGGAGACCAGGATGTTGACCACACGCCAAGTCCTATTAACAAGATTAAGTGCAAAACTAGAGAAGAAACAAAGGCCCCTTTCCATTTAGCGGACATGTTCTGGCTCGGTGATAAGACCAATATTAGTTATACCTATGGCCTGAATTTCGGCCAATACTTTGGCTACCACACCATAGGCACAACTTCTGTCGGCCTTAATGTTTACCTCTTTGATCAAAGCCCTTTTTTGGGCCTCACGTAGCCATATACCCAACCGAGAAAGGGCTATCTCTTGACCATTAATAAATATGTGCCCCGTGGCGTTTATAGTAATTAAAAGCGGCTTAGTAGCCTTAAGCTGCCCGGCTTTGGTACGCGGCAAATTAACCTCCAGACCACTGGTCATCATAGGGGCGGTAATCATAAAGATGATGAGCAAGACCAGCATAACGTCTACCAGAGGGGTCACGTTAATCTCGGACATTAACCGTGGTTTAGAGTTCTTCATGGGTTATTTCCCATTGTACTAGGCCTAATCTCAACAAATCTTCTACCAGTTCGCTTAAAGGAAGGCCTATAACATTGGTCACTGAGCCCCTTACCTCCCTTATCATATAAGAAGCTATCCCTTGAATAGCATAGGCTCCAGCCTTGTCCATGGGCTCCCCAGTGGCTAAATAGGCCTCTATTTCGACGGCCTTTAACTTCTTGAACAAGACCTCGGTGCCCACACTACGTGTGCAGAGCTGTTTTTGATACAAAATAGTGTAACCGGTAAAGACCTTATGAGTACGCCCGGAGAGCCTTTGTAGCATGGCCCGGGCCTCGTTTTTATCCCTGGGTTTTCCAAGTATTTTACCCTCACACACCACCACGGTATCCGCCGCAATGATACCAGCATGGGGAAAAAGAGAGGCTACAGAGCGGGCCTTAAGCCCCGCCAAAAGAGAGACATAGTCCTCTGGCTGTTGACCTTGGGCCGGTGGTTCTGCAAGACGTGAAGGATATACCTCAAACTCTAACCCCAACCCAGCCAACAACTCTTGCCTTCGGGGACTCTTGGACGCCAAGACCAGAGGCTTTAGATCCCGAAGAATTCGCGGGCGTTTGAGGTGGTTTGTCGCGCACATTCTTCTAAACTAAGCCCCTTTATTTCGGCGACTTTTTCCGCCACATAACGGACAAAAGCCGGTTCGTTTCTCTTGCCCCTATAAGGCACCGGGGCCAAAAAAGGACAGTCCGTCTCTAACATTAGACGCTCTATGGGCACGTAGCGAACAATCTGGCGAATATTTTCCGCCCGGGGGAAGGTAACGATGCCGGTAATGGAAATATAGCCGCCAAGATCTAATATTTCTCGGGCCTCCTGTTGAGAACCAGCGTAACAGTGAAAGACAAACCTTTCGGGCAATTCTCCTCTCAACAGGTGCATAATGTCTGGTGAGGCCTCGCGGGAGTGGATTACCACGGGCAAGTTGAGCTCCTTGGCCAAGGCCAATTGGCGGACAAAGTGTTCAGACTGTACTTCTCGAGGGCTATATTCCTTGGCGTAATCAAGTCCAATCTCTCCCACAGCTACCATCTTGTTATCGGCCAGAAGGGCCCGGAGAATGGCATAGGTCTCTTCATTGGCCCTCTTGACCTCGTGGGGGTGGATCCCTGCGGTGGCCCAAAGATCATCATAGGCGTGGGCCAATTCAAGGGCTCTAATGGAGGTCTTTAAATCTATCCCTACGTTTATAATGGCCCTTACACCGGCTTCTTTGGCCCTTAATACACAGGCCTCTACGTCCTTTTTAAAGTTATCGAGATTTAAATGGGCATGCGTATCAATAAGCTCCAACATGTCTCCAAACTTACCCAAGTACCTGTAGGTATTCAAGTTTTTGGGAAAAAAGGTTGGTCACGGACTATTGCTCTTTAAATACCGAGTAGTGTCCTTTTAAAAAGGCCTCTACATACCTCTGACGGACCCTTTCATCGGCTAAAGTCATATCAAGCTGACGAGAAAAACCTAAAAGTCGGCCCAATTGATCCAGACGATGGTATAGTTCCTGACTTTCCCCGGACAAGTAGAGGGCTTGCAAGAGATCCCTGACTATCTCTACTTTAAAATCCAACCTCTCCAAGATGTCTTTCAACAATAAAAAACGCTGCTGACGCCCTTTACTCCCCGCTCCCCCTCCTTGTAACCGAAAAAGCAGGTAACTTTCCTCCTCGGCGTGGAAAAAGGCCTCTACCACCATTAGATGATAGGCCAACCGGAGGCGAAGATAGAGGTAATCTTGGGTAAGCAAGATATACCCCTTACCTCCCTCTTTGGTAACACGGCCCTCTACAAAGGACCGTGACAGTACCGAAAAGAAGCCTCCTAAATTGAATTCCACCGGTCCCTTCCAAGATATCCCCTCATGGGTCATACCCTGCCAAAGGACATGTAAGGGCCGACAGCGGAGATCAGCAATAGAGACCTCGCGCTGGAAGAGGGCCTGCCGACGGATACCGTGTCCCAAGTCCCACAAAAAAAAGGCCACTGGTAGGCGCGGATCTTGTAGAACATGCAGGGGCCCTTGTTTGCCTATATGGAACAATTCCCTCGCCCCGGCTTCGTGAGCAAAAGTAATAACATCCTGCAGGGTGTCAAAATCTGAGGGGTTAGATACCACAGAGAGATCTTCGCTTTCAGGTAGATCCATGGTAAAGGGAATCACCTTGCGCCAAAGGGAGAAAAACCCCGGCCTACTGTAGGAGAGAATCTCCGAAACCGAAGTAGCCCTAAGCCGGTGTCGCTGAAAAAAATCTCTCTGTCCTAGGCGCCAAATACCCTGCTCAGCCACGGGGCAGAGGCCGGTTATAAAAAGCTCCTCTTTGTGGGTAATTATCCACGAAAGGACATGGGGGCCCTTTAAATGGGCCATTATCCCTTGGGCATAGTTTTCCAGTAATACCAGTTTTTCCGAGGATAAAAGCCTTCTTGATTCCTCAAAGACCACCACCCCGGAGGTCTCTTTTATTAACACCTGAGGACGTTGGGGGTTTTCGGAAGAGACAGGATAAAACCACCCCTGTATCCTGTAGGAAGGGCTTTTCTGGATCAGCAAAGTCCCCTCTGTACACAACCTTTCTTTGTCTTTTTCAGGCCAATATAGGGCCTGATCTCTTATTTCCTTTAAAAAGGCCTTTAATTTTTCGGGACTAAAAGACTTTATCTCCCTTACCGGAGGCCAAAAGGGCCAGTCTTTTTGGGGACTAAACCACAAGAAGACCGACTGGCCCTTAAATTCTTCTAAATCGGCACTCCCCTCACAGATTACCTTTGTCTCCGGCACCGGAATCTTTAAGATGTTTCGTACTTCCCCAAGCCGTGCCGCGAAAGCACCCACTAAAGAGGCCTGCCGCAGGTCTATCTCGCGCAGATCAAAGACTTTCTTTCTTGCCTTTTGCGGCAACAGCTCCCGGGCCTCTTTCATCTTTTGGTCAAGTATAGGGAACAACCATAAAAAGCGTCCCGGAGCCAAATCATGGAGACAAAGTAACGTAAGCTTCGCCTTAACAGCCACTTCTTCCAAACAAGCCTCAAGGACATGTGCCTCTGCTGGTCCCTGAAGCAGGCGCTCTTCCAGATCATTTAGCAGCTTCAAACAATCGTATCTGTGGGTCAAAAGGGCCCTGTAGGCCAAATTAAGCCTCTTAAAGCGCGAAAACCCTTCACTCAGGTGAAAGGACACCAACCTTGAATCAAAGCGGCTATCTTGGCTCATGAGCTTCCAAAAGAGAAAGAATACTTACCAGGCTGTGTCTTAGGGATCTATCAAAAACAAAAGGCCACAAACGACGCAATAGTCGATACCCCCCAATCTCCTCCACCCCTGCTCCGGCAAAGGGCATATGGAACGACAAGACCAGATCTCCCCCCTGGTAGAGCCTCTGCGTGTAAGTGTCTAGACACAACCATTGCCCCTCGGATACTTCCTCCAAAAAAGAGGCCTGAAAGAGGGCGGGTATCCCTAGACGTTTCAAGTAGGCAGCCTCCATACCCATGAGGTCCCCCCCTGCCCACACAAGCCCTTTTATACCGGAAAGGGGCTTTTCTAAAAGGGAACACGTCTTCTGGGGCACAAGGAATAAGCCTCCCTTGGGGGTAAAACTAGCTGGTGCACTGACCACCCCGTGGTGAACAGGCACCCCACCCTTTACTATAAGGCTCTGGCTAGAGAAATCTAACGGGCCCGATAGAAACTCTAGGTGGTAGATCCATATCTTGTTTTGGGCATCCTTCAACCAAAGGCACCTACAAGGGCTTCGAAAATAGCGTTCTAATCGAAAGGAGACTTCTAAAATAAGACGAAGCTCATCGACCTCTAAACCAGTCACCGATGACGTCCAAAAAGGCGGAGGCTTAGGTAAAAAAAACTCCCTATCTTCTATGACTAACCTTAGCTCATGGGCAGAGGCTGGGGAAGTTGTTTCCCACAAGCCTCGTACTAAGGGCCTTGCCGGAAGAGAAAACAGGAGCAACCCCTCCAACAGGGCCTCATACCCCCAGGGCTCGCGGAGACCTTTATAGAGCTCTTCAAGATCGGGCAGAAGCTGTTTCAGGCCCCCTGGATGACAGAAAAAGAGAAACTTGCCCGGAGACCATTTGGCCCATTGTTTGCGTAAATCAGACTGTAATTTATAAGGCAGGCGCCTGTCTTTATCCTCCAACCCAAGAGAACGCTTAATGACCTTGGGCACAAATACCAAAGCAGGGGGGACCGGAATATCTAGAATGTTTCTTGCCTCAGCTAAAAGGGCCGTATTAAAACCCACCCAATCTCTATATGCCAGATCTAAAATCGAAAGATCTAACACACAGGGCAACTCTGCCTGCTCTCCGGCAAGCAGACGCTGAATTTTCCCCTCTACCTCTTCCCAAGAATAAGCCAAATCCGGGGGCAAATTCTCCAAGGCCAAGTAGTGATTTACCAAACACAATACCTCGGTTAAGAATTCCTGGAGATAAACCTTAAGGGACTCCTCTTTAAAAAAGACCTTATTCCTAAAGACCTGCTCCAAAAAGGTCAGGCGTTGGTGTATGCGCTGGTGCAAATCTTTTGCCACTTCTTGGCGCCACACCAGCATTTCAGGCCATTGCGCCTCGGCCTCCCGCATGAGTGGCGCCCGAGGATTGCTAAAAACCCTTTTTAAAAAAGAAATAAGTTTCACCCTCTAGCCCCTTGGCCGGTATGCAGCATCTATTTCCTTGCTTATTTGAAGACCTGCTCCGTAAGTAGCAGAAATTATCCTTGCCAAACTCCTTACCATATTACTAGGAGCACAAAACAACTGACAATTGAATATTATCGTGACGAACGGAGGCTACCTCCTGGCCGTCATGCGATTTTTCATAACGAGCATTTTTTGTCATGGCGAGCGAACGTAATGCGAAGCA
>Ga0256840_1003075_pt1 | contig 13877 bp, 10 predicted proteins | sample 355202metaG_FD_185969 | JGI IMG/M metagenome (GOLD analysis project Ga0256840, IMG submission 185969) | Hydrothermal vent microbial communities from Mid Atlantic Ridge, Atlantic Ocean - 355-202 | ecosystem: Environmental > Aquatic > Marine > Hydrothermal vents | place: Atlantic Ocean: Mid...
CTAAAGCCTGGACTGCTGCATCATTCGGATCGTGGTAGCCAATATGCAAGCAAAGAGTATCGTAATCACATAGATATTATGAAGATTGAGCAAAGCATGAGTCGGAAAGGTAATTGCTGAGATTACAGCCCGACCGACAGAGCGGTTTTTTCGTAGCCTCAAGAGCGAGCAACTCGATGACAAATTGTCAGAACAAAAGAAGCGGCTAAGTTAAGTGTTATTGATTACTTAGCTTTTTATAACGGTAAGCGGACACACTCTAAATTAGGCTATAAATCGCCTTTAGAGTTTGAGCGTGAGTTCCATCAGAAATAGGTCTAAGAAAGTGTCCTGTTTTACTTGACCATTACATATTTCATAGAAAGTCCAATTAGAAAGTTCAGAAAATTTTTTTAGTAGGATATCCTAGAATATCTACTGTTTTCTATGCTATAAGGTGCATTTAATTACACAATATAAGTACTCGTATGTCACAAAATAATACTCCCTTAGTCAGCATCATAATCCCTGCCTATAATGCAGAACTCTATATAGAAACAGCAATAAACAGCATCCTAAACCAAAGTCACCAACACTTTGAAATCATTATTATCAATGATGGCAGTACCGACTCAACAGAAACTGTTGTTAATCAATTTTCTGATGCTAGAATTCGTATTATTTCACAGACTAATGGAGGCATGAGTAGTGCCAGAAATGCAGGTCTTAGAGCGGCCACAGGCGAATTCATTTCTTTTTTAGACTCTGATGACTATTGGTTGCCAAAAAAACTTGAAAAACAAGTCGCACTTTTACAAGATAATCCAGACCTTGGTTTTTGTTCTACACAAACGCGCGTTGAGACTCCTGATGGTGAGTTCGTAAATGATTGGCTGTGTCCAGTTATCAACATTTCCATAGTGCATACCATTATGTCAAAATCAGCATCCATTGCAGGAAGTGCATCGAGCGTATTGGCCAGAAAAGAAGTACAACAAAAAGTAGGTTTTTTTGATGAATCACTCACGGGTCTTGAAGATACTGATATGTGGATACGCTTTGCAGCGATCTCGAATTATTGCTGTATCCCTGAAACTCTAACCGTTATTTTAAAACGCTCCAATAGCGTCAGTAGAAGTCTCAGTAATATGCGTAATAGTGGCCTAAAAGTATTACAAAAAAATAAACACTTACTAGACAAAAAATCACAAAAAAAATTTTGGCACTCAGCTTATGCCACTATGCTCTGTGACTATGCTAAATGGGAAGCAAGAAGTGGCTTTAAAGTAAGTGCACTCAATCACTTATTAGAAGCTTTAATTTATGCGCCATTTAGCCATGGACGACTTAGCCTTAGTTTAATTTATGCCATAACTTTTAACAAGCCGCTGGACTAAGGTAGTTTAAGTGTTTATTAATTCACTTTATGTAATTTTTATTTCTTACCTGTAATATTTCTTTTCACAGATAACAGCATTTTTGATGATGGCTTTATTTTTAGCCCTACCTCAATTATTTTAGCTGCCTCCGCTTTATTACCCATTTTTAAGTATGCATTAGCTAAAGCACTATAGGCGTGTATATTCTGTGGCTTTATTCTGATTGCTTCCTGATAATCAGCAAGAGCTTTTGGCATATTCCCTTGCATTTCATAAACCGTTCCACGTTTAATAAAGACAGTTGACCTAAAAGGAAAGTCTTGTACATGGAGTAAAGTATATGAAAAATGACCTGCAGCCTCTTGTAGTGCATCTTTCTTTGCTGTGTTGTTTTCGAATATTCTTTGCGCTGAACTCAGTGCATAAAGTCCTGGGCATAAATGATTCATATATAATTGATCTTTTATATTATATTTTTTATACCCATGTGTACAAAATGGAGGAAGTAATGCCTTTTCTGCTGCTGGTATCTCCCAATAATTTGCTGCTGTATTTCCGCTTATTAACAGAAAAACTAACCCAGGAATAATTTTCCACTTATTAATTTTTATTTTTCGCATTGTAATATTCCTCGTTTAGTTAACATCGCAACTGCATCCCATGAAAAATTTTCTCTCACTCTCAGTAAAGCATTACTGCCTAAGGTATTTTGATAATTTATATCTAACAATAATTTATTTAATGCTTTTGAAACACTTTCTAATGAATTACCCTCTACTCGCAAACCTGTTTTATTATGCATTACAGCTGCTCCTGTCCCACCCGCTATACCGCTAATAACAGGTTTACTACATGCCCCAGCCTCTATAAATACCATACCAAACCCCTCTGTATCCCCATTAATTTCTCTATTAGGCATTGCAAAAATATTACAGGCATTATACCAGCGGGGTAAATCACTCATCTCTACATGGCCTAATAAGTGGACTCGATCAGAGCCCCTATTTTCATTTACTAGATTCTGCAAATATTCTTTATCTTCACCAATACCGATAATAGCGTATTGAACATCTATTCCCTCTTTTATTAAAGCAGGAAGTGCCTTAATTACCTGATCAAAGCCTTTGCGCCGACTTAATCGACCTACTGATAAAATTAATTGCTGACCCTTTTTTAAATTTATCTGCTGATGTAAATCAGCAAAGGGTAAGCCGGGCTTGAACCTTTCTATATCTACTCCAGGTGATATAAGTGTAATTCTATCACTGTTTATATTGAGTTTTAATAACTCATTTTGGGTGAATTCACTATTCGCAATAATCTTATCCGCATGCCTATAAGTGAAACACATTACTTTGAATTTTCCGGGTTGTCGCCATGTCGTTATTTCTTCTCCATGTGCATAAATAACGACTTGCTTAGCAAATAGCCTTCCCACAAGCAAAGCAACTAGTCCTTCTGGCAAGACGCGGCCCGCATGTATTGTATCTATCTTATGCGTAGAACAAACTTTTATTGCTTGAAACAAAAGTTTTATATACATAACTAATGATTCTGGCTTTAGCCAAGGCACCCTCTTTAAATGTACTCGATGAATCGTATTAGGATGTGTTTTATCATAGTCTGCAGCACCTTCTACATCGGCTGTGACGATATGGGTATTTTCCCCACCTAAGCGCCCATAAACTTCACCAAACCAAACCGCTGATCCGCCTTTAGTCGGTAGAAATAACTCGGTAATAACTAGTATATTTTGTGTTGCCATAATTTATTTACGTAGATTGTTTAAAAACAGTACAGGGATAAATAAGCCACTAAAATATAGCCACTTTCTGATTGTATCATTAGCCCACACCCTTTCCATATAAACCAACAAGCGAATAAAGTATGATTCCTCAATATAATCTTTATTGCAGGATGAATATTTATCAGCCAATTCTTCGGCCGATAAAAACACTATATTAGGATATTTCTCACACGCACTAGACAGCACATAATCCAATTCTTGTAAGGAACTTTCTGTGATTTCGGAGTTTTGAATAAAATTAAACCGATGCATTTCCAATAAAGTCGGCTGGGCTAATTTGGTTTTTATCTCCAATGCCTTAATTGCCATTTCAGCTGTCTGACCTAAACTCGGTTCAAAATAATCATTTCTCACTAAGTAGGTCAAACCAGACTTAGATACTTGACCGTTAACTATTTTCTTACCGTTACCACTAGGCTTACCTTCGCTATCGCGCGATTCAAAACATTGTCCTGGGGTAATTAAGTAGTTAACTAAGTGTTTCTTCCAGCTTCTTTCTACTATATCATTCCAAATAAATGTGGGCGGCACGACAACTTTAGGTATAAATCCAAATACCTTTGCAAATATATTTACTTCTTCTTTAACTGCTGCCTCAATTTCCTTTTGAGTCAGCGGAGTTGTTGGCAATTTTTCCGTATTTATCCACCGACTTTGTAAAGTAGATGGAAGTTCTTCAGTCATTGGAAATTTTTCACTAATCAGCCACTGCTGAAGCCTTTCATTATTGAATAAATCTCGCATTAAATTATTTGGCCAATAATGAGCCATACCATGCAATTGTAAATCAAAAAAACCTTGTTCTGCACCATTAAGCATTGCTGTTTTTATAAGTAAAAAATCAGAATGATCAATTTGTTTTGCATGATAATCTTTAAAATCTGATTTTTTAATTGTATCAACATCAGGAACAGATATTACAACACCTAAGGTCATAACAGGATAATGATTGAACCTATCCGTATATTGACCGAGTACAGTGCCTATATCACTTAATGCTTGTGATTGCTCTAAAGGTCCTGCCCCCCAGTCATCACTTTCGAAAATTAATACCGGATGTTTTAATACAGGCTCTCGCCAACTTGATAAAATCTCTTGCTTGTAGCGCAAAACAATTATAAGAGTCCAAGTTACGACCCACCCTATGATAAGAACAATAATTAAGTTCATTTGCATTTAAAAATCAAAGTAAATAAATTTTTGAGTGCTACCACCAAAAATATGTACCGTCATTGCAATACTAGCATAAGCTGTGCCTCTTATATAAAAAGGAACATTTTGCCATTGTCTAAACCCCCTTAAAAACCAGCGTTCTATAAAAGGCTCCAGAAAAACAAGCATAAAACTCATAAGGACAATCAGTTGCAAATACAATCTGATTTCTGGCGGCGAACCACTACTCTGGTGTAGTCCTAACATAGCACTACTGACTACCCACGCATCAGCAAAGCTTTCTGCTCTAAAAAAAACCCAGGTGAAACAAATCAATATAAACGTCAATGGAATAGATAAAAACTCAACAGCTCTACGTAATATAAATTTTGAATTTAAATCAATGGCTAAATAAAAGCTCTTTAATGCTCTGTGCCCAATAAGATAAGTACCGTGCAAGAACCCCCAAAATACAAAATTCCACCCCGCTCCATGCCATAAGCCGCCAAGTATCATTGTTAATAATAAGTTTATTGATGTTCTACTGCTACTACATCGCGACCCTCCTAGTGGAATAAAGAGATAATCTCTTAACCAGCGAGAAAGCGTCATATGCCAACGATGCCAAAATTCACTACAATTTTTACTGATATAAGGGTGTTTAAAATTTCGTGGTAAACGGATACCGAACATTCTACCTAGACCAATAGCCATTTCGCTATACCCAGAAAAATCAAAATATATCTGTAATGCGAATGCCAGTGTTGCTATCCAAGCAGTTGTAAAATCAAGATTTCCAGGTTGAGAATACAAAATTTCAACTAAAGGTGCTAAATTATCGGCAAATAATGCCTTTTTTATCAGGCCTCCCGCAAAAATCAACCCTCCCGCGCGCAAATCAATCCATTTTAGCGGATGCAAAACCTGTAATTGATCAACAAGCTCACTCGCTCTAGCAATTGGACCAGCAATAAACTGAGGAAAAAAACTAACATATAAACACCACTGCCTAAAGGTTATTTTTTCATTCCACTGCCCTCTATATACATCAATTAGGGCGCTTAACATTTGAAAGGTAAAGAAGCTAATTCCTAAAGGCAAGGCCCAATCAAGCCAAGGGGGTAATGTTTGCATTCCGCCCAACTCTAATTCAAAATTAACCCATATCCATGTTTCAAAAAATAAAATGGCATATTTAAAAATACCTAACAAAAATAAATTAGCAAGCACTCCAACAGTTAATAAAACCTTACTTTTATACTCAATAAGATGACAATAAATATAATAATTTACGGCTAACGAAGCTAATAATAAAAGCAGATAAATAGGCTTCCAGCTCGCATAAAAAATAAAACTAGCAACCAATAAAACATTAGCTCGCTGCAGCGGTGTCTTGCAATTACTATAAACCCCTAAAAGAGCGAATAAAAAGAGTATAAAGGAACTACTACTAAAGATCATATTATTTACCGTTTATATTAGGCCATAGTATCAATAGCTCTCGCCCCATTATTGTGGAAAATCGAGTTGCTCCCTTTGCATTCAAGTGCCCTGAGTTGGCAAATTCTGAAGCTATCTTAGGTGCTTGATAGCCTACATTTAAGATGGGGACCCCTATTGACAGTAGTTTTTCTTTTATCTGCAAGTAAGGTTTAGCATTCCTGTTACTAGCATCTAAAAATAAAACATCCCTATTAAGTAAAGGAGGAAAAAAAACAACAAGATCAACCTCTTTTTCCTTTAAAAGCTTAATTAACTTCCAAAAATAAAACACCTGATTTGAATCTGGTGAATTAAAAGCCCCAGCCTCCTGCGCAAGAAGTTGCTGATCATTCTGAAACTTCCCCCTTTCCCCTGGACGAAAACCATAATTCACTCTAGCAGCCCCACCCATTGGCTCGATATCTTGGTAAGAGGCTTTAATAAATCTAAAGAGTTTTTCTGGCTCTCGTAATTCTTTCAATTGAGGCCCATAACTTAATATACGAAAATAAGTATAAAAAAAATCTTTAATTTGATAGTTTTCTAACAACGTCTCTCTATCAGCAACAAAAATGCCATATCCTAAAGAGTCACCCGCTTGAAATATACTCTCATCGAGACCAAGTAATACCTTATTTATTTTTCCTTGACTAAATGATTCACTACCATCCAGCTTTGAAACAATACCATATAAAACTTCTGCATTTGCACCAGGAACGCCTAGATTAAATACATTTAAACCAGTAATTTGTTTCAATAAAGCTGGATCAAAACCATTATCTGTCCGACTATTTCCAACTATTAAAACATCAATCGGTAACTCGAAAAGAGCATCCAGCTTATCCATTAGCCGCCCCGCAGCAAAAACAGAACGGTATTTCAATAAAAAAGTATCACTATGTAAAAAAAACTCACAAATTAATAATAGAAATACCGCAAATGAAGCGCCTAAAGCCTTCTTTTTCACTGTTTCTCCCTAGATCGATAATCAATATCACTATCAGGCAAATGACTACTATTCGATAGTTTTTCTTTTGAAGCAGTAGGTAATCCATTTTGCGTAGACTTAAGAAGTAGTGCCTTTAAAATTACAACCATTGCAACTAAGTGGTAATAGAGATCAAAATAAGCCAAGCCTAAAAAAGCACCTGAAGCCGCATAACCGATTAAGCTCACCTGTAGCATTGCTGCTAAATCTGACATCCACAAAGTTTCTTCTGATTTTTTTGCTTCTTTAATAATTTTCCTTGCCGAATTTAAAGTAACAAAGCCCAATAATAGAAATAATGTTAACCCAATAAAACCATGCTCACCCAGTACTTCAAAATAAACACTATGCGCATCATGCACATTGTCTGAAATAGGCGCATACCTATAAAAAGAGAACCATTGAAAACATTCAAAGCCACCACCAAAAATATTATCTTTTGCTAAATTAAAGGCCATCCACCAAGCGTTAATTCGTCCCATAGCCGACCCATCTTGCTCATAAGTTTGAATTGTCCCCATTCTGTTATGCCATGATTCAGGCATAAAACTAAATATTATAGGCATCAATATAAGTATCAGCAGAACCATAACAAACTTCTTCCTGCTCTTTAATATTAAAAATACCCCCATAACCAAAATTCCTACCAAAGCTCCGCGTGATTGAGTTCCAATAACCGATAACACACATAGCCACATAGTAATTAACAAGCCCTGACGAATAAAAGGTTGTGTTGTTACTAACTGCAAATACCTGATTAAAGGTATCGTCATAATAAGGGCTAGACCAATTTCATTATTACCATAAATAAATGTTCCGCTAGGACCATAAACAGCATAAGCCCCGCCAGTAAGAACAGTAAAGATACCGCCTTTAAAACCATAAAATCCAAGAGATAAGGCAATAACCCAGATCATTGCTTGAACTCGCCATTTATCTTGCATAAGAATAATGGTAATAAACGTCATTAGTTGAATTTTCCAGACCTTGTCCCATTGCCTCCAAGCCAAATCAGGATACATAGAATTTAAAGTCGTAATAAACATCCATACTATAAAGATTACTAAAATACGTAACTCTATCGTCCAAGGAATTTTTTTGGGTTCTTTTGAAAAAAATAACCCAATAAGAATCACGAGTGCTACTGTTAGAGAAAAAGGGAAATTATGCGCAAATCCATAGGAAAGTTTGTGCGGATTCATATATGCCAACCAACCCCACAATAAAATACCAAGATGAGGGCGTTTTAAAATATAAGGCAGTGAACCAAATACGATAAATGTAACTAAAATATCTCTCATTTAAGTATATTTTTTATAAATCGAGTGTATGTAATAAAACATGCATAATGTATTTTTGATAATATATATATTTACTAAAATTTAATTTTTTCTGTCCACTATCTTAATCATGAATAATGACTTACCTTAATCATTACCAAACAAATCACGAGTATAAACTTTATCTACTACATCGTTAATATCATTAGATAATCGATTAGCAACGATAACATCTGAAACCTTCTTAAAATCATCAAGATTATTAATGACTTTCGAATTAAAAAATTCTTCCTGTTCAAGGACAGGCTCATAAATTACCACTTCTATCCCTTTGGCTTTAATACGCTTCATAATACCTTGGATAGAAGACGCACGAAAATTATCTGAACCGCTTTTCATAATAAGCCGATAAATACCGACTACTTTGGGGTTTCTTTTGATTATTGAGCCGGCTATAAAATCTTTACGCGTGCTATTTGCATCAACAATGGCTCCAATTAAACTATTCGGTACTTTTTTATAATTAGCTCTGAGCTGTTTTGTATCTTTGGGTAAACAGTAACCACCATAGCCAAAGGAAGGATTATTATAGTGACTCCCGATACGTGGATCGAGTCCAACACCTTGAATAATCTCTTTAGTATCTAGTCCATGTGTTTCTGCATAGCTATCGAGTTCATTAAAATAAGACACTCGCATGGCTAAATAGGTATTAGAAAACAATTTAACGGCTTCGGCTTCAGTTGATCCCGTATAGAGTACGGCAATATCTTTTTTTTGCGCACCTTCAACTAATAAGCGAGCAAATATCTCTGCTCGCACCGAGCGCTCACCGATAATAATACGCGACGGGTAAAGGTTATCATATAAGGCGCGACCTTCTCTTAGAAATTCTGGAGAAAAGATAATATTATCACAAGCAAATTTCTTACTAATTTGAGCTGTATATCCCACCGGCACCGTTGATTTTATAATCATAACGGCCTTGGGATTAATGGCCATGACATCTTTAATAACTTCCTCAACAGACCCGGTATTAAAATAATTGGTTTCTGTATCATAGTCAGTGGGTGTAGCAATAATAACAAAATCTGCATTTTTATAGGCTTGCACCTTCTCGAGCGTTGCCGTGAAATTAAGCACTTTGTTTTTTAAAAAACCTTCAATTTCTACATCAACAATCGGTGACTTTTTTGCATTAAGTAAATCAATTTTTTCTGGGATGATATCTAATGCGACTACTTCATTATTTTGTGCCAGTAGCATCGCATTAGACAGCCCTACATACCCCGTTCCTGCTATTGCTATTTTCATTTATGTTTCCGTTTATATTTTATACGCTTATTTGCAATCATTAATCGATATAGGCTTCCCACGAATAATAAGAGCGACATGCTTTAGCTTGCACTTCACTCTTGCTCCTGCTTATTCTCATAAGAATTAACATTCAATAATACTCGAAGCACTGCCAGTTCTTTGAGGACTTGCAGTGCTATATGACCTAAAGTTTCGGGCTTTATTATCAGCTAGGTCATGCTCTCCAACTTCTTCTTGAGCAAAAATTCCAATGCTTACCCTACCTTAATTTTTCGTCTTAAGTATAAGCCCGAAATCAGTGTCTTTTTTTAAAAACTGAAAAATTTAACTGAGCGGATTAAAGTCCGCCCTATATTTCCTTTCCTTGAAACCACAACTCTAACATCATCAATATCCAGATTAATTCACCATAATAAGCCGCATGAATACTTTGGTGCATTTTAATCGTATGGTCGAGAAATTCTGCTTTAAAATACGGACGTTTTTTTAAGCTATTAATACTATCGTAAGCCAATTCTTTTAAAGGCTGATAATCTTTTAACCAAATACCAAACGGCAAACCAAATCCATGCTTAGATTTATTAATAATTTTTTCTGGTAGAAAACCGGCCATCGCTTGTTTGTAAAATTTGCGTAGCTGTTTCGCTTGCAGTTTATCGCTCGATGGAATTTCACAGGATAAATCTATAATTTCTTGGCTTAACAAAGGGTACCTAACGGTTACACCTGCCATTTCACACATTTTATTGACTTTAACCAAGTCATTATCGTGCAGGGTTGCTTTCCAGTCCATATATAACATACGATTTAAGGTGCTCGCTTGCTCTGGCCTATGATAAGTTTCCCTGAGCAAATCTAATGGCTGCTCTATATTAATTTGTTGTAAAAAGTCCGCTTGAAATATTTCACTGCCTGCATGGCGATGTAAAAAATTATAATCCTGCAAACGATCTGGCAAAGGTATTTTGGCTTGCTCTATATAACGCTTTGTTTTAAAAAATAACTTTTGTTTGGCTAATAACGCAGGTAGGTGGTTTAGTACACCTTCCATACTCTTGCTGATGATGCTGGGTACTTGTTGATAATAGTCAAAAATTAGTTGCTGTGCATAGCGCTCATTACCGGCAAATATTTCATCACCACCATCGCCACCTAAAATAACTGATATGCCATTATCTTTTGCTACTTTGGCACAATAATAGGCCGCTAATGCGGATGAATTGCCAAAGGGCTCATCATAGTACGCGGCAATATCAGGAATAGCCTTGACAGTATCTTCTGGGGTTAAATAATATTCGGTTTGCCGAGTTTTAAAATGATCTGCCGCTATATTGGCAAATTCAATTTCATCATAGCCATCTACCGGAAACCCCATAGAAAATGTTTTTGCTTTATTAGGGTAAACTTTGGATAAAGCACCTGCGACACTAGAACTGTCTAGTCCACCACTTAAAAATGCTCCTGTTTCATTTTCACCTACAGATAACCGCGCTACTGAATCTATTAATTTTTGCTGTAACTCTTTACCCATTTCCACAGTAGAGCTAGGTATAGTTTCTTTAAATTTAGGCATCCAGTAATGTTTTATCTGGACTATTCCATTTTGATAAACAAGAGTCTGCCCGCCTTCTAATTTTTTAACCTGTTGGTAAATCGTACAGGGGCTAGGGCAATGATGAAAATAAACATAATCGTAAACTGATTGCGCTGAAATATCAGATTTCACTTCAGGGTGAGCAATCACACTATCAGCGGTTGCACCAAAAACTAAGCCCTTATCAGTCTGGGCATAATACAACTGCGTAAGGCCAATTGGGTCTGTTGCTAAGATCAGTTTCTTTTGATCAGAGTCAATAATGACCAGTGCTTGCTCAACAGAATTAGACTCCAAAAAGGTGATACCTTTTTGTTGGTAATTGCCAATGATTTCTTCAGCAGACGTAATTAGTTCGGTATTACCCGAATTCACTAATAATGTACCTTGCACATTATGTATTTTTTGTTGATTAGCAGCTAATGCATAAAATGCTGAACTTTCGACTGTTACATCTTTTGTTGTAAAGCTGGGAACATTGCTAATATGACTTTTTAATAGTCGTTCTGCATCCTTAGCTTTTATTACTGTATCTACCCAACCCGCTAGTAATGTCATTAAATATATATCCTTTTGTTATCTTTATTTAGGGGGCAATTTTATTTTTTAACAAAAATATTAAATTTGCAGTAAATATTCAGAAACCTTATCAAAAATTGATATTTTTTCCCACAAACTATTCTAAGCTATTGATAATTTATTTCGGGGATGAAAAATTGGTAAAATATTTAGGCTATGCTGGAGACTTGCAATATGCACGTTTAACTTGATTTAGCCCCCTATTTCTGAGAAATATCCAATTTATTAGGCCCTAATAACTGATATAAATTCATCCATTGTATTTTAATATGAGTCCATGAATATTGCTGAACTTCAGTGATTCCGTTACTAACTAAACGCGTATAGAGCTGTTTATCATGAAGTAATTCTATAATTTTCTCTGCCATTAGTTCTGCATTATTTACTTCTACAAACAATGCCGTTTTATTATCTTCTACAATATAAGGTATACCGCCTACATTTGTCGTTACAATAGCCACCCCACTAGCCATCGCCTCAAGTACTGAATTAGGCATATTATCAACTGTTGTAGGGTTTAGCATAATATCAGCTTCTTGATATAAAGTAGCCACTTCATCAGGTTTAAGTTTCCCTGTAAATCTTATATTATTTTCCAGCTTTAATTTTTTTACTAACTCTAGTAGCTCATTTTTTTGAGGGCCACTACCTGCAATACTTAAGCTAAAATTAGGGAATTTTTTATTTACTATCGCTACTGCCTTGATAGCTGTAACTATTCCGTAAATAGCCTCCAAATTTCTAGTTATAATTAAATGTGGAGCCTTTATATTAATGCTGTCTTTTCGCACCAATTTAAATCGTTCCAAATTAATAATATTAGGTATAACTTGAGTTTTAAAATGGAACTTATCAAATACATGCTGTAAATAACCAGAAGGAACCACAATTACTGTAGCCTTATTCATTGATGGCCTGACCCATTTAATAGACTTTTCAAAATAAGTCTTAGCCTCCCCGCCCCGATAGTTAATAATAATTGGGGTTTTTCTTAACCAAGCAATCCAGATTACAGGGGCTGAAAATAACTGCCAAGACCACCCTGAATTTGCAAAAACATGAATAACATCAACCTGCCCCGCCAACCTATATACCTTCCCAGCATAAGAAAGTAATCGGGCAATGGCTCTAACTCCCTTCATTCCTCCAATCAACTTATTGGCATAAGATGCATTAGTTTGCACAAAACTAACTTGAATACCTGCTTCTTGTTGCAATAGTTGATAGAGTTGATTTGCTTGATTTGCCATTCCGCCATAAGGCGGTGGTAATGGACCAATAAGACCAATATTTAGCGTCATAAGAGATTAATTCTTATTTAAGTTTCGTTAATAACCGAGTATAAACCTGCTCATAATTACTGACACTATTCGGCCAATTTCTTTCTTGTTCAACATACTGCCTACCCGCTTGTCGCATTGCAGACCAACGCTCAGAATGGGCTAATAAATTAAGCACACAGCCCACTAATGAACCGACATCATTAGCCTTAAAAAGCATACCATTTTCTTGATCTCTAATTAATTCTTTATGTCCGCCAACATCAGAAGCAATGACTAAGCGTCCTTGCGCCATGGCTTCTAAAGGTTTTAAAGGCGTAACTAATTCCGTTAGGCGCATTGCTAAGCGCGGATAAACAAATATATCCACTAGATTGTAATAATCTTGCACTTGGCCATGAGGAACACGTCCTGTAAAAATAACAAAAGATTCTAGCTGCAATTGCTTAACCTTATCCTTAATTATTTGCTCTTGAGGACCACCTCCTACTAATAGCAAACGCACATTGGGTTGTTGTTTTAAGATTTCTGGCAATGCATCGAGAATTAATGGAATACCTTCATAAGCATAAAAAGAACCGATAAAACCAAGCACTGTATTAGCCTGTAAACCTAATTCTTGTTTAAGCTGAGGCTTAGCTTCTTGTCCAAAGGTGAATTTTTCTATATTCACTGCATTAGGAATGACGGTAATTTTATTTTCTGCTACACCGCGCTTAATAATGTCTTGCCTTAAGCCTTCGCAAATACAAGTTACAGCTTGTGCCTGTTTAAAAACATAGGTTTCTAAAGCCTTAGTAATCCGATATCGTAAACTACCTTCACTGGTTGTACCATGATCAACCGCTGCGTCTTCCCAAAAGGCACGACATTCATAAACCACGGGGATATTGTATTTTTTACCGGCTTTTATAGCTGCGAGACCATTTAAAGCCGGCGAATGGGCATGTAAAATATCAGGTTTTATTTCAGGAATAATTTCATCTAAACGCGTTGTTAAGCTTTTAACAATAGCCCATTGATTAAACACGGGGAGTTTA
>Ga0256840_1003076_pt1 | contig 13876 bp, 12 predicted proteins | sample 355202metaG_FD_185969 | JGI IMG/M metagenome (GOLD analysis project Ga0256840, IMG submission 185969) | Hydrothermal vent microbial communities from Mid Atlantic Ridge, Atlantic Ocean - 355-202 | ecosystem: Environmental > Aquatic > Marine > Hydrothermal vents | place: Atlantic Ocean: Mid...
TGTTGGCAGACCTGCCTTGATCCTCTTGTCATCAGTTATATTACACTCTTCATCCAGGGGCACATTGAAGTCCACCCTAAGAAAGACCCTTTTGCCGGAAAGCTCCATCTCATCCACATATTTCATCTTCTCCTCCTGAACAAAGCAAATACCATAGTTTCTGGGACATTCTCCAGATCTCTGCCTGCTAAAGATCAGATCATGGAATCCGCTATGGAGGTGACACGCTCTGCCAGCATGTTTGTATAACTGCCCAGTTCGTTGTCATACCATCCATAAACCACCATCTGGGTTACCGGAACCTGAATGGAGTCGCAGATTATCTCATTAGACTCCTCCAGGGCCTTGCAAGCACTGCGCGGATCTATATGTATTACAGCAGTGCGTGTATGGGTCTCTTCCCCCTCTATCAGACATGCTGCAGCGGGTGTGCCGATTATATCACTGGAGACATGCTGTTTTTCAGAGTAGATCAGATATTTCTTCATAGGACCTTCAGCAGCCTGTCGATAAATATCATTTATAATATTCCTGTTTATGGGTTTCTGCAGACTCTCATCCTGGACTGTGAGGACAAGAACTATCAGCGAACCAGTACTGGTTGGAACCCGCACCGACTCTGCTATGAAGCCGATACTCTTCATCTCCGGAATCACCAGGGAAAGGGCCTTGGCAGCTCCGGTGGAGGTAAGGATGATGTTGTTGAATATACTCCTGTTCTTCCTCAAGTCGGTAGCACCGGATTTTGGGAGCCTGTCAAGTACCTGCTGACTGCCAGTGGCAGCATGCACCGTTACCATGGAGGCAGACAGAATCCTGTCAGCCCCGAAATGATCCAGTATCGGCTTTACCATAAATGAGAGACAGGTAGTAGTACAGGACGCAGCTGAAACCAGACAGTGCTTTTCAGGGACATAGTCATCCTCATTGATCCCCATCACAGTGGTGACCGCATCTTCAGGCATATCAGCTGCCTTGTCCTTGATCTTGAAAGGGGCAGAGAGAACCACCTTTTCAGCCCCTGCCTCAAGATGGCCCCTCAAACTTCCCCTGGGGGCATCACCTGGTTCAGTAGGATCCCTGAAGACACCGGTAGTATCCACGACCAACCGCACATCATTGCCTGCCCAGTCTATCCCCTTGGGATCACGGCTATCCCGAAGTATTTTGACCGGCACCCCGTCTATAGTCATGGTGCCTGAGGCCTCATTCAGATTTTCAATTACGTTATCGCTTCTGAAACCATAGAGATATGTACCCAGTCGGCCATAAGTACTGTCCTTTTCTATTGCCAGAGCCAGGTCTTCAAGCCCCTGTCCCACCTCTCTTCCTATATTGATGACTATCTCGGAAAAATTTCGATTCCCCACATGGGTCCAGAGACTGAGTTTGCCTATCCTGCCAAGACCATTGATGCCTAATTTCATGGGGCGGGGTTCATTTTGAATGGTGATCATCTCTACCTCCCGATACGATTTTGCGATTCAGACCGAATAACAGGCCGTAAACAGGCCATAATATAGTAGGTCAGACAACAGTGCCGGATACCTCTTACAGATATTCCGGATAAAAAACATGCCTGAAACCATAGAGAATTAAACTACGAACATTGCCTCCTCCTCCATTATTATCTCATGCCGACCCAGATATACCCAACCGTTTTTTCCATCTATGCTGATATAATCGCCGGAACATATCTCATGCCCATTGATCAGCGCCCGACCATCCAGCTCATAAACCTTTAATTGTTCACAGCCTACCACGCAAGTCTTGTCGAGACGAAAGGCAACAATGGAGGCATGAGAGGTCTGCCCTCCCCTCGCTGTCAAAATTCCGTCGGCAGCAGAGATCTCCTTGATATCATCGGGCACAGTATCCTGTCTTACAAGAATCAGAGTGGTACCAGGCTCGCGTCTCCTCAACTCCTGGATCTCATCGAGGGTAAAGACCGCCTTGCCGGTCAAGGCACCACCGCTCACACCGATACCACGTCCCACATAACTGGAATCGAGGCCAGGAGTACGAACAAACCTGCTGACCTTGTGCCTCTTTTTGGTGAGCATATCCCGGGTCTGAAGGATATGAAGCTTATCCCCGGTACTGCCTTCAAAGGTGAACTCTATCTCCTGAGGGGTCCAGCCCTTTTCAAAGATAAGAAACCTGGCCCAGTTCAGAAGCGAATCATATACGCCAGGAAACCGCCTCTCCAAGGTATCATCCGGTTCCAGGCCCGTCTCTTCTGCCTGTTCAACCGAAATGGGACTGGTGGCAACAAGGCCACTGACGATATCTTCTCCCTGGTTGCCAATAGAATAGTCACCCCACAAACAGACCCTGTCCAGCTTCTTGTGAGGATTTGCTGTAAACACGACCCCAGTTCCAGAATTTTCAGAGATATTGCCGTAACTCATGGCCTGGACAATGACTGCAGTTCCCCAGTTGTCGGAGATCTCCATTATCTCCCGATAGGCCCTGGCCTTGTCAGAATCCCATGATTGAAGCACAAGACGTATGGAACCCATCACCTGCTTGAACGGATCTGAAGGTATCCCTATTCCGTTTCCAACAACTGCATTGAAATAATCGAGGGCCAGCTCTCTCATCTGATTCCCGGTAAAATCTGCCTTTTTGGCTACCCCATACTTCCTTTTCTTGACATTCATCAGGGCTGTAAAGATCTCACGCTCCATCCCAAGGGACATTCCCCAGGACTGAACAAAACGCCTGTAGTTGTCCCAGGCAAACCAGGGATTCCCAAATTTTCTGGCAAGCCCCTCAACCACCTGCTGGTTTATGCCTACGTTGATGATGGTGGACATCATTCCCGGCATGGAGATGGCAGCCCCACTCCTAACGGATAGGAGCAGCGGGTTTTCCGGATCGCCGAATCTTGCACCAGATCTCTTCTCGATCATCCTGATCCCATCCCACACCTCTCTCTTGAAATTGGTGTAGGCACCGGGAAGTTTCTGAAAGAGTGAATAATATCTGAACACCTCAGTAGTAATGATTACACCAGGAGGAACCGGAAGCCCCTCCTCTGCCAGCAGTGCCAGATTATATCCCTTGTTTCCAAGGTGAATAAGATTATAGGTGTGAGGCGAAGGATCGTAGATGGGACAGAGATCGTGTCCTGGATCATAGGCCAGGAGCATATCCAGTTCCTTTATGGTGAGATGTTCCCGCTGCTCCCTGAGTATCTGATAAACCCTGGAGACAAAATTATCCAGATGCTGGAGGCCAAAGGTAGAGGAGATGAGTTCTCGCAGGAACTTCTCTGAGACCTGGTGAATAACCTGATCAGCGGGGGCGTCAGGTTCCAGGCCGGCACGGTACTTGGGCAGGAGCTTGTCTGGCCACAACTGCCTGATGATCTTGTTGAGGTTGTCCTGATGGGGGCTGAGATAATAGACATAGATCATATCCTTTACCCCTTCAGACAACCCCTTCACAATATCAAGATACTGGGTAAATGAAAACCGCCTGACCCCAAGGGATTTCTCTAACAGTGTCAGATAGGTGGCAAACTTCTTGGAATTGACGCCATTAAGCCGGACAGCACGCCACAACAGCTTGAGATAACGAAGTATGGTCACAAAACTGGCCCTGGTTATCAGGGGGACATCCAGCTCTGCAATGATATTCTCAAAATGGATATTGGCCAGATTTTCTATGCGGAAGGTAAGGCCCAGAGCATCAAACTTCTTCTCATGATATTTGCCATACATGGATGGGATATCTGCTGCAATATGACGCTTGTAGTAGATGGACTCCTGGGCCTCGAAGACCTCCGTAGAGAGGATAACCTCCTTTAGCCTGTCCAGTTCATCCAGCAGCACCTCAAGGGCACGTTCACTATCGGACGAATCCAGGACCTGTAATACCTGATCCACCCCCTCAAAGCCGAGTTTCCTGGCCTCCTCAAGGTGGTACCTGAGTTCCTGCACCCCAAGATGATACTTGAGATATTCCAGGCGGTACATCTTGACCAGGAGCTTGACACGTCTCCTCTCCTGTTCCGGGACATCTTCAACTTCATCGATAATGCGATAGATCCGCTCCTCAGGAAGGTTCAAAAGCAGATCCAAGCAGCGGTAAAAAGGTTCCATCTCCAGACTTCTGGCCAGATACTGCACAATCTTGTGGACATGATCCACATAACGCCCGGAGAGAGGGATCCTGGAGAGAAGCTCCTTGGGAATATAAGAGGAAAGGCCCGCTGTATCCTTGCCATACCAGAAGCAGAATATGGCCTCTATAAAGCCGACTATCAGGTTATTACTCTCAACATGACTCTGTTTTCTCAGGAAGTGGATCAAGATATCCCGTCTGCTGGAGATCTCATCCAGCTCGGTGGACACATCCCGCAACAGGCCCTCGGCACCGATCTCATTGAAATAAACAGGCACTACCCTGGCAAACTGCTTGACCAGATTGAATATCTGGGAGACATCGCTGTTCAGGAGTTTGGTGATATCCCGCTGAAACAGGTCTGTATCCTTGATACAGGTGCCGGCAAGCTGCAGATTGATGGTGAGAGCAGATAGCAAAGTGCTGCAAACCTTTGGATTCCTGGTAACGAGATCCAGCCAGACCCTGATATTTTGCAGATGTGCAGGGTTGCTGAGAACATGCCATTCCGTATCCACTCCCTGTATCCCCGGAGGCTGGAATCCAAAGGCCACTACCTCCTCCAGGAACATCTCCACAAGCCGTTCATTGTCCCTCTGGAGAATCTCTGCACCAAGGGCATTGATACATTGGAGGGCAGTCCTTGGATGGTTGCCCACCTGCTGTTTCAACAGGTTGAAACTCTTGGGAATGACCCGGCGCAGTTCCTCAAAATCTGCCGTCTTTACCAGGCATAACAGATGCCTGTTGATCTGTCTCAGGACCTCTTCATGGATATGGCTCAAGCCATCCATTTCCACCATACGAAAGAGAAAAAGAAGATGGATGCTTATACCCTCAACATCCCTGCCGGACTTGCTTTCAAAAGAGAGTTTGCAAGAGATATTGCCAAGAACCCTGGCAATTCTTTTATACTCCCTGACTATATCCATGTGACCTGGCAGAGAGGCCAGATGGAGCACAGTATCCCTGTCCATTGTACCCTGGGACAAGACCTGGAGCTGTTCGAGATATTCCCTGATCCTGGCATGTGATACAGGTTCCAAAAGGTCCATTATCATGTTGAAATCTGTTGGTTCTATCCACAAATCATACTGTTTCAGGGCACTCTTCAGCCAGTCCTGCGGCCCCTCTATATCCAGCCAGTACTCATAAGTAGCCTTTCTGATCTCAAGAAGCAGGGCTCCGGTTCCCTGCCACAGCCTGGCCAAGAGATCTTCTGGCAGCTCCAGTGATGCGAGACGGTTGTCCAGCAAACGAATCAGCCTTGAAAGGGGATGAAAAGAGGTGGATACTGCAGAAAGGACATCCTTTCTCATCTCTTGGTCCACGGTGGCAAGATCGGCTAAGATCCGTGCAATGACAGGCGCAAGACCTGCAAGCAGCTCCCTGTCCGAACTCTTGACAATCTTTTCCATAAATGCCATGAGCCCATCCACTGCCATGGTACGGAAACGGCTCTTGGGGGCAGACCGGATCAGATCCAGGAAGGTCTCCAGCAACACGGAACAGGCCTCGACACCCTTGGGTGGCCGGGCATAGGTTGTGAAACTCTTGAGGGAAAAGGAACGCAACTCCTGAATGACAGCGCCCCAATTCTTGTATGGATGGTGGAGTTCAAAAAGCAGATTGTCCGCTGCAGATTTGACGCCACGATAATTGGCTACAGCATCCAGCAAGACCTGATATTTGGGATCAACCTCTATCTTGGCAACCCGGGTCTCGCGCAGATTGGCCTCAAGGGCCTTTGAATCCTGGAGGAAGATTTCGCTCATGTTCGCTTTTCTGTCTGCCTTTCCTCCCCGCCTTACCTCCATTATAGATAATGGTGCCCCGAAGGGGAACCCGGGGCACCAGCCTTTAGATCAGTTTCTAATAGAAAAACAGCATATATGACCGATGGATAAAAACCGGTAACTCAACCATTGTTAAATGGCCTTCTTTTCCTCCATATACTGAACAAGATCAAGCAATCTTACTGAATAACCCCATTCATTGTCATACCAGGACATAACTTTTACCATATTGTCATTGATAACCTTTGTGCAGGAACCATCAACTATAGAAGAACGGGGATCCATCAGAAAATCTGAAGATACCAGTGGCTCATCCGTATAGCCAAGGAATCTGCTCGCTGCACTCTTCAGGGCATCCCTTACATCGGATACGGTTACACTCTTCTCTACCTGCACAACCAGGTCCACAATGGAAACATCAGGAGTGGGCACCCTGACAGCCAAACCATCAAACTTACCCTTGAGCTCAGGGATTACCTTGCTCACTGCTGCTGCTGCACCTGTCTTGGTTGGGATCATGTTGACTGCAGCTGCCCGAGCCCTTCTGAGGTCTCCATGGGGAAAATCCAGCAACCTCTGATCATTTGTATAGGCGTGCACAGTGGTGACCAGGCCACTGACAATGCCGAAGTTGTCAAGAATCACCTTGGCCACTGGTGCAAGACAGTTTGTTGTACAGGATGCATTGGAAATTATGTGATGACTGGCTGGATCATAGTCATCCTCGTTTACCCCCATCACAATGGTTACATCTTCATCTTTGGCTGGTGCGGAGATGATCACCTTCTGGGCACCCGCCTGTATGTGGCCCTGGGCGGATGCTGCATCACGAAAACGACCAGTACACTCCAGCACATAGTCAACCCCGTCTTCACCCCATGGGAGCTCCTTGGGATCCTTTATGGCTGTAACCTTTATCTTCCTGCCGTTTACAGTGATGCCCTCATCGTCTGCCTCCACTTCTGCATCGAACCGCCCCATGACTGAATCATACTTCAGCAAATGGGCCAGGGTTGCATTATCGGTGAGATCATTGATGGCAACAATCTCCAGATCCTCGAATTCCGGATAGATGGAGCATGCCCTGAAGACATTCCTGCCAATACGTCCAAAACCGTTTATACCAATCCTTACACCCATGATATCCTCCTTGTCTTTTTTTATTCTATCTGCTGGATTACTTTTATCACAAAACTGGATACAACACCATTTACCAGAAAAAAAACTTGATAACTACTGGTTGGCATGAGTCATGGATCACCTCAAGGATAGATCCATTATCAGGTTCCTTCTCCCCTGAACCCGTTTCGTCTCACCACCCTGAATCATGAAACCAAAAGAGGTGTAAAAACCGATGGCTCCGTCATTGTCTGGGGAGACATCAAGGACAATCCTTTCTGAACCGCACCGCTGGCCATACCTTATCAACAGATTCATGGCCATTTTACCAGCACCTCGCCTCTGCCACGGAATATCGATACTGAATTGAACTACATATATCTCATCCATCACCATTCTGAACAGAAGGAAACCTGCGACTGTATGGTGAGAATTCAGGGGGAAGACAACCCATATCCTGGAGAACCTACTGCCCATCTCCTGGGACAAAGCCGACAAACTCCATGGAAGACGCTGAACCCTGGCATCCAATGCAGCCATCTGCGCCAGATCCCTGGGAACCGCCATCCTGACCATAAATCTATCCATGCTTTTGAAGCCTGTCAGGAGATTCCGTCCAGAGCCCTATCGCTCTTACCGGTAAAAAATGGTCTTCTGATGCAAAACAGAGGAGAACAACCCTCTCAAACGACACAAAATATGATAAAATGAATAAAAAGGGGGGCTATCTACCGTGTGGAGCAGGAACATATCTCCTCTTCCTTTAAGAGCGTGGCATCAATGATCAGGCCTGCAACAGCCTGGTTGCCTGATTGATGCTTTTCCTGCCATACTCTACTACAGATGAAGCAGCCTTTTTCAGGTCCACATCATCTCCATCTCTGCACTGGGAAACTCTGATTATCATTGGCAAATTTACCCCGGTAATCACCTCAACCTTGCCGTCCTCAAGAAAACTCAGGGTCATGTTGGCAGGAGTACCTCCGAACATGTCAGTGAGAATCAATACCCCTTCTCCCTTGTCCACCCTGGAAATGGCCTTCTTTATAATGGACTGCATCTTCTCCACAGGCTGAGAAGGGTCAACGGTAATGGCCTCCATGGCCTCCTGAGGCCCCAGGATGAATTCAGAGGTCTTCAGTAATTCCTGAGCAAGATCCCCGTGTGCAGCAATAACCACTCCAATCATGATGTTTCCCTATGCCTCTTTCTCCATATCCCTATGGGTCAATACCACATCCTCTCCCCTGCGGGAGAAATGGTCCTTCAACCATTCGGCAATGGCTACACTTCTATGTCTTCCGCCTGTACAACCAACAGCAATAACCAGATACGATTTCCCTTCTTTGAGATAGTTTGGGACAAGATAGTCAAGCAGGCCTTCCATGTGCCCCAGGAATGGTCTGATTTCCGGGTCGGAAAAGACATAGTCCCGAACTACTGGATCCTTACCGGACAATGGACGAAGTTCTGGCTCAAAATAGGGATTTTTAAGGAATCTTACGTCAAAAACCATGTTTGCATCCACTGGCAGGCCATATTTGAAACCGAAGGAGATCACATGAATCAGCAACCTGTTGAGGTCCTGTCTTCTGGAATACAGGTTGATGACTGAACGGCGTAACTGGTGCACATTGAAATCGGATGTATCGATATATTTATCAGCGAACTCCCTGATGGCCATCAAGCGCTTACGCTCCTGGGCGATGGCATGGGTAATGGGCATCTTGTCGGTCTGATGCAATGGATGCCTGCGCCTTGTCTGACTGAACCGCTGAACCAGCACCTCATCAGCCGTATCAAGAAAGAGGAGCTCAAGATGATGCCCCGCCTTTTTAACCTGATGAAAGATGGAAGAACATTGATCTACAAACCCCTTCTCCCTGAGATCCATCACCATGGCCACCTTCGATGGTATCTCCTGACTGTTCTCAACCAGGGAAAGGAATTCGGGCAGCAATGTTATGGGAAGATTGTCCAGACAGTAGTAACCCATATCCTCAAAGGCCTTCAAGGCTGTACTTTTCCCTGAGCCTGACATGCCTGTGATCACCACTGTCTGAATCTGTTTATTCGCCATAAGCTCAATACAGTTAATGGATTACCTGGTTAATCAACCGGAACCACTCATAAGCTACAGTTTATATGGTGCCTGAATCCGCTTTTGCCAAAATATCCCGCATAGCCTCCCGATCTTCTGCTGACAACAGAGCTTCTATCACATTGGTCTCTTTTAGAAGCTTGGATATACGGGCCAGCACCCTAAGATAGAGCGCCGGTGCATCCTCCGGAGCTACCAGTAAAACGATAATCCTCACCGGTTTGCCATCCAGTGCATTGAAAGGGACGCCCTGAAGGCTCCTGAACAGCAGAAGAGAGAGCTTCTCAAGCCCTGCGATCTTTCCGTGAGGTATGGCTATGCCTCCGCCAATACCGGTGCTACCCAAGGCTTCCCTCTCCTTTAACACAGAGAGAAGGGCACCACCATCCAGTCCTGGACAGACCTGCTCTGACTTTTCAGCAAGCAGCCTCAGAACTTCATCTTTGCTATCGGCCTTGAGGTCTGTCTCTATACAATCCTTGCAAAGATATTTCAGTATCCTCAAGGTTAAGGTTCCAAGAGCCCCAGAAGGCCATCATTACGCCAATAAATAACATTGATCTGATTGGTCTCAGCATTCCTGAAGGCCAGGAACTCCATACCTGTAACCTGAAGCTGATCAGCAGCCTCCTCTATGGACATGGGTTTGGGCGGTATCTTGTCCACCAGGATCACCTCTTCAGACTCCTGAGACAGTTCCTCCTCTGCAATACCGGAAGCTGCCGCTGACTGAGGCTGGATTGTCCCCCGTTTCTTGTTCTTCCCCTTCAATTTTTCACGGAACTTCTTAAGCTGTCTCTCAATCTTATCCAGGACCAGATCAATGGCTGATCTCAGATCTTCATGTTCCTGTTTGGCAGCTGCACGGATCCCATCGCCGCTCACAACCACCTCAGCACAGTTCCGGTACTTCTCTTTGGAGAGCACCACATTGATATTCATAGGCGCATCAGAATATTTTTTCAGCTTTGCAAACCTGTCATCGACATAATCCTTAAGTCCGGCATCATGCTCCATATGCCTGAACGTCACATTTATCTGCATAAAATCCTCCCTTTAACCGAATCGATACAACTTCCGCATTAGATCTTTGGCCTCTTGCGCCTGCTGGAAGGCAAGATTCCAAGCTGATCTCTATACTTCGCTACAGTCCTTCTTGCTATCTTTATATTGTCCTTGGCAAGTATCTCAACAATCTGTTTATCGCTAAATGGCTTAACCGGATCTTCCGACGCGATCAGTCTCTTTATCCGTTCCTTAACACTCTGTGCAGCCACATCTGCACTTCCATCCCCCCTGGCAAGGCCGGTACTGAAGAAAAATTTCAGCTCGAATATCCCCTGCGGGGTATGCACATACTTGTTGGTTGTGACCCTGCTTATGGTGGACTCATGCATCCCGACATCCTCGGCCACATCCCTGAGCACAAGTGGCCGCAAATAGGCCACGCCTTTGTCGAAAAACTCTCTCTGAAACTTAACTATACTCTTTGTAACCTTGTATATGGTCTTCTTTCTTTGATGAATGCTCTTAACCAACCAGATGGCACTCTTGAGTTTTTCCTGTATAAACTCCTTCGCATCCTTTGGTGCCATGCCGTTACTCATAGCCTCCTTGTAAAAGGAGCTTATCCTCAATTGAGGAATCCCCTCCTCATTCAGGGAGACCACATAATCATCATCTACCTTGTACACATAGATATCAGGAACAACATAGTGTGTATCATCATCAGAAAAGGCCCTGCCAGGCCGCGGCTCCAGCCCCTTGATGACATCTATGGCCAGAACCACCTCTTCAGGGGTCCTGCCGGTAACCTTTGCAATATTCTGATAGTTGTGCAACTCAACCTGGTGAAGGTGGTCAGAGATCAATGACCTGACCAGATCATCCTCTATGCCGAGATGATCGATCTGGATAAGAAGACACTCCCGAAGATCCCTGGCAGCAATACCAGGGGGATCCAGCTTCTGAATCTTCCTGAGCACTGCCTCTGCCTCTTCCACTGTACAGCCAGCCTCCCCAGCTATCTCTTCCAGGGATATCTTCAGGTATCCGCTCCTGTCCAGGTTACCAATGATAAACTGTCCTATCCTCAGGTCTGACTGGGAAAAATCGGAAAGCTGCATCTGCCAAACCAGATGCTCCACAAGAGAAGTGCTGGAAGAGACAATATTTTCATAGTTGGGATGCTCTTTATCCTCAAAGGAGAATGAAGGCAGTGCCCTTCTGTATTCATCGTCCCACACCTCCTGCCAGTTGGTCTCCTGAACCGCCTCCTTCTCCCATGGAGTCTTGACATCATCAGATGAAGCCAGATCAGGGACTGCCACATCCTGTTGATCCCACTCCTGTTCAGGCCTAGCCTGATCAGCACGGTCACCAGAAGGCTCATCATGAGAGGTGTCAGTGACCTCTTCCAGAACAGGGTTGGCCTCCAACTCCTGATTTATCTGCTCTATCAGCTCTATTCTGGAAAGCTGAAGCAACTTGATTGCCTGCTGTAACTGCGGCGTCATGACAAGCTGCTGACTCAGCTTCAAATTTTGACGTAATTCAAGCGACATATACTAAAAAGAAAAATCCTCTCCTAAATAGGTTTCGCGCACTATCTTACTCTGTGCAATATCCTTGGGCGTCCCCCTTGCAATAACCTTGCCTAAATTTAGAATATAAGCGCTATCGCATACAGTCAAGGTTTCCCTGACATTGTGATCAGAAAGGAATACCCCTATACCCCGTTTTTTGAGGCCTCTGATAATACCCTGAATATCAGAGACTGCCAGGGGATCAACGCCAGCAAATGGTTCATCCAGCAGGATGAACTTGGGATCTGTAGCCAGAGCCCTGGCCACCTCCACCCTGCGTCTTTCACCTCCGGAAAGAGAGCCACCTTTCTGATCTGCCAATTCTGTCAAGCCCATCTCAGAAAGCAGTCTGTTCACCTCTTCATCCATCTCTTCCCGGGCGTATCCACGATTCTCCAGGACTATTCTTATATTATCCGCAACAGTAAGGGTGCGGAACACCGAGGGCTCCTGAGGCAGATATGTGATGCCCTGCCTGGCCCTTTCATGCATGGGCAGATTGGCGATATCCTGACCGTCCAGTACAACATGGCCCTGGTCCGGCTTAACAAGACCTGCGATCATATAAAAAGTAGTGGTCTTGCCTGCGCCATTAGGTCCGAGCAGCCCCACAATGGATGAGCTGGTCAACAGCAGATCCACTCCATCCACTACACGCCGCCCTTTATAACTCTTCACCAGGCCTTTGGCCTCAAGGCGACTTGGCTGTTGTTGTCCCTGAGTATTTTCAGGAAGATCGTTCATGCTCATACTGTTGAATAATCCTTTAGAGACACAGGGATAGAGTATCGTGACCTGATCTATTCATCCGAATAGACCACCGCCTCTACGCGGCCCTTGCCTCCCTTGACCACGCTTCTGTTTTCATTGATATAAAACCTTATGAGATCGCCTTTTATGGTGTTGGGACCATCCCACACCTGGGCATTGCCAGTAAGCACTATCACTTCACTCTTCTTGAAATAGACGGCCTTCTGAGCAACGGCACGCCTCTTGCCCTGAACCAGCTTGACATGCCCCTTGGCAACTATCTTTTTCAAGGACTTGCCACTGGCCGTCCCTTTATCTTCGGTTCCTTCTGAACCGTCCCTCTTCGCCTTGCCCTTATCGGCAGGTTTCTGCTGGTAATAAACCTCCAACCTGTCTGAATAGATGGTGAGATCACCACGTTTCGTGACCACATTTCCAGTAAAGACGACCGTACCCTTCTGATCCAGCGCCTCCATGGAATCTGCCGTTATCCTGATCTTGCTGCCCTCTTTTTGGGCTGCACCAGCCATCTCAGATATGGAGATCAGGCAGAACAACGCAGCCAGCAAAAGAAACCACAAGATCTTCTCTCGCTCTTCTCTATTCTCTCTTATCGAACAAACGGGCATAATCAAACACCTGCCTCCTCTTCAGGAATTAAGGCCACGGGCTTCTTCATTACCAGACGTCGATCCTCAAGATAGTAAACGAAACCGTCGCCCTGAAGCTCAACACCATTATCACCCAAAAGCAGGGCCCTGTCACTGGTCTTGACAACCTGCTCCTTTTGCAAGAATCTCATGGACCTGGTCTGGAGGAGATATCCATCAGGGGAAACAACCTTGACATGCCCCTCTACTTCCATATCTCCCTGCTTCATCAGATATCGTCCCTTGTCGGCCACAATCCTGATAACGTCTCCGTCAGAATGGATCAGGATTACTGGACGATCAAAGTGCACGGTCTCCTGCTCTTCAAAAAATCTTGTAACATCAGCAGTTATATCCCAAACCAGCCCCTTATCCTTTTCACTCCTTTTATAATCCACATTGGACAATACCAGATCCGCCTTCATCTGGCCAAACTCTCTGGACCAGAGAAAGGGTTCATCCTCATCCTGAGAGATCCACAGGGCAGTCCCCAATCCCAGGAGAAGAATAACAGCTATCATATAGAAAATATTCCTTTTTGACATAACTACATGGCCAACGATAAAAGCGGTTATAAAGGTGTTTAAATCTTCAGGAGACAGGATTGAAAAAACGGGCTGTGACCTGATCCCAAGCCCCTATAGCTTGCAGTATGAATTCACTGACTTCACGGACAGCCCCATTTCCGCCAGACCTGTCGGTTATATAATGCACATGAGGCAATATGGCTGGCTGTGCATTGGA
>Ga0256840_1003077_pt1 | contig 13875 bp, 13 predicted proteins | sample 355202metaG_FD_185969 | JGI IMG/M metagenome (GOLD analysis project Ga0256840, IMG submission 185969) | Hydrothermal vent microbial communities from Mid Atlantic Ridge, Atlantic Ocean - 355-202 | ecosystem: Environmental > Aquatic > Marine > Hydrothermal vents | place: Atlantic Ocean: Mid...
CTTCTGCGATGATGCCTTTGATGCCTGCTACAAATGCTTCTTCATTACTCACATCAAAACCAATCACCTCAGCCTTACCACCTGCTGCTTCTATGTCTGCTTTGACTGCATTTGCCTCTGCTTCACCTGAACGGAAGTTCACCCACACCTTTAAGCCCATAGCCCCAAGCCCTTTTGCTATCTCAGCACCTATACCTCTACTTGCACCTGTTACGAGTACGTTGCTTCCTGTAAATTTCATGACTACCCTTTATCGTTAATTAAAAGTATTGTAGCATGTAGGGCTTTAGAGCTAACATTCAAAAAGTTTATTTTCAAATATACAATAGTTGCTATATTCATTTTTTAATTCGCTTATTTATTATATCATCTGACTCAATATTACATTTTTTTAAATCTTGACCACACTTTTGACAAAAACTTTTGAAATGACTAAAAGTTATATATCCATTTTTTGAAAGACCCACTGTATGTCTACATTTAGGGCATTCTACATATAAATTTATAATACTCAATAATAGTACAATGAAAATAAACTTACTGGAAAAAATAATGGAAAAAAAGAAAAATATAAATAAAAAAATATTTATAAACATAAATTTTTTATAGTTTGATATACAATTCATTTTCAAGATAATCCTTATGCTTATTTAACTTAAAAAAGTTAAATCAACGCCTCATCCATCTCAGCAGGCACATCAAGCCCCATGAGTTTAAGCACAGTAGGGGCAACATTGTTAAGCCCACAACCTTCTTTTACTTTACTCACACCCTCAGCTAAGACAAAACACCACACTTCACCCACAGTGTGGTTGGTAAGTGTATGCCCCTCACTGTCTTTCATCTCTTCACAGTTACCATGGTCTGAGGTGAGTACGATGTTGTAGCCATCTTCTTTTGCTTTTGTTATAATCTTGCCAAGTTCAGTATCTACTGCACTCACTGCAAGACAGGCTGCTTCATAGTTACCTGTATGTCCTACCATGTCACCATTTGCAAAGTTTACTACTATGAGGTCATAAGCTTCGTCCATCGCAGTACGCACAGCCTCACCTACCGCTGGTGCAGACATCTCTGGTTTCATATCATAGGTTTTGACATCTGGGCTAGGTATGAGTACTCTACTCTCTCCTATGTATGGCTCCTCTATCCCACCATTTAAAAAGAAAGTTACATGGGCATACTTTTCTGTCTCTGCAGTGTGTAGCTGTTTAAGTCCAGCATCACTAACTACCTCAGCTAAGGTATGTTTGGGTGCTACTTTTGGAAAGAGTATAGGAAAAGAAAAACTTGCATCATACTTGGTCATGGTAGCGATGTGAAGTGGTATGAACGTTCTTTCAAACCCATCAAACGCTTTTTGCCCAAGTGCAGCTGTTATCTCACGTACCCTGTCTGAACGAAAATTAGTGACTATCACTGCATCCTCTTCTTTCATCCCCTCATAGCCTGCAAAGGCTGTAGGGAGTATAAACTCATCTAGTTCATTTTTAGCATAACTCTCTTCTATGTAGTTTTCTACGGACAGTGTTGTTTGAGGATGGGCATGAGCGATGGCTTCATAGCCTTTTTGCACACGTTCCCAACGGTTGTCTCTGTCCATCGTAAAGAAACGTCCACCTATGGTTGCTATGGAGATATCTTCATCACAGAGTGCTTCTATCTCGGACAGATACACCTTCGCAGAACTTGGACTGACGTCACGCCCATCTGTAATGAGATGTAAAAATACTTTTTTACCTCTACTTTTTAACAATTTTGCTAGCCCTATGGTATGTTCTATGTGTGAGTGTACCCCACCATCACTAAGTAGTCCTATAAGATGTACCCTTTGGCTTTTATCGACTGTTGTATTAAGAGCTTTATTTGTACCAAGTGTACCCTCTTTGAGTGCCAAAGAAATTTTCACCAAATCTTGGTACAAAATACGCCCTGATCCTATAGTCATGTGTCCTACTTCAGAGTTACCCATTTGTCCTTGGGGTAAGCCTACAGAAAGCCCGTGTGTTGGGATAAGAGCTCGTGGAGCTTCTTCAAAAAGCTTATCATAAGTAGGTTTTGTAGCATCTTTAAAGGCATTACAGGTACTGTTAGGTTTGCACCCTATGCCATCAGTGATAATTAAAATTGTTTTTTTGTTCATTATGTATCCTGATACATTATTTAATTGAAATCATAGTAGAATAAACTTTCTAAATCTTTAATGAAAGAAACCTATGTTATTTGAACTCTCATCCTTGCTAGACATTAACCTCTTTGGATACATATCTGTGCGTGCTGGTTTTGCTTTTATCATCGCTTTTATGTTAACACTTTTTATCATGCCTAAATACCTTGCATGGGCCATCTCTAAAAATGCCAACCAACCCATAAGTAAATATGTGCCTGCTCATGAAGGAAAACGTCATACGCCTACGATGGGAGGAGCTATTTTTCTCATAGCCACGCTTGTGGCGGCTCTTATCACTGTGGATTTAAGAAACCCTTATATACTTGGGGGGATGATCACCCTTATTGGTTTTGGTCTTGTAGGGCTTAAAGATGACATAGGTAAAGTACTCTCCGGAGACAACCTTGAAGGGCTTACCCCAAGAGGCAAGATGTTTTTACAAGCCCTCGTAGCTACCTTAGCCATAGGCTTGTTACTTTTTGCTGGTTTTCCTACAGAGTTTTATGTACCTTTTTTCAAGACAGCATTGTTTGATTTGAGTTATTTTGCCATTCCTTTTTGGATACTCATTTTCTTAGCTACCACCAATGCTGTCAATCTTACAGATGGGCTAGATGGTCTTGCTACTGTACCTTCTATCATAGCTCTTTCTACTTTGGGTGTGATAGTCTATGTTACAGGGCATGCCATCTTCTCCCAATACCTTCTTGTTCCAAACATTAAAGGTGTAGGAGAAGTGATGATTTTAGCTTTTGCACTCTCAGGAGGCTTACTTGGTTTTCTTTGGTACAACGCCTATCCTGCTGAGGTTTTTATGGGTGATACAGGGAGTCTTGCCATTGGAGGGTTCATCGCATACCTTGCCATTTTAGGGAAAAGTGAAGTGCTACTTGTCCTTATAGGTATCATCTTTGTCATCGAAACCATCTCAGTCATCTTGCAAGTAGGTTCATTTAAATTGCGTCAAAAACGCATCTTTCGCATGGCGCCTATCCACCACCACTTCGAGCTTAAAGGTTGGGCTGAGAACAAAATTATCGTACGCTTTTGGATGATAGCCTTTATCGCCAATATTTTAGCTCTCATCTCATTCAAGTTTAGATAGGCTTCGACAAGTTCAGCCAACACAATTAGCTCCCTGAGCCTGTCGAAGGGAAAAAGGAAACTCAAATATGCATAAACCTACACTTTTCGGGTACGGACTCACCACCAAAGCCATCGCCAAAAAACTTGGTGGTGGGTGCATTTTTTTTGATGACAAGTGTCAAGAAACCTACATAGATGAAAACAACAATACCATCAGACCCTCAGAAGAGTTTGACGCAAACAAAAGTCAACTAGAGGTCACCACCCCTAGCCTACCTCCCAAACACCCCCTTATCCAAAAAGCAAAAAACCTCATGAGCGAATATGACTACTTTACAAAAGAGATGCCTTTTAGCATTTGGATATCTGGAACAAATGGCAAAACAACCACCACACAAATGCTTACCCATATTTTAGAAAAAAGAGGAGCTGTGAGTGGAGGTAATATAGGCACACCTTTGGCAGACTTGAGCCAAGATGCAGCCATTTGGGTACTAGAAAGTTCTTCTTTTACGCTTCACCATACACATATTGCTTCACCAGATATCTATCTACTTTTACCTATTACTTCAGATCATTTAGACTGGCATGGTACTGTCGAGAAGTATGCAGCAGACAAACTCAGACCTCTTCTTAACATGAAAGAGGGTGAGTTAGCACTCATTCCACAAGGCTTAAAGGTTCCTAAAACCAATGCCTATGTCGTGGAGTATGACAGCGATGCTTTCATCTGTAACTACTTTGACCTTGATGCCTCTAAACTTAACTACAAAGGTGCTTTTTTACAAGATGCCTTACTTTCATTGGCTATCAGTAAAGTGCTTTTTGATGAGACAGACTATGATTTACTTAACGCCTTTAAACGTGATGCACATAGACAAGAGGAGTTTTTAGATGAGAAGGGTAGACTTTGGGTCAATGACTCCAAAGCTACCAACCTAGATGCTACGATGCAAGCACTCAAAGCGTATGCAGAGCAACCTCTTCATCTCATACTTGGTGGAGATGATAAAGGCATTGATTTAACACCTCTTTTTGTATTTATGCGTAAACTGCGTATTACACTCTATACTATAGGTGCAAACAGTGACAAACTTTTAGACCTTGCAAAAGCCTATCATATACCTGTGGTGCCATCCCTTACTATCCAAACTGCCATTACGCATATTGCATCAAGCTTTACATCTGAAGAAGTAGCCCTCCTCTCACCCGCAGCTGCAAGTTTTGACCAGTTTGATTCTTACAAACATAGAGGCGAAACATTTGTAAAGTTAGTCAAAAATTTAAAAAAATAATGTTTTTCATATTTTTTACACATTTGTGTCAGATTTTTAAGTTTAAGCAGTTATAATTCTATCCACTTCAAAAGACCTCTTGTCTTTAAGTTGTGGCTCGGTAGCTCAGGGGTAGAGCAAAGGATTGAAAATCCTTGTGTCGACAGTTCGATTCTGTCTCGAGCCACCATTTATACTCTATTTAAAATATTACCCTATCTTTTACCTCTATACTAACATTTAAACTTATCTAATTTTGCTATAATTTTACTAATCATCCATTTAAAGGGCTATGCATTGAAACTTAAACATGTCATCAATCTAATGCGCCCCCACCAATACATCAAAAATTTCTTCATCTTCCTCCCTCTCTTCTTCGCATTGAAAATAACAGATACAGCATTACTACTCAATGCCATTGTTGCATTTATAGCCTTTTCATTCACTGCCTCTGCTATCTACATCCTCAATGATTACCACGACATTGAAGAGGACAGAGAACACCCTAAGAAAAAGTTCCGCCCCTTAGCATCAGGAGCTATTAGCAAACCTCAAGCGATGGGAATTATGGGTATTTTAGCTGTAGCAGGTTTTGGACTTATGGCAACGCTATCTCTACAAGCTGTTGGTATTCTCGCTACGTATGTTGTCATGAACATTGCTTACAGCTCTTATCTTAAACATGTCGCTATTTTAGATGTTGTCATCATCGCTATCGGTTTTGTACTACGTCTTTTTATAGGTTCAGCAGTTACCGGCATTGTCCTCTCTCAGTGGATTGTCATTATGACTTTTTTACTGGCACTTTTTATGGCACTAGCCAAACGAAGAGATGATGTACTAATCTATCTTGAGTCTGGGAAGAAGATGCGTAAGGTGATTGATGGATACAATCTTCACTTCTTGGATATAGCCATGGCAATCATGGGTTCTGTTGTCATTGTTGTCTATATCATCTATACTACTTCATCTCAAGTCATTGAGCATTTCCATACCCAATATCTCTACCTTACAGCACTCTTTGTTACCTTAGGGATTATGCGTTATTTGCAAATAGCCTTTGTCTACTTAGACAGTAGCTCCCCAACAAAAATAGTCTTAAAAGACAGATTTATGCAACTCACCATCATAGCTTGGATCATCTCATTTGTTTGGATACTTTACTAATATGACCGCTGTAAAATACATCATCTTTGCCGTGATTTCTACACTCTTTAATCTACTGTTTCAATACATCAGTTTCACTCTCTATGGTGGCTTTGCTTCACTCTATGTAGCGATGTTTTTTGGTACGTTGGCAGGGCTAATTGTGAAGTATCTCTTAGATAAAAAGTTTATCTTCTACCATGAGGTTAAAAATAAAAAAGATGATGCCAAAAAGTTTGCACTCTACTCGCTCATGGGAGTCTTTACCACCATCATCTTCTGGGGAACAGAGATAGCCTTTGACGCACTTTCTCAAGATCCTAATGCCAAATACCTTGGAGCTGTTATTGGTCTGAGTATTGGATATGTCATTAAATACTTTTTAGACAAAAAATTTGTCTTTATCCATAAAGAGGAGATCTCGACATGAGTTTATTAAGCTGGGGAATGTACCCAAAAATCAAAAACACTGTCTTTAGATTTGATAAAAAATCAACACTCAAAAATATTATTAATAACTACGATGACCTGATCCCTTACGGCAACGGAAGAAGCTATGGTGACAGTGCCTTAAGTACTAACATCATCAATGTCAAACCCAAAGACTACTTCTTAGGTTTTGATAAAAAAGAGGGGCTGCTTCATGTGCAAGCAGGCGTACTTCTTTGTGATATACTAGAACACTTTGTACCAAAAGGATGGTTTTTAAAAGTCACACCTGGAACGAAGCTTATCACCATAGGTGGTGCGATTGCTTCTGACATTCATGGTAAAAACCACCATGTAGAAGGGTGTTTTTCAGAATGTGTCAAAGAGTTTAACATCATGCTAGCTGATGGTGAGATAGTAAGCTGTAACAAAGAAGATACACCTGATTTATGGAGAGCTACTTGTGGTGGTATGGGTCTGACAGGGGTTATCTTAGATGCAAAGATCACTCTGAAAAAGATTAACTCTCAATACATAGACCAAACAACGATAAAAACGAAAAACCTCAAAGAGACCTTTGAAGCCTTTGAAGCGTACCAAGAGAAACCTTACTCAGTCGCGTGGATAGATTGTCTTGCCAAAGGCGATAAGATTGGTAAGTGTCTTTTGATGGTCGGAGACTTCAGAGATGACGGAAAACTAGACTATAAAAATAAACAACAAATCTCTATACCTTTTAATTTCCCAAGCTTCGCACTCAATAACTGGAGCGTCAGAGCCTTTAACTGGCTCTATTACGGTAAAAGTAAAGATGGGGTCTCTAAACAACGAGTAGATATAGATACTTTTTTTTACCCCTTAGATGCCATAGGACACTGGAACCGTATTTACGGTAAGAACGGCTTTACACAATATCAGTTTATCTTACCTAAAGAGACAAGCTATGAAGGCTTGAAAGAGATACTCACTGCTATCTCGAAGTCTGGTAAGGGTTCATTTCTTGCTGTACTTAAACTCTATGGTAAAGCCAATGACTGCTGGCTCTCATTTCCAATAAAGGGGTATAGCCTTGCACTGGACTTTAAGATAGAAAAGGGTCTGTTTGAATTACTAGACAAACTTGATGAAATAGTGCTGAAATATAAAGGTAGGATTTACCTCACGAAAGATGTAAGGGTATCGAAAGAGACTTTTGAAAAAGGCTACCCTCAGATAGAAAAGTTTAGAACATACAGAAAAGAGAACAAAATGGACGAAAAATTTCAGTCCTTACAATCAAAAAGAGTAGGAATATAAAATGAGTTATGTATTAATTATCGGGGCGAAGAGTGACATTGCTAAGGCTACGGCTAGAGAGTATGCCAAACATGGATATGACTTGTACCTTGCAGCTAGAAATATCTCTGAGCTAGAAGAACTGGCAAATGACATTACTGTCAGAACTGAAAAAACAGTCAAACTTGTAGAACTGGACATCCTGGAGTATGACAGTCATCAAGCCTTTTATGACAACTTAGAAGAGAAACCTTTGGGTGTGATTTCGGCTATTGGTTATCTTGGTGATCAAGAAAAAGCCCAATCAGACTTTAAAGAAGCGAAGCAAATTATGGATACCAACTATACAGGTGTTGTAAGTCTGTTTAACATCATTGCTAATGATTTTGAACATAGACGTAGTGGTTTTATAGTTGGTATCTCTTCGGTTGCAGGAGACAGAGGAAGAAAGAGTAATTATATTTATGGCTCTGCCAAAGCTGCACTTACCGCTTACCTCTCAGGGCTTAGAAATAGACTTTATGATGCACAAGTGCATGTACTAACGGTCAAGCCTGGCTTTGTGGCTACGAAGATGACTCAAGATTTGGACTTACCTGAGAAACTGACAGCTCAACCTGAAGCAGTGGCAAGTGATATTTATAACGCACAGCAAAAAGGAAAGAGTGTCATTTATACGAAGTGGATTTGGAAATGGGTGATGATGGTGATTCGTAACATTCCAGAATTTCAATTTAAAAAAAGAAGTATATAACTTGAAAAAAATTGCCCTCTTCGACTTCGACGGTACCATCACCACAGATGATAGCCTCATAAAGTTCATCCGCTTCGTTGTAGGTGATACTAAGTTCATAGGAGGAATGGCACTTCTCTCTCCTATGCTAACTGCCTACAAACTAAAACTCATACCCAACTACAAAGCCAAACAGATGATGCTCTCATACTTCTTCAAAGGCATGAGTGAAACAACATTCCAAAAAGTTGCCAGTACCTACTCTCTTAACCATATCGACACTATCCTCAGGCCAAAAGCTATGGAGAAGATACAGTGGCATCAGTCACAAGGTCACAAAGTCGTTGTTGTTTCAGCCTCCATAGAGTGCTGGCTCAAGCCATGGTGCGATAAACACAATTTGGAACTCATTGGCACACAACTAGAGAGTCGTGATGGCATTATTACAGGTAGATTTCATAGCAAAAACTGTTACGGCATAGAAAAGGTCAACAGAGTCAAAGAAGCTTATAATCTTGATGAGTATGAGACCATCTATGTCTATGGTGACAGTGAAGGCGATAGAGAAATGCTTGAACTTGCTGATGAGCGTTTCTATAAACCGTTTAGAGGAGGGCTTTCAAGTGAATGATTTAAAAAAACAAAACTCTTGGGAAATTATTTTTGTTGGCATAAGTGTGTTATGCTTGATTGTGGCTATAGATATGATGACCAATACCTTCGACATCAATAAACATGCCTGGGATTTTAAATACTACATAGCATTTGCAGAAGATGGTTTTGGCATGAAAGACCTTATCTCCCCTGTTGCCTATCGATATATGACACCTTTTTTGGCATCGGGGGTTCATCATCTTTTTGGGATTGCTATTCCCGAATCCTTTAAAGTTTTAGCCTATATCGGTTTGTGGCTACAATTGATGGGTATTTTTCTCTTTGTGAAGTATTATACCAAGTCGTTAATGGGTGCAATATCAGCAACATTGATTACCGCATTTTCAGCCATTAACGTGAAGTTTTTGCTTTTCGATCCTTATCGTCCGGATCTGTTTGCCTATTTTATTGTGATTATTGCTGTATATCTTGCCTTTAACAAAAAAGTATTATGGCTCATGGTTGTTACTGCCATTGGTTTACAATTTAGGGAGTTTACCCTTATCCCTCTCGTTGCATATTTCGCAAGTTTGGTACTGCATAAAGAGTGGGATACACTTAAAAAATATAGTTTACTCTTTATGCTCACTATCATAATTTCTGTGGGCTTACCAAGAATGCTTATCCCTATTACAGAAAGTTATCAGTATGCTAGAAGTATAGGTGACTTAATTGCGATACCTTTAGATTGGTGGAGAGATTTTAATTGGCTTTATACGATTATAATCTATTTTCTACCTATGTTTATTTTACTCACCCCAGATAGAATCAAAATAATTCGAGCAAAGATGCCTCCTAAGCATTTCACATTTCTTATGATATATACATTACTTGTGGCACTTTTATCTATGTATGGCGGTACAGATTTAGCTAGGTTCACAACATATTTATTTGTACCGCAAATTATTTTTGTTGGGTATTTAAGTATTCAGGCATCCAAAATTGAATTACTCTATATGTTCATAGCTGTTTTTTGGTTTAACAAAATAGATACCGACATCCCTGTGGGAGATGTGAACTGGTATGGGGGATATGCCAATATTGTGACGCACGGAACATACATGCACCTCTTTTGGATGGCAATTCTTATTGTGATGGCAATTATACTTAGAAAAATATTACAGAAAATAGATTTTTAAAGTGTGCTTTTGGCTTACCATATTACTCTTAGATGTGTTTATGGTAAGTCGTCTATAACCGTATTGTTTCCCAAGTCTCTTTCCACCACCTGATAAATCACAATATCAGGCTTATGTTTTTGAATGAAGTCTACTAAAAAACGTCCCTTAGTATAGGAGATATGAAATCTCCAAACGGTATGGAATGTTTCCTCATAAAGCTTTGAATTTCCCGTACCAAAAGAGTCACATAGGTATAAAAGCTTTTCTTTATTTGGAGCATCTTCATTTATACTATATTGGTTAAACTTATTTTTATCACCAGGAGTACATTTTTTTAACTTATTAGCCTTAGTAATTTCACCGTAACATAGTTTACTCTTTTTCTTTAAAATAAAATCATAATTTTTTTCATAACTATCTGTCAAAAACTGATTGATTTTCAAAAGGTTTGTCAAGTCACCACCTCCAGCTGACTTCTTCTCTTTCATGGTGTACTGAGGTATGTCATATCTCTTCCCATATGTACTGTTTAGAAATTGTATCGTATCTCTATACCCAATACTTGCACCATAGCTATTCCAATGTGTATCCGTGTAAAAATAAAGTTGTTTAGCTTTTTTTTCTCGTAATGCTTTTTTTAAATTTAAAATATGTATACCTTTTTCAAGAGAAGCTTTTACTATAGTGTCAGTGGCTGTGGCACCTTCTTTGTATACCATGCCCTTAGGTAATTTATCGTTATATATCGTATGCTTATTAGGGGCGATTGCTATAATAAATTTTATACCTTGCTTTTCATACCATCCTTGTAATTTTTTTAATTTTTCGCTCCATGCTTCAATGTCTTTATCTTCATATGAAAAAGTGCCTTCCATTTTGTCTAGGATGCTTCCAAATCTATTTCCTAAAAAGAAAAAACCATCTTCTCCTGCAATAACCTGATGTTCATTCAAAGAAAAATTAAATGTTTTGTAAACAGAGTAGTTTATGATTGACTCCAGATTATCAGTTGAAAATAATTGTCGTTGCGTAAAATGCATTAACTTAGTTTTCGTATTTTTAGATGCCATATATATATTTAACACAGGGAGAAATAACGTAAAAGATATAGCTATCATTAAAAATATATATACCTGTTTTTTTTGCTTCATATCCTCTCCTAAAAATTATAATACAAAAAGACTTCCGAGGAAGAACCAAGTGATTTTGAGATGGCATAGCCAAAGACTATTGCAGCACATAACATATGCTTTATGGTCATTTTTTGCTTTAAATAATAACTTGAACTTTTTGTAAATAACACTATCAATAAAGCAACCAATAACAAAGTAAACATAATTATCAGTGTCATATGATGGGAAGTTGTATTTACGAGTGACATACTAAACATCCCCTCCAAAACCTTCATCGCATCCTCCCACTCCTTCGCCCTAAAAAAGACCCAAGCAATGTTGATAAAGTTAAAGGTAATAAACCAAGCGAGTATCTTTGGCATGTTTAATCCCATTGATTTCCAAAACCTATGTATCACCAATGCCATCCCATGTAAAAAGCCCCATAAGACAAATGTCCATCCTGCACCATGCCAGATGCCACCTATGATAAACGTAGCTAAAAGGTTTGTGTAGGTTCTAAAGGAGCCTTTACGGTTACCTCCAAGGGGTATATAGACATAATCTCTTAAAAACCTTGAGAGAGTGATATGCCATCTCCTCCAGAAGTCTTGTATATCTAAGGCTTTATAGGGAGAGTTAAAGTTAATAGGGAGTTTGATATTAAAAAGTAACGCTGCACCTATTGCCATATCGGTATAGCCAGAAAAATCAAAATAGAGTTGGAAGGTATAGGACAAACTTGTAGCCCATGCTTCAAAAAGGTTTAGTGTTGTTGCCCTATCAAACCCAGTGGTTGCCCACACTGCAAAGCTATCTGCTATGACTACTTTTTTAAACAGACCTATAGAGAAGATGAAGAGTCCCAAAGCAATATTTTTATAGTTTTTTACTAAGTTCCAACGTGAAGCAAACTGAGGCATCATCTCAGCGTGATGTACTATGGGTCCTGCGATGAGTTGAGGGAAAAACGTGACAAAGAGTGCGTAGTTTAAAAAGTCATACTCTGCAGTCTCACCTCTATAACTGTCCACCAAATAAGCTATTTGCTGGAATGTAAAAAATGAGATAGCTAGAGGTAAGGCTAAGTCTAATAGGGGAATAGAGGTATCCAAAACTGTATTGATATTTTCTATCAAGAAATCTGTATATTTGAAGTATCCAAGTAAAGCAACATTTGCCACAATACCAAATGCTAAGAGTGACTTTTTATGCATCTGTACTTTTTTAAAGTTCTCATTTAGAGAATTACCTATCACATAGTTAAAGAGTAAGGACGAGAGTATGATGGGTAAATACGCTACATTCCACCAAGAGTAAAAGAACAAAGAAGCAAAGACCAAAAAAGATTTTGCTCCCAACATTAACCTTTTTTGCAATAAGAAAAAATAGATGAAAAAGCTTAGAGGTAGGAAGATAAATATGAATTCGTAGCTATTGAATAGCACTAAATCTCCTGAAACTTATTTTGTTTTTGTAGCATTACAATCAATGCGTATTTGCGATATAGCAAAATGTTTAGAGCTATCTACAATAAATGTTTTATGTTTACAATTTGGTCTATCTGCAAGATATTTTTTGTCATATGCACCTAGTAAATATTTCTTAAAACTTTCATCTGGTATCAACAGCTTACTTCCAAAAAAAGCTGTTGTGTCATCTATAAGGTATGCATGATAATTATCATATTTTCTTTTGTTCTGTGCATCACTTATATTGTGCGTCTCATAAAAGAACCTATTACGTGAAAGCCACCCTGTTGGGAGGATTTCTTTATCATTTAGCTGTAGCCAATTGTTTTCATAAAAAAGATAATTAGCTTTAAACACTCTATTTATTTCATTTGTATACCCTGTAGGAAAATTGACAGAGCCCTCACACCTCTTAGCACTTTTAGCAATGAGGTTTCGTGCTTCTTTCTGTAACTCGGTGTTTTCTTTAAAATATCGATACGTTAATTGGCCAGAAGAATAATAATAAAATATAGACGTAAAAATAGCTAAAAAGATGGCACTAAGCATACGATTTGATTTAAAACTTTCAAATAATACATAACACCATAACATAATCAAAGGGACAGTCACACGCTCTACATCACGTGTAATGAGTAGCAATAGCACTCCCAAAGCCAAAAGTGGGATAAAAAGAGTTTTTCTACTTTTTATGTTGAAGAGTATAATAAGTACACTTACCGCAAGAAGTAACCAAAGCCAATGTTTAAACTTATACGTTTTCACAAATTCTACAAGATGTATTTTTTGTATATTTTTTTGTAGGATTTCTGACAAATGAGGCGTGATAGCGACAATCTTTTCTGTAGCCAACAAGTCTGCATCTTGCCACCACCCTGCTTGAATAGAAAACATCTCTTCATCAGATAAATAGTCTTTTTCTACATTCATCATACCCATATCTACTATAGCTGATCTCGCCTTATTAAAAGACAACCAATCATTATAAAAACGGTCTTGTTTCTGGATAACAATTGAAGCAACAACTAAAGCAATCAGGACAATCAAAGCAACGATTTCTTTTTTATTGATAGCGAGCTTCTCTCGTAAAATAAAATAAGCCACAAGGTAATATGGCATAAGAATAAACATCATGTCTATTCTCAATAATGATGCTAAGAAAATAAAAGAGAACGAGAGAAGTAAGTTATGGCGTATCAGACCAACTGCTGTAAGCATCGTGGTAATCGTTAAAATGGTTATAGACATATTGAACCATAAGAAGGTCATCCAGAGTAATGCCAAAATAAACCATAGTGCTTTATGTATATAGGAATCACATTTTTGGATATAAAGCGATACAAAATAAAAGTTTAACCCCATATACACTGTCAATAAAATACTATACCAGTGAAGCGAGGGAA
>Ga0256840_1003078_pt1 | contig 13871 bp, 10 predicted proteins | sample 355202metaG_FD_185969 | JGI IMG/M metagenome (GOLD analysis project Ga0256840, IMG submission 185969) | Hydrothermal vent microbial communities from Mid Atlantic Ridge, Atlantic Ocean - 355-202 | ecosystem: Environmental > Aquatic > Marine > Hydrothermal vents | place: Atlantic Ocean: Mid...
GGAACGAAATTTCCTTTTTTGAGGATCCCGATAGGGGTTGGGTGGTGCGTCGATTTGGGAAGCAATTGCGACGGTGTGTTTGTGGATATGAGTGGAAGTAATATGATCTTCGGTCCCTTTGTTCGACCACAGAGATGAAACTCGGGGAAAGAAAAGAGCCCCAAAAAACCTTTTGGGCGCTACGTTTTGGTTTATGGATGGTCGTCATGATTATCGGCGCTTTCGTTTACTTTCATTATAATCCCATTCTCATCGAAAATGAGCCGATCGCATTCAAGCCCTATAGAATTTCAAGATCTTTAAAAAGCGATATCGCGATCGTTGTTGATTATGATGCAATCGAAAATTCGGGCGACAGTTTTGATACCATCGATTGGTCAGCGGTTTGGATTGACACCTTCGAACAAGAAATTGGGCCGCTTACCATCGCCACGCCGCAGACCCTGACCCAAGCGATTCTCCAACGCTCAAGGGTTTTAGTCCTCACCTCTAGCGTTGCCAATTCCGTTCCCGATCCCATTATTAGTAAAATTAGAGAACGTGTTCGAGAGGGGATGATTGTTGTTCTAGAACGGCCAGCAGGAAAACTTCGTGAAACCTTTTCGGCCGACGGAAAGGGAGAGCTGCGAAAATCTACAGCGATTTCCTTTGGTCCTACTTTTGGACCCGACGATCAGAACCTAAAAAAAATTCCGCTCTTTGGGTCCTATGTCGCCTCCATAGGGTCACGACCTGACTCGCAAACCTTCCTCGCGTTTAATGGCGCACCGACCATTTACTCGACGCCCATTGGCGATGGCTTCGCGCTCACTGTTGAGTTCGAGTTCGGAAAGCAAATCCTTGCCCTTCAACAAGGTAAACCTGCAGACGATTTTCAACTAAAAAAAACGGACGACTTGCGTTCTTTTTATAAAACCCAAGACCTCGTCGCAGCTCCTGAGTTGATTGCCTCCACGCTTCCTTTAGCCGATCTATTAGAACGTACGCTGGTGTGGAAAGCCATTGGTAGTCTCACACCGATCGCCGCGATTTGGCCTTTCCCGCAAGATGCTGACGGCGTGTTATTATTTGTTCACGACGACAAAAGCTTAGGTCAACAGGCGTTTTGGATGAATGAAATGGAAGAGAAAGAAGACGCGAAAGCCACCTTTTTGTTTTCCTATAATGCGTTGGGAAAAGATTTTTCGAGAGAGGATAACGAGATCGGATTCCTTTGGGACATTTCTAACGATTCGCCGGATCACTTAGAAAAAATGGGTATTTTAGGTTGGGAACCTCTTGCTCGACCGATGGGTATCTTTGCACAGCATAAATCCTTTTTGAAAAGCGCATCGACGAAACGCATCACAACGTCTGCGATTTCAGACGCTCGTTGGATGGCGTTCTGGGATGAACCTTTTCGTCAACTCACGCAAATAAAAGTAAGAATAGATACTTCTTATGAAGTGGAAAATAGTTCGGGCTACCATTTTGGAACAGGATTTCCCTTTTTGACGATGTCGCAAAATGGCATTCCAACAGGAATGCGAGAACAGGCAATTGTGTTTCCATACGGCGCAACCCGCGGCCAAAATCTGGAAGTCCTTCTCGAAAATAGCCAAACCAATTTACATCAGCCCATTTCTACACGTATTCCTGCCAACGCGTTTACATCAGATTTAGATCCCGAAAAGTTTCAGGCCTGGATAAAAATTTTTGAAAATGCCAGAAAGTACAATCACACAATGATGAGCATCGGATCCTACGATCGTTTTCTTCGCGCACGACGTGTGGCCGAAATGCGCTCCCGTTTTGAAGAAAAAGTCCCTCTTCCCGAGCTTCCCAAAGCTCCTAAAGATGAAAAGGAGAAGAAGGTCGTTGAGCAGGTTTCGCGGTTCCGTGTCACGATTAATGCTAAGCGCACAGATCACGCCATAGTCGTTCCGGAAATATTCGGAGACAAACGCATCATTGCCGTTCGAGAAAAATCCACATTTGTTGATGGCCGAGAAGTCGCAAGAGTCCTAAAATCGCAAGAGGTTCAGATGATGGGAAACCTCCTTCGAAAGATTCCCGTCCCTCGCGGGTTTTCGACAGTTGACGTTTTCTACCAATAGATGAACAGTATAGGTCTCCCAAGAAACCATTCGGAGTGTTTGATGAACATCACAAGAATCCTTTTTTTCCTTTGCGCACTAACGTTGTTTTCGTGTTCAAAAACGAAAGTCCCCGACGCCAAAGTGGGAACCCAAAAACATAATGAGCCGATGCAAATCGTGTTATTCAATTACGAATTCTATCCTACAGAGTTACAGATTCCCGTTGGTAAGGAAGTTGAGTTCACCAACAAAGAAGCGGTTAAGCATTGTCTTAGAATCGAAAGCCTGGATGTGTCGGAGGATATGGAACCCGAAGCGGTCTTTAGTTATACCTTCGAAAAAGCAGGGAGCTACGTGCTCACGAGCAGTTGTGACCCCGCAAAAATGAAAGCGACAATCGTCGTAAAGTAAAGACGCCATATTTATTTCTAGATTACTCCTCTTGGTGATATAATATTGTGATCAAGTAAGTTAGTCACCATTGATGAACCAAAGCAATTTCGATTTTTTACATGACATACCAACACCCGCAAAATACACTACCGAAATCTTTGATAAACTCGCATACGTCTATCGTTATCGCGGTAGCCGAAAATTGGATCATCGATCATGAACCGTCGATATAACATGAAACCCTAACTCTAAAAAAATGGTGCCTTTTTTCATTCGAGAAACGGCCAGAAAACATCAGCATACGATCGCTCAATTATCGATATGGAGAAAGAAATAACCTCGAAACTGTCGCGTTAGCGGCTTGCAAAAATGAAGACTTGAGATATAGACACTTTAACTCTTGGTAGGGTGAATGATGGAGTATTGGATCGTTTTTTTTCTCAGTGTTATCGTGTTTAATATTTCTCCTGGGCCGGATGTTCTCTACATCCTCTCCAAAACAATTGCCCATGGTAAAAAAATCGGGTTCGCATCGTCCCTGGGGGTTTGTGTTGGTGCGTTTGTTCATGTCTTTGCTGCGGCATTAGGGCTATCGGCGATTCTAATGACCTCACCCGTGGCGTTCAAAATCGTTCAATATCTAGGTGTGGTTTACCTTCTTTTTCTTGCGTATAAATCCTTCAAAAATTCAAGTTTGGATTTGGCAGAGACGGAGGGCGAAAAAAGCGATTGCTCGTTTTGGGGAGCCTTCCGGCAGGGCGTTTTAATCGATATTTTGAATCCAAAAGTAGCCATTTTTTTTATAGCTTTCCTTCCTCAATTTATTAGGGAAGGTCATGGGTCTACGTCTTTTCAGTTTACCTATCTAGGGCTCATTATTATTCTCGTTTCACTGATTGTAGAATTTTTCTACATTATGCTCGCGGCTACTTTAGCCAAAAAGATAAAGGAAAGCCCTACCTTTAAACAACGCGCAGATAAGTGTATTGGTGGTGTGTTTATCGCGCTTGGAATAAAGCTAGCGTTGGCATCTTAATCGGATTTTTCTTATTACAAGTGTTCTCGTGTTATTTTCTAAACAGTAAGGGATTTTACTTTACCTAAAGTCGTATGAATGTTTACAATGTTTTATCCTTTGACCGGTAAATTCTAGGACAGTTTTGATAGCATTATTTTTTCAAGTCGTAGAGATCGCCTTCAATTCAAATTGTAAATGTTGGCAGGGATCGAAGTCCGTATTGATCCAATAGGTTGAGTGCCAGTCAAGAATAACCATCCAATTCTCATTATTAGAACGATCCAGCGGCTTCCAGTCTTCTGGGATTAGCGTAGAAAACGCATACCAGAGATCATCGCCTTCGACTTCACGTTTTACATTTTATAGAAATTCCAAATCACATCCTTCACCGCCGGTATCAAGAAACTCATCACCGTCGTGAACGACGGTCCTGGCCGAATATTGTCCTTGGCGAACAAGATTAGGATCCTTATTTTTATCAACTCTTTGGCGTAAACGTACCGTTGCAAACGCGGAGCGCGTAGCCTGCCCTTGGGGTATTCAATCGCATTTGTGCTTCGAATATGTTTCCAGTGTGCTGCCGGAAAATCAAAAAAGGTTAATAAGCGGTCTACGTCTTTAGTAAGGTTGTTCACTGCTTTGGGATATTTGTCCTCATACATTTCTTTGAAGTTGAAAAACATTGTTCTTTGAATGGAAAACCTTTAATAGAAAGGGGCCTAATGAAGAGTTTTTATGCGATATTTCCCTTTATTCCTACTTCTTTTCTCTTTCTCATGTTCGTCAAATAGGTCCACGCTAGGGTCAGACCTCGGTCAAGAAAAAGATGCCTCGATTCGAATTAGACCTATCGATATGGGCGGCGATGAAGGGAAAAAAGAGGAGCGCGATACGAGGCAAGATATACAGAACGATGTAGGCGAAGTTTGTCTTGCCCGACATTCCAACCCGACACCTGAGGGGCATCCTTCGGATGGGTGGGTGTGGCAAAAGCTAGGACGCGTATTTGAAAAAGATCCGCAACCTGCAAAAGCCACCCAGGGCGATTTTTCCCCCTCGGTTGTTAAAGTGGATGAAGGATATCGCCTTTACTTTGCGCGGCGGCGGGACGAGGGTTGGTCTATTTTTACGAGTAAGAGTAGCGATGGAAGACAGTGGCAGACGCCCGAAGCTGTTAAGGGTATAGAAGGGCATAATGTTTTGTCGGCCCACTATCAAAATGGGGAGGTGCGTCTTTGGTTTGGATCTGGATCTTTTGCAACCGCGCTGAGTAACGACGGGGTGAATTTCACAGATCAAGTTTCTCGTGTTTTATCTCCTTCAGACGTGGGTGATTTTGGGAAATTATCTCTTTTGGATCCCAAAGTTTGGGTCGAAGCGGGCGTGTATAAAATGTGGTTTGGAGGGTTTGATGGACAGACCTTCAGGATCGCAAAGGCGACCTCGGCCAATGGCGTGATTTGGAATGCGGACAAGGCCTTTCTTCTTGAACGCACAGGAGGGAATAACTTCGATAGCACTTCCGTAGCTTCTCCACATGTGAGAAAATATGGCGACACCTATTACATGTGGTACGGCGGTTATGATACCTCAAAGACCGATCCTGGTCCTTGGCGAATTGGCTTGGCAACCTCCCAAGATGGTACGAATTGGGTAAGGAAAGGGGTGACTATTCCGCTCTCCGAAAATGGAGATGATATGTGGTCCACGCGCGATGCGGCCGTTTTTAAAACCGAGGCAGGAACCCTTTCCATGATTTACGTTGGTATGTCCGATGATTCTCACTATCGACTGTTGAGCGCGACGACGGAGTCCTGTTTTTGATTTTATTTGGGGCAATTTAATCGTTTTCGTTTTGCCTTTATTTTACGGCGGATCGACGCTGAAACATATGCATGGTCATGATTGGGCGTTCAAGGCAGATCTTTTGGATGTTTGGTTTCAAAAAACTTCGCAACTAGGATGCCGTTCAAGACTTGGGCTAGGTCTGGAATCACCGAATTTAGGCGTCGACATGGATCAACAATCTCAATTAAGTGCAAATGACTTCCAGTTTGGAGTGGCGCTGATAGAGAATGAGGTTTTAAAACGCAGAATTAATTAACGAAATTGCATTGATGAAACCAGAGAGTACCTTGAGCGAACACTTAGTCGATCGAAAGATCCTTAGCCGATATGATGTGATTCCTGAATAAGGAATATAGTAAGGGTCGTAGCACAAGCGCTAAGGATCGCAATCGCGGAACCTTGCAGAGTGCAACGTGGACGACCATCAAACGATCACGCAAACCCATAAAATGGTTTATCGTCGTCTTAGGCCATGATTTTACGTGGGCCGAAGGTCTTTGTGAAAAGGAAGAAGCCTATGCCTTGGTTGTTAATTTTCGGGATAAAGAAAATGAAAAGGCAAAACTTTTAAACCAAGTCAAAACACTTTTGCGAGATAAAGCGAAAGCAAGATCGAAGGAACAATCACGCGTTTAACTTTTTTTTTCCTCGGATTATTTCTCTTTTGATTCTTCGTAAAGAACCGTAACATGTTTTACTAATGTGAATTTAAGGTTTAAAAATCGCTGAGCGAAGGTAGGGACATCAACGCTTTCATCGCGTCCTCGGGTGACATCATTCCTAGCACCAAGGCTTGAGCGGCGTTTAAAATACTGGACTCAAGACCAACATCATCGGAGGCGCGTTTTAGGGTCGACACCAGCTCTTTGAAATCGTCGTGATGGGCTCTGCTCGCTGAGATCGTTTTCTTTTTCTTTTTCGTCATCTCACGTCCAAGTTGAAAATCAGCGCTCCCCTTACCAGCTAAGGAAAGATGCAAGTTGGCCAGTCCGGAGAGACCAAAGGGCGTTCGCATATCGCCTTTTAAGGACGCAATAAGGCGCGAGGCTTCGGCTAGGCCACGCGCAAATAAAATCGATTGAACCGGGTCGCCCAGATCGTAGGCAATGCCCACGCAAAAAGAAATTACACGTGAATAGATGGCCGCGATTTCGGCACCGGCCATATCCGAGGATTGGTACACACGAAAATTAGGGGCTGCTAAACATTGTGACACAACCTCTTGGATTTCGTTGAGATCTGTGGCGCATAGGGCAGAACAGGGACGTTTCTTTTTCACGTCTTCAAGGCGCATCGGACCTGTTAGAAAACCAAAACGCTGGGTCGATAACTCTTCTTCTAAAATGGTTGAGATGGCCTTATGGGTATCTTTTTCCAAGGTATGAATCGTGTGTACGATCGCATGCCGACCGCCAACATGAGGGGCCAAAATATCACAACAACGTCGGATATCATTGGCTGGAATCGAGAGGAAAATGAGAAAGCTATCTTTTAACTTTTTGGCGTTCGTTAGACCTTTGGCCGACACATCGCACTTCAGAAAATCGATCTTATTTTGGGTGAGCAGATAACGAACCACATCGAGTCTTGGGCCGCTACCAATCGTTGCAATTTTCATTTCTCCTCCACCACATTTCCAAGTTTAAAAGATCGAACCCGGTTGCCGTAAAAATACAAAAGATCGAGGCGGTTCACAAAAAGACCCGTCCCTTGAGGATCAAGAATCTTTGGAAGGTGAAACGACATGAGGCTTTCGATGCCATCATCAAGGGTTTTATTTAACGACGAAGACAATGCCGATAAACGTACTTTATCACCGGCCGCCAAACGACGTAACTTTTCGAGGGCGTGCGTGAGAACGGGCGTAAGTTCGGCGAAAGAAATTCTCTCGTTGGTGGCAAAACGCAAAAGCTCATAAACATCGACTTTGGGATAACGGGCAGCCAAGGTTTCAAAAATTGAAAAGGCAACGATCGAGCTTGCTTGAAGAACGGTGTTGGTCTTAAAGGCTTCTGAAATTTGTGAACCTGTATAGCGCGTGTAACGTCGGTCCCGTTGCGCGTCTTCCACGAATTCGCCACTCTGGATGGATTGCACATATGTTTTGGGATCCAGGCGCCTGCCATGAGAGTCGTAAGATTCACCATCGGCCTCAACCTTATTTCCAAAGGGATCCATCGGTTGTCCAAAACGGATAACCGTGGTTGATTTCATCCCAACAGTATTGAGAACAAACTTTGCGACCATGGAGAGTTGATCGAATTGATCGTTTTCCAGGAAGTAGCGCGATTGGCCCTCTCGTTTCAAATGTTCTCGGATGAGTGACTCGGCTTCCAAAACGAGATTGTAGTTAATCGTGGCTGGGACAATGTAAACTCGCTTATCATCTCCGCCTTGGAGGTTTCGTGTATAGGCCGAAACCGAGGTTCCGAGTAAGCCCAGTTTTAATTTGGATTCAATGATGTTTGATCGACAGCGCGTTCCGCCAGGGAAAAACAAACTATGAAAGCCCCACTCGCTTAAGACTTGAGAATAATTTTTTAAGACGTCTTTATACAATTGATGACGCAGACGTCGATCAACTTTATAGGCGCCCAAATTATACATGAAGAAACGCGTTAAAGGATTTACGAAAAGGTTCTTCCCCGCTCCGTAGGTGACCGGTGGTAGGCCAACCGACTCCAGCGCCCATCCAAGAAGAATGGAATCCATATTGGAACTATGGGTGGGAACGATAACAATAGTACCTTTTTTTACTAAATGTTGCATCGTATCAATATGACCCTCGACAACAACGCGTTCACTAAGGTCACGTAGATTTTTCATTCCCGAACGCATATGTAAAAATGCATCCCCTAATGAATTGAGATCTTGGGTTTTGAAAAAGAGCCCGAATCCGATGGGTAATGCACCGGTCGCAAAAGAGAAAACATTGGGGTTAAACTTGCCCGCAGTATCGTCCACATAGGAGTCAATAAGCTCACGAAGAATCGAGCGTTTTTCGGATTCAGGCATCGTTCCAAGTCGCCTCGCCATGCCTCGCCACCAAGAGATGTCACGGACTTCGACTTCTAATCCACGCTCGCGTTTAAGACGCTCGATTTCTTGGATGGCCGTCTCGTTGAGAACGTATTCGAGCGCCCGATTATGGGTTCGGGATTTGGCGAGGTTGGTGTTGTAAACGCGGGCGGATACTTCACGAACGAGATCGCGCCGCCGTTCGTTAAAGTGGAATAGGGGGGCCTCCTTTAGCCCTGTCGACTTTCGGTTTATCATATTAGCGAGTCCCATAAAGCCTGTCTCCAGCATCGCCTAACCCTGGAACGATGTAACCAAGATCGTTGAGCTTCTCATCAATTGCGGCCGTGAAAATCGGTACATCGGGATGGGCTTTTTGCACCGCTGCGATGCCTTCCGGCGCCGCCAATAAACACAAAAATTTCATCGATTTCGGGGAGGTGGTTTTGATTTTATCTAAAGCCATGATGGCTGAATTTCCCGTGGCTAACATAGGATCGACAACGATGACATCGCGCGTTTCCATGTGCGGTGGCACCTTGAAATAATACTCGATGGCCTCAAGGGTTTCGTGGTCGCGGTAGAGCCCAACGTGGCCAACGCGCGCCGAGGGGATGAGTTGGAGGATTCCCTCAACGAGACCGTTACCGGCGCGAAGAATAGAAACCAAACAAACTTTTTTGCCTTCAAGCATTGGTGCTTGCATGGTTTGCAAAGGTGTTTCCAATTCTACATATTCGATGGGAAGATCGCGGGTGACCTCGTAGGCCAAAAGGTGGCTAACTTCGGCAAGAATGTGCCGAAATTTCGCGGTGCTCGTATTCTTGTCGCGAAGAACAGAAAGCTTGTGTTGAACGAGTGGGTGATCGATAACGGTTACAGACGACATAGAGGCTCTCTTCGTTTGGGTTGTTGGAAAGTTTACAATTTATATATATTTGTGAAGTTGTGGGGAGTACAAATGGTCAACTTGCTTACCATGTCGCGCCTCAACCCGACCCTCTCCCAGAGGGAGAGGGGACAAGTAGACAGGCGTTGAAATGGGTTACACCAATAATCATGATTTCTTGCGCCGGTAAAAGACCAGGCCAAGAAGAAGTAAAGAAAGCAACCATGTTTTTTGAGGTTTGGGTTCCGATGCCGTTGAGCAACAACCGCCTTCTTCGTCCACTGTGTCCTCAGGCAGATTGGTCGTTTGTCCGCCGCCCATATCCTCTTCCGGGGTCGTGGTGGTTGACCCCATATCGGGTTCATTATTATTGTTTCCCATATCTTGCTCGGTTACAATAATCGGGCACCCTTCGTCGACAAATCCATTACAATTATTATCGTTATCATCTCCGCATACATCTTCGCTTTCGGGAAGAACTTCGCCTTCACATGAACCGCTCCATCGTCCGCGTACGCAATTTTCGCTTCCAGCTTTACAGGCACCTTTGCCTTGACTTCCTTCGCGACCCGAATAGCACAAGCGAGTGTCTCCGTTATTGCATTGGTCGGCGGCCGGTAAGCAGCTCGTGTCTACGCGATCAGGTGTCCAAACCGGGCAACTTTCGTCGTCGGGAACAAAGACGCCGTCGAGGACTTTGGCTTGAAGCGAACCAAGAGAGGGATAGGAGTAGATAAATCCATCGGCGCTCGTTGCACTGAAGACGTATTTAACACAACCATCGGTAAAATCGCCTTGCGTGAAATCGACACGGTAGGTTTCTCCATGAAAAGGAAATTCCATTTCTGGAGGAGGCGCGGGGAATTCGAGCGCGAGATCGGCACAGGTGCCGTCGTGAACCAAGGTCAAAGATTGGGCGCTACCTGCAACATCAGCGTAATTTACCCAAAAGGAAAGCGTCGCTGGATCGCCCATATTTTGTCCGGGAATGGTGATATGGATTCCGTCGTTAATCGCTGGAATTACGCCATTGTAGAGGCCAAAGGCGAAGGTCCAATAAAAAGACCGTGGATAATTTTCGGGTAAACATTCATCACCCAATGGCTCTGGAATGATACACGACTCGCCGCCTCGCGGGCCTCCAGCACACTGTCCGATACAATCGGGATTTTCATCTCCACCTTGGGTACAGCCCTGGGCCATGGTTTGGGCATCCAAACATTTTCCACCTGATCCACAAGAGGACATTTCTTGAACACAGTTCATCGGAGGAATGCCGATCGAGGTCACTGCAGGCGAGAACATGGTGGACTGGCCAAAAGATTGGTTTTGTAAGCTTTCGAGAACCGAGGTGAAGCTGCCGTTATTGGTCACACCAAAAGTTTCACTTGTGATTTCGGAATCTCCAGAATTGAGTCGTAACCAACGGTCGCGCTCTTCGGTTGCTTGTTCAGAATCACAGGTCACAAGCGGGCCTACACATTGCGCAATACCGTCAACAAATCCGATATCACAACATGAGTTATAAGCTGATGCGACGGGTGGATTGGCTTGGGGGCAATTACACGAAAATTCCAAGGCGTGTTTTCCTTGCCAACGTCCCGCCTCAGCCGCGCCAGCCGAATACACATAGGGAGGAAGGGGCGGAATTGGATTTCCATCTCGATCCATCACGCCAAAATTATCCGCATTTACTCTCAAACGATTAATGAAAGTCGAAAGGACACGCTCATCATAATTGGGCATCGGACCCGAGCCTTCACCTTGAAAAATAACGGGGCGCGCTGATTCTCCGAGTGCCTTTGTTAGGTGGCCCTGGGAGGCGGTATCTTCTTCACACGCAGCGAGCGCCAAAATTGCGGAAATGATTAACGTATATTTCATTTTTTTATTCCTATGTTCGCTTCGCATCATCAACAATTTCCTTTTGTTCGTCAATGGCTGGCCCCCAAAAGTGTCTGATTAAAGGCAGTCGGAGATTGAATTTGATCTGTAGGGGGTAACCCGCTGTGGTGTGCGAAGCCTGCCCTTGGGTATACCCGGATTGTGTCTATTTATAAGCGATCTGTGGTACCCCAAGCGGGATCCGTTTTCGATGGAGTTTCCGATCGTCTTTAATCAAACACCTCCCAAAGCGCAACGATCGTTGCCCTGCCTACAGGGAAGTCGTAGCGTGCTCTTTCCCTCTCACGGAAAAGCGAAATGGAAAAGAAACCTCATTTTCTAAAAGCCCTTCATTGGCAGATATTTTTTGCAACAATATTGTCGATCGGACTTGCGATTCTTATTCGAGCGATGGATTTATCACCAGAAAACCAATCCGCTTTTCGTGCTCCTTTTAGCTTTATCGGCGACCTCTTTATACGCTCCCTGAAATTGATCGTTCTACCCTTGGTCATCGTTTCAATTATTTCAGGCATCCAGCACATGGGGTCAACCTCTCGCCTGGGTAAAGTGGGCTGGAAGACCTTACTTTATTATCTTTCTACGACCTTTATCGCCGTGACGATTGGCATTTTAATTGTCAATATCATTCAGCCGGGTGTGGGTTTGAATCTCGTCGTTGAGGGGAGCGTGGGTGTGAAACCGACGCCGATTTTGGATGTCTTTCGTGAGATCATTCCCTCCAATATTTTTAAAACCCTAGCCGCAGGAAAGATGTTAGCGACCATCTTCGCCTCCTTTCTCTTTGGGATTGGCCTTCTTTCGGTAGGGGAAAAAGGTAAACCCGTCGCCGATTTGATAGACTCCCTAAACGCAATCGTCTTTAAAATCGTCGGCTGGATTATGGTCACCGCGCCGGCTGGCGTTTTTGCGCTTTTCATCAATACCCTGCTTGATCCTAAACTGGCCGATTTGTCGATCTTCTTTGAAAACCTTTTCCTTTACATGGTCGCCGTGATCGCAGGATTGGGCGTGCATGGCTTTATCGCCCTTCCGCTTATTCTTTTCATTTTCGCCAAGCGTAATCCCTTCGACTATTTTTCCGCTTTGGGACCGGCCTTACTTACCGCATTTTCGACGGCATCAAGTTCGGCGACTTATCCTATCACGAGAGAGCGAACCATCGACGCGGGGGTGAGTCGCGAGGCCGCCGATTTCGTGCTTCCCTTAGGCGCCACAATTAACATGGATGGAACGGCATTATATGAGGCCGTGGCCGCCGTATTTATTGCCAACGCTATCGGTATAGATTTATCTTTTTCGAGCCAATTGATCATCGTCTTTACGGCAACCTTGGCCGCCATTGGTGCCGCTGGCGTACCAAGTGCCGGGCTGGTGACGATGATTATCGTCTTGGAAGCGGTAGGATTACCGCCGGAAGGGTACGTGTTGGTTGTCGCCGTCGATCGTGTTTTAGATATGTGTCGAACGACGGTCAATGTCTGGGGAGATGCGGTGGGCGCCGCCGTTGTTGATGCCAGTTTAAAAAAGGATGCAAGTTTATAAAAGTAGGGTGAGGGTTATAAATTTAGGTTGTTGGAGGGGCGACCGCGTTTTGTTTTTTCTTTTTGATCAATAATTCGATCACCTTAGCTCTCCCAGAGGGGATTTCTTATCTATTCTGATGGTAAACTTGCCTACCTTTCAAAAAGTTTTAGTACAGCACGGGTGAGCACACGGGTTCCTATGCATAATGCTTTTTCATCAATTGTAAATAATGAAGAATGTAGCATATGGGCGTTATCGCGATCGGCGACGCCCAAGCGAAACATCGCTCCGGGAACCGTTTTGAGATATTCGGAAAAATCTTCAGATCCCATACTTGGCAATTGCATATCGACCACATTTTCTTCCCCAATCGTTTCGACGGCGGCGTGTCGAATGATTCGGCTCAAGGGCACATCGTTTATAATTGCCGGCGAGCCACGCAGAATATTGAGTTCAAATTCGGCGCCGTGGGCTTGGCAGAGACCTCCAATGATTTGTCGTAAAAGGGGCTCAATTTGTTCGCGGTTTTCAACAGATAAGGTGCGAATCGTTCCGCCCATAAAAGCGCTATCAGGGATCACGTTATAGGCAGATCCACCTTCAATTTTCCCAATTGAGAAGGTCATCGGATCGCGCGCGTCAATGCGACGCCCGATGACGTTATATAAGGCGTTGGCGACTTGGGTCATGATGAAAATCGGATCGATACAATGATGGGGACGTGCACCGTGCCCGGTTTTCCCAAAAATTTGGATTTCAAAAATATCAAAAGCGGCGGTAAAAGCGCCTGCTTTTATGCCGATTTTCCCCGCTTGAATTTTAGGCTCAACGTGGACGCCCAAAATGGATTCTACGCCTTCCAGAACACCAAAGGCGATCATATCTGAGGAGCCGCCGGGCGATGTTTCTTCGCCATGTTGATAAATGAGTCGTAAACGTCCAGGCAAAGAACGCGCGGCCAAAGCTTCGCCAATTCCGGTGATAACGGTCATATGTGCGTCATGTCCGCAGGCGTGCATGATGCCCGGTTTTTTAGAAATGTAGGGGTGTTCGGTTTTTTCTTCGATCGGTAATGCGTCTAAATCACAACGTACAGCGATTGTTTTTTGCGTTTTGGGATCGAAATTCTCAGGGATAAGGTCAGCATAGAATCCCACCTTCTCTGGGCGAATATGAACGATAAATCCCAGCGCTT
>Ga0256840_1003079_pt1 | contig 13870 bp, 10 predicted proteins | sample 355202metaG_FD_185969 | JGI IMG/M metagenome (GOLD analysis project Ga0256840, IMG submission 185969) | Hydrothermal vent microbial communities from Mid Atlantic Ridge, Atlantic Ocean - 355-202 | ecosystem: Environmental > Aquatic > Marine > Hydrothermal vents | place: Atlantic Ocean: Mid...
AAAAAATATACGTAATTGCGGTTTTTTCGCTTAACCAAAAGTTTGTACCTTTGAACAAAATGTAGTGTTAGACCGAAAATTAAGTACTTTAAAGTCCGCAACTACGTATATTTAAACCGTTGTGTTTAATGCCAGAAAATACCACAAAAAAAGGAACGATAACTCAAAAAATATGAAAATTAAATAAAAATGAAAACAAAAAACTTTTTTTTCGGACTAGTTTTGACCCTTGCCTTTGTTTTCAACAGCAAGGCTCAAACTGTAACCCAGACCGCTAACATTTTTAGCTTTCCGGGAGACTCACAGTCGAACCTATCTTTGAGCATGTCTCAAGATAGAGAGTATGTTGTTGCAGCCATGGCTTATGGGAGTAACTTCAACAACGGTGATGCAAAGGTTTATGTCTATCACAGAAATAGTGATAAAACATATTCTTTGGATCATGAATATGATTTACCAAAAGGAACTACTAACCCTAGTATAGGTATTGGGCCTAACGCTACTGTTATGGGGAATAGTGGAATTTCATTTGTACTTTATACAAGTGATATTATAAGTGGGATAAACCGCAATAAATTGATGAAAATAGAGAACGGAAACACAACTCTTATTCATGAATTTATGGGAGAGGCACCTGCTAGAATGCAGATCATCGATGGATATTTATATGCCATCGTTGGTGGAGCTTCACTTTGCGAACTTTGGAAGGTGGATATCGCCACCGACCAAATTTTGTACCAAACCAGCTATCCAGCTGGGGTTGGGCAAAGCGTAGAAAGCATTCAAAAGATGCCTGATGGGAATTTAGCCATTAGTTTTTTGACAAATTCTGGAACGCAACAAGCAATCCAGAAATTTGATGAAGCTAACGGAAACCACTTAGGATTGCTTAAAACTATCAATAGATATGCAAGATTTAAGTTCGCTAATGATAAAATGGAGCTTTTAACAGATGACGAACTCAACCGAGGAAAAATCCTTGAAGGTGCAAATTTTGATCAGGTTATCAATGAAACTAATTTTCCAGTGCTTAATCTTTTCCAAAATGGACTTACTATAAAAGATTGGAATATCATCAATGGAATATTTTATGGAATTGGAGGCAATGAAGCTTATCTTTTGGACGCAAAAATGCGCCATGGATACAGACGCCCATTATTTTCTGAAAACACATATGGAAATGTGCTAAAATCCTACGTTTATGGTGAAAATGAATACATTTTCATTACAAAACAGGGAAATAATTATCACATTCTAAATGTAGTAGATAATGGCGGCGATCCGGTTGCTACCGTAAACCTAAGTCATCCTGATATCGTCGATGGACGCGATGGTATGACCTATGATAATGGTTGGCAAGCTGATTATTCTCACGTGAATACACTTGTATTTGCAGATAATAATCTTCCTTCCGTTGGAGATACTCCGGAGGAAAATTGGCTAAATCACCCGATTGGATTTCCAATTTATGGGGCAACGCAGGTGAGAGATACTATCGTAAATAATAAAACATTATTATTTTACGATACAGAATATCATCATGCTTCAGACTGGAACCACCCATTAAGAATGCGGATTTTCTTAAAATCTGCATCCCAATTAGGAGTGCAAGATTTTGTAAAAACAGGGGGTAGCATCTACCCAAATCCTACAAATGAAATACTGAATTTTGAAACATCTCAAAATATAGAACGAATTGCGGTGTATAACATAAAAGGACAAAAGGTGTTAGAAAGAAAATTTAACAATGCAAACAATCAGTATCAAATAGACATTAGTAAATTAGCAAAAGGCACGTATTTAGCAAAAATAAAAGGAAAATATGGAATAAAAACGAGTAAATTTATCGTAAAATAAAAATTAACGTTAAGCACTAAAACACAACAATGCATATACCCAATGGCGAGTAAGTGCCTGTAAATAAAATTATTGCATAAAATAAAAGTGAAGTGATTTTTTATTAACTTTGTGCTTGGAAGTCGCCACTGGGCATATGCTCACCGTTAGGCACAAGGCGACAACAAAAAAACCTATAGAAAATAAAAATATGTTTCAAAAGCTAATTAGAAACAGAAAAATATAATTTTATTACCCTAAAAAGAAATTATGAAAAAATTGAGAAAATTAAGACTCCAAAAAGGATTATCGCAGGAAAACATAGCATTTGAACTTGGAATTTCACAAAAATCGTATTCTAATATAGAAAATGGAATAACTATATTAAAACATGAACATATCCTTTTATTATCAAAGATATTAGATACTACTCTAGATAATATTTGCCCCATTTCAAAACAATGTAATTGTAACTCAAGTAAAAAGGGTTAATAAGTCTTTTATTTAAACCTAATTTATTATACACTTTAGAAACAAAAGGTATAATTTAGAAGAAAAAGGTATAGCGTATTAAATTAGTTATTTACAATTTTGCGTATGAAATAGTCATTACACCTTATTTATCGTAAATAAATAAGTCTAAAAATAAACCTACATGAAAAAAATAGCATTATTCCTACTTCTACTAATTTTAACATCTATAGTAAATGCACAAATTACCGTAACAGGAAAAGTTGTTGATAACACAAACGCACCTATTGAATTTGCAAATGTTATTCTTTTAGACAAAGAACAAAACGAAATAATTATAGGTACAATTACAGATGAAAAAGGTAATTTTAGTATATCAACAGACAAAAAAAAAGAATTTCACCTGCAAATTAGTTATGTAGGATTTACAGATTATAAAGTAAAAATAACTAAAAGTACAGATTTAGGAAAAATCACGTTAAACACAGATAATGAGTTAGATGAAATTGTAATTGTAGGAAGAAAAAAAATAATTGAACGCAAAGCAGGAAAACTAATCTTTAATGTACAAAGTACACCGTTTTTAAAAGGTAGTGATGGAGTTGAAGTATTAAAAAGAACACCACGCATCAATACTAATAATGAGCAAATATCTATTCTAGGAAAAGATAATGTACGCATAATGATAAACAATAGAATAGCAACCTTATCAGGTGCAGAATTAAACGCCTATCTACAATCACTAACCGCAAAAGATATTACAAAAATAGAAGTCATAACCAATCCATCAGCAAAATATTCGGCAGAAGGAAATACAGGTATTATAAATATTGTTCTCAAAAAACAACAAGCAAATTATTATAGTGCTAGTGTAAGAGCAATTTATAAACCCGCAACATTTCATGCAGGAGAAATTACAGGTAGTTACAATTTCAAAAAAGATAAATTACTATTTTCTAGTACTATTAGCAGAGCAAAAGGATTTAGAGAATTTTTACAAAATTCTACAATAAATTATCCAACTCAAAAATGGGTTTATGACAATAAAGGAAAAAGAGAGTTTAATAATATCAGTACTAGAATAACTTTAGATTACGATATTTCTAAGTACTCTACAATTGGCTTACAATATTCAGGTAGTTTACGAAAATATCCGGAAAACTCAAATTCAAAAACTAAAATATTTGATAATCAAAACCATTTGGATTCCATATTAGTTAATCATAATAATTCTTATGATAAAAATTATTCTCATTCTATAAATACACACTTTCAAACTAAATTAGATACTCTAGGAAAAAAATTATCTATTGATTTAGATTATTATAATTTTAATAAAAATGAAGAAGAATTATTTAAATCTTCTTCTCCCAATATTTATCTATCTAAAGACAATAAAGGATTAAACAATATAGATAATTTAAGTGGTAGGATAGATTTAGAACTACCTTTAAAATTCGCTGATATAGAAACAGGAATAAAAATATCTACTGTTAAAAACAATAGTAATATCAAGAATTATGATATAATTAATAACATACCAATCTTTAACAACAACCAAAGTAATAAGTTTGAATATACTGAAAATAATCAAGCAATTTATTTTAGTGTAAGTAAAGAAGTTAATGAAAAATGGGAAACAGAAGTAGGTTTAAGGCTAGAATCAACCCAAACAAAAGGCTATTCAATAACAATAAATGAAACTACAAAAAATGATTATTTAAAATTATTTCCAACATTTTATCTAAGTTATAAAGCCAATAAAAATAATTCTTTTTCATTAGAATATGGTAAAAGAATTAAAAGACCTTATTATTTTCAATTAAACCCATTTAGGTCTAACAGTGACATCTATACATATACCGAAGGAAATCCATTATTAAAACCTTCATTTATTGAAAATATTGAACTATCACACAGTTATAAAAGTCTTTTACAAACTTCATTATATTATAAACATATTGAAAATGGTTTTAACCAAATAACCGTTTTGCACCCAAATAATATTCAGCAAATTATTCCTAAGAACTATTTTAATTCTAATGAATTTGGGATTACAGAAAATATTTCATTCAATATTACTAAGTTTTGGGAAACAAGCAATGATATTTATTTGTATTACTTAAAAGTAACAGGTACAATAGCAGAAGTAAAAGCAAAAAACAAAGGCTTTACAGCATTTTTAGAAACAGATAATTCTTTTATTATAAATACAAAAAAAACATTTTTTGCTACATTAAATTATTGGTATCAATTTCCAGAAGCAAGTGATTTAGATAACGCAAATGCTTATTCTCAATTAAACATTGGCTTAAAAGCATTATTATATAATAAAAAACTAATAATCAGTTTGACTGGAACAGATGTTTTAAAGACAAACAGACCAACTTACATATCGTACAATAGCTTAAATACCAAAACAACATTCAGCAATTATTATGATAATCAGAGGTTAAATTTATCAATTACTTACCGTTTTGGAAATAACAAAATAAGAGATAAAAACCATAGAGGAAGTAATCAAGAAGAAAAACATCGAACAAATTAAATGGCGGAAATCGAAAAGCCAGTAATGAGTACGTATAATTAAAATTTAATTATCATGAAAAATGACAAATTAAAAAATGCTTTAAAGAATTTCAAAAACTTAGATTCTAAAAATTTAGAAACTCTATCTGAAAGTTCTTTAGACAGTTTGAAAGGTGGTAATGCAATTGCAGATTGGGATTGTAAAACCAAGTTCAAATGCCATGGATTTAAAGTGAAAGAAAAATAAATCCAAAAAAATGGCGGAAACCGAAAAGCCAGTAATGAGTAGGTATAATTAAAATTTAATTATCATGAAAAATGACAAATTAAAAAATGCTTTAAAGAATTTCAAAAACTTAGATTCTAAAAATTTAGAAACTCTATCTGAAAGTTCTTTAGATAGTTTGAAAGGTGGTAATGCAATTGCAGATTGGAATTGTGAAACCAAGTTCAAATGCCATGGATTTAAAGTGAAAGAAAAATAAATCCCTATCATTACAATACTGCCTTGTAATTAGGCAGTATTGTTTAATATTAAAATTAATCAAGAAAAATAATATCATGAAAAATAATAAATTAAAAATTATATTAAACAAAATAACAAGTTCAGATTCTAAAAATCTTGAAATAATAACAAAAAGTTCCTTGTCTAAACTGAAAGGTGGATTTAATGCACATCTCAGAGATGATTGTAATACTTTTACATGTAGAAATTTTACCATAGAAGAATAATAAAATAGTTACGACCATGAGCAAATTTAAACATTCGACTTATCATATTATCACAGATAACATAACCGATGAAACCGACCCAAAATTATTACTATACTCAACAAAAACTAATGAGGTAATCATTATAACAAAAAAACTATACCGAAATTTTATTGCTAACAATTTTTCTACATTTTCAAGTAAAGAATTACTAAAATTTTTAGAGATGAGATTGATAATACCCTATGAAGAAAATGAACTGGATGAGATTTTAAAAGAAAATACAATACTTGTAAATAATACAAAAGTATTATATCATGTTATACAACCAACGGCAAATTGCCAGTTAGGTTGTCACTATTGTGGACAAGAACATTCAAATAAGAAAATCACTACAAGTATGTATAGTTCTATTATACAAAGAATAGAAGAAAAAATAATATCAAATAAAAACTATAAAGCCTTATCTATAACTTGGTATGGTGCAGAGCCACTAATGGCAATGCAACAAATAAAAGATTTAACACCAAAATTAATACAATTAGCAAACAAGTATAATCTTAAGTACACTCATGATATGATTACAAACGGATTATTATTAAAAGAAAAATATTTTAAAGAATTGGTAGATGATTATGACATAGAAACATTTCAAATTACTATAGATGGTCTAGAAGAATACCATGACAAAAGGAGAATGACAAAAAAAAATACACCTACCTTCAAAGTTATCATGAATAATATTAAGATGATGGTAAATCATCCCAGCTACAAAAATAATATGATAGGGCTTCGTATAAATATAGACACAACAAATCAAGATTCAGTAATCCCTTTATTGGACTATCTTCAAAATATTAATATTATTGATAAAATTGTTGTTAGTTTTTCACCAATAGTTGATTGGGGTGGTAATAATGCATCAAAAGATAGTTTAACTAATGAATCTTTTGCTAATAAAGAAATTGATTGGAAACTAGAATTGATAAAAAGAAATTCAACTGTAAGTAGTTTAATTCCTGAGAGAACAGGAGCTACTTGTATGGTTGAAACAAGAGATGCAGAGGTTTACGATGCATTTGGTAATATTTTCGCATGCTATGAAATGCCTTATACACCAGCTTACGAAAATAGTGAATATATAGAGGGTGTTTTAGGCTCAAAAAATAAAATTAACAAAGATAATCCTTTAAGGAATTGGTCAAAATATGTACGAAATGGTATCGATAATAATTGTGCTAGTTGTAAATTTTACCCAGTATGTGGTGGTGGTTGTCCAAAAACTTGGATTGTTGAAAAAAAATCATCTTGTCCTTCATTTAAATACAATATGGAAGACCGTTTAGTATTACAATATTTAATTAATAAATCAGATATAAAAAGTATAATTTAATGGAAAATATTATTAATCTTACCCACAAACATTTTATTCAAAATATTAATTCTTCAAATCAAGATAATAAAGATTTTCTTTTTGAAAGAAATCATATTTTTTTTGATATTCTTGATAAACTTTCAGAAGTTATTAAAGATGGTAATGAGGTTATTTCAATATACTTTACATTTAATTGCTATCAAAAAGCCTTAGATTATTCAAGACTTAAACAGCACTCAATTGCTGAATACTGGATAAATTACATAAATTCAAAAACATTCAATCTTACAGAGCTTTCTAAAAAAAGCATGCAAGCTTTATATTTTCCCATGATTTCATATTATGAATATAATTTAGAAAATTATGATTTATCTATAAGATATTTAGAAAAATCGTTTGATTTATTATTGAAACTAGAAAAAAATGATGGTATAAATGAGGTTTTTTGGGCTAGAATGGAACAATACTTAAATTTATCAAGAATATATTTCTCTAAAAAAGACACCAATAAAGGAATCGATATTGGTTGTGAACTTATCAATTATTTTTTAACAAAAAAAATAGATTCTAAGTTAATAGAAGGTAATGATAAAATTCTAAATCATGAAAAGCATAATGAACTATATTTGACTATAAATTATAATATTGATTCCATTTTGAGAAGAATATATTTTTATAAATATAATTCAGAAAAAAAAGATTTATTAATAAAATTCTTAACTAAAATTAATGTAGATAATAATGATTTTAATGAACTAAATCAAGCAATTTCATTATTAATCAAAATTCTTAAAAATAGGAATATTAATAGAATTTCATCTATAGATGTTTTTTTTACTAAAAATATAAATTTAAGAAAAGTTCCATCATTATTATTATATATCATTTTGGAAGAATTTTTCAACACTGTAAATAGTGTTAACTATAAAAATAAAAAGCAATTAAGGTTGGATATAAATGATTACTATGAATCTGTTGGTATTTCTTATAACAAAAATATTAAAAATAGCTCTATCATAGAAAAAGAAATCAGAGGATTAATATAATGCTTAAATTATTCAAACAATACGACCAAATGGACTGCGGCCCATCCTGTGTAAAGATGATAGCCTACCATTACGGCAAAAATTACACATTAGATACTTTACGTAACTATTGCTCAATAGCACACGATGGCGTATCACTACTCGGTATAAGTGATGCCTTTGAAAGCATAGGTTTTAAAACAATTGGAGGTAAATTAACTATGGAGCAACTTATAAATGACGCTCCTTTACCTTGTGTTATACATTGGGAACAAAATCATTTTGTTGTACTATACAAAATAAAAAAGAAAAATTTATTTAACAATAAAGATCAATTTTATATAGCAGACCCTGGCTCTAGTCTAAAAAAATACAATAAAAAAGAATTTAAAATCCATTGGATAAGCACACAATCCAACAATGAAGAAAAAGGCGTGGTTCTACTGGCAGAACCAACACAAGAATTTTACAAAAAAACAGACGAAAAAATTGATAAAGGCAATGTAAAGTTTTTATTTTCATACTTTAAACAGTATAAAAAATATTTCACTCAATTAATACTAAGTATTTTATTAGGTAGTTTATTACAATTAATTTTTCCGTTTTTAACGCAATCTATTGTTGATATTGGTATCAAAAATCAAAACATTCACTTTATTTATTTGGTGCTTATTGCCCAAATGGTTTTAATTATTAGCCAAATGAGCTCCGATTTTATAAGACGTTGGATTCTGCTACATATAAGTACACGAATAAATATCTCTTTAGTTTCAGATTTTTTTATAAAATTAATGAAACTCCCTATGAGTTTTTTTGATACCAAATTGGTGGGAGATATTTTACAACGAATAAGTGACCACGACAGAGTTGAAAAATTCTTAACCTCACAAGCACTTAATGTTGTTTTTTCAATAGTTACGTTTATAACTTTTGGAGCAGTTTTGTTTATTTATAGTTTTAAAATATTTACTTTATTTTTAATAGGAAGCATTATTTACACCTTTTGGATATTCCTTTTTCTAAAGAGAAGAAGAGAACTAGACTTTAAATACTTTGAACAAAAAGCACTTAACCAAAGTAAAACCTATCAGATGATTTCTGGTATGCAAGAAATAAAATTGCAAAACTTTGAAAAACAAAAACGTTGGGAATGGGAAGATATTCAAGCCGATTTATTTAAAATAAATATTGCTACCTTAAAATTAGAACAATACCAAACCGCAGGTAATGTTTTTATCAACGAAACAAAAAACATTCTAATTACGGTTATTGCTGCAACTTCAGTAATAAATGGAGAATTAACACTTGGTATGATGTTGGCAATTCAGTATATTATAGGTCAATTAAGTTCGCCCATAGACCAAATAGTCAATTTTATTCACGATTACCAAGACACGCGAATTAGTTTAGAACGAATAAACGAAATTCATCAAAAAGAAGATGAAAACTCCAATAAATTAGATGATTTTCATAATGAGTTGGAAGAGGATAAAAATATATATATCAAAAATTTAACTTTTCAATATAGTGGTACTCGTTCCCCAAAAGTATTAAACAATATAAACCTTACCATACCACAAGGTAAAGTAACTGCCATCGTTGGAGCAAGTGGAAGCGGAAAAACAACTTTAATAAAATTGCTTTTGCAATATTATCAAGCAACACAAGGAGAAATAAAAATAGGTTCAAAAAACATTAACGACTTTAACACTACTTTTTGGCGTAATCAATGCGGAGCAGTTATGCAAGACGGTTTTATTTTTTCAGATACTATTGCACAAAATATTACAGTAACAACCAATGATAATATAGATAAAGAACGGTTGATATTTGCTACAAAAGTGGCAAATATAAATGATTTTATAAATGAAATGCCATTAAAATACAATACAATAATTGGGCAAGAAGGACAAGGACTAAGTCAAGGACAAAAACAACGAATATTAATAGCAAGAGCCGTATATAAAAACCCGCAATACATTTTTTTAGACGAAGCAACAAATGCTTTAGACGCAAACAACGAAACAGAAATCACAAAAAACTTAGAAGAGTTTTTTAAAGGAAAAACCGTAATAATAGTAGCCCATAGATTAAGTACAGTAAAAAACGCAGACCAAATCATAGTTTTAGATAATGGTAAAATAGTTGAAATAGGAAATCATAAAAACTTAACAGAAAAAAAAGGAGCGTATTATAATTTAGTAAAAAACCAATTAGAACTCGGTAACTAATGGAAAATATTGATGAAAACATAGAATTAAGAAGCGATAAAGTTAGAAGTATTATCGGACAAATTCCACCTTGGATTATCAGAAGTGGTATAACTGTAATTTTACTTGTTATTGTTGCATTGCTTGTAGGTAGTTATTATTTTAAATATCCTTATACAATTACAACCACAGTAGAATTTGTGAAAAAGGATAATTCTTTTGTCGGAATAGTAAAAATTCCTGCCAATGAAATATCAAAAATCAAAAAAGGTCAAGAAGTAGAAATATATTTTGAAAATATTAAAAATCTCAATGGACTACAATTCAAGTCTAGACTAAATAAAATTTCAAATGAGCTTGCTATTTCTGATGAAAACGGGTTTTATACAGCGAAAATTGACAAAATAAAAACCTTGAATATAAATGAAAAAACAAACGGAAAAGCAATAATAAAAACAGATGAAATTAGTTTTTTTAAACGAATTATAAAACCGTTTAAAAGATTAAAGGAAAACATTAAAAGATAATACCCTGTGCCTAACAAAAAATATACGTAATTGCGGTTCTGTGGTTTAAATCAAAGTTTGTATCTTTGAACAAAATGTAGTGATAGACCGAAAGTTAAGTGCTTTAAAGTCCGCAACTACGCATATTTAAACCGTTAGCAACAAGCCCAAAACGAAAAAAATCGTGCTAAAAAAGAACAGCCAACCGCACATTTTACACATTTATTTTTTGCCAACGCTAAAATCCAACTACAAAAAAATAAAAGAGTAAAATCTTGCCATCGCTTCAGAGTAAAAATCAACTTCATTTTTTTTATTGAAAAATTATTTGTATAAACAAACATAAATTGTATTTTTGTGAAAATTGGGTAAAACTAAAAATGATAAAACCTTAAAATGGCAAGTTTCGGAAAATATATAAAAATTGAACGAGAAAAGAAAGGTTGGAGCCAAACTGAATTTGGTGCTTTAATTAAAATAAATACACCTGCAATAAGTCGTATAGAAAATGATAAAAAAAGATTATCTGTTGCGAAACTTGAATTACTTGCCAAACTTTTCGACACAGACTACACACAACTAAAAGACCGCTACTTTGCTGATAAATTTGCAAAAGAAGCCTACGAATATAAATGCTCTGAAAAAGTTTACGCATTAGCAGAAACTCAATCGACTTACATTAGAGAAATAAACTCTAAACAAGGAAAAATTAAATTCTAATTCACTATGGAAACTAAAAAACTCATACAAGTATTAGGATTTAAACCTAAAGAAAATACATCTAACACTTATCACAAAAAGTATTCGGAATGCAATAATTATGAAATGGAAGTTGATTTTGATAAAAAGAAAATCAACTTTGGTAAAATAATTAAATCCGAAAGCAAAACCACTCAAAATTTTTCACAAGCAGAAAATTGGGTTGTTTTAGAATGTGTAGATAGATTACTTGAAAAAGGTTATCAACCAAAAGATATTACATTAGAGAAAACTTGGAAAACAGGACACGGAACAAGTGGACGTTTAGATATTTTGGTTACTCAAAAGAAATCAACATATTTAATGATTGAGTGTAAAACTTGGGGAACGGAATTTGACAAAGAATTTAAAAATTTAGAAAAAAACGGAGGACAATTATTTACTTATTTTCAACAAGATAATAATGCAGAAGTATTAATGCTTTATGCTTCAAAACTTGACGATAAAGGAGTAATTTATAAAAATGAAATAGTAAAAATTGAAGAACATTACAGACAAGCAGGAAATGTTGAAGACGTTTATGGTAGATGGAATAAGGTTAGTAACTCTAATGGTGTTTTTGAAGATTGGGTAAAACCATATCTTTTTGAAAACAAAAAACTGACTAAAAAAGACCTAAAACCATTAAATGAAGAAGATAGTCAAAAAATATTCTATGAGTTTTTATCAATTTTAAGAAAACATTCGGTTTCTGATAAACCAAATGCTTTTAATAAAATTTTCAACCTTTTTCTTGCCAAAATATTTGACGAAAAGAAAAGAGATAGTAAAGAATTAGAATTTCAATGGAAAGAACACAAAGACAGTCCTGTTGAATTTCAAATCAGATTAATCAACTTGTACAAAGCAGGAATGTACGATTTCTTAAAAAAAGAAGTTGCAGGTATTTCTGATGATATGTTCAATTATTCTGATAAAAGTGATTTAGAAAAAAAGAAAAAAAACATTCTTATTTTCAATAAAGTATTTGACATCAAAGAAGTGTTTGACAACGACTCTTTTGATGATAATCAAATTGTTTTAAAAGAAGTTGTACAACTTCTTCAAAATTTTCAAATACGTTATCCAAGAAAACAACAGCATTTAAGCGATTTCTTTGAACGTTTATTAACTACAGGTTTAAAACAGGAAGCAGGTCAGTTTTTCACGCCACCACCAATAACTCGTTTTATAATTAAGTCTTTGCCAATTTCAAAATATATCAAAGAGCAATTAAACAATCGTACACCAGAGTTGCCAGCAGTAATTGATTACAGCGTAGGAAGCGGACACTTTTTAACGGAAGTAATGGAAGAATACCAACGTGTAATTGAAGAAGATATTGACACTTCAAAATTAGAAACAGATGATGCTGAAACTTTTGTAAATGCTTGGAGAATTAACAAATATGATTGGGCGAGTAAATATGTTTACGGAATAGAAAAAGATTATCGTTTAGTAAAAGTTGCCAAAGTTGGTTGTTACTTTTATGGAGATGGTTTAGCACAAGTAATTCACGGAGATGGTTTAGATAGTTTTAAACATTCTAAAAGTTATAGAGGTTTACTAAAGAAAAATGCGGAGAAACCGCAATTTTCTTTCATTGTTTCCAATCCACCTTATTCTGTAAGTTCATTCAAAGGAGATATAAAAAACATCAATGCAAAAGAAGATTTTAAACTTTACGATAGTTTAACAGACCGTAGTTCTGAAATAGAATGTCTTTTTGTTGAAAGAACAAAACAACTGTTAAAAACAGATGGAATTGCTTCAATAATTTTACCAAGTTCTATTTTAAGTAATACAGGTATTTATACACAAGCACGAGAAATAATATTAAAGCACTTTGATATTATAGCCATTGCAGAATTAGGTTCAGGTACATTTATGGCAACAGGTACAAATACTGTTACATTATTTTTGAAACGTAGAGAAGATGCAATTTTGTCAAAAATAAATAAAGCATTAGAAAAGTTTTTCATCAATTTACAAGATGTAACTATAAACGGAATAGAAAAACCAATAAAGAAATATATTTCTCACGTTTGGGAAAACATTAAATTTAGTGATTATAAAACCTTATTAGAAAAAACGCCAAATAAGGCAATAGAAGAACACGAAATCTATAAAACATACCAAGATAAAAAACTTACTTGGACTAAAATATTAGATTTAGAAAAAGAAAAATTGTTTTATTTTATTCTTACCTACAATCAAAAATTAGTTTTAGTAAAAACAGGACAAAAAAAAGAGGAAAAACAGTTTTTAGGTTACGAATTTAGTAATCGTAGAGGAAGTGAAGGAATACATCCAATACAAAGAGGAAAAAAAATAGATAATTGCACACAATTGTACGATCCAATTGTTTTTGACAATCCAGAAAAAGCAAGTACATATATTTACAGAGCATTTACTGAAAATAGGTTTGACTTAGATATACCTGAAAAACTACAAAAGAATGTTAGTTAT
>Ga0256840_1003080_pt1 | contig 13858 bp, 11 predicted proteins | sample 355202metaG_FD_185969 | JGI IMG/M metagenome (GOLD analysis project Ga0256840, IMG submission 185969) | Hydrothermal vent microbial communities from Mid Atlantic Ridge, Atlantic Ocean - 355-202 | ecosystem: Environmental > Aquatic > Marine > Hydrothermal vents | place: Atlantic Ocean: Mid...
GCCAAAGCCAAGATCATTGCTGGCGAAATCGAAGTTCACGACTATATGTCCGACAACTCTTGCCCGGTGAAATAAGCGCCCATGGCTAATGCACAACCGACGGAGCGGCAGGAAACTGCCGCTCCCGCTATCGAACTTGTCGGCATCTCCAAGGCCTTTGGGCCGGTGCAGGCAAACAAGGACATCACGCTTTCTGTTGCGCGCGGCTCGATCCACGGGATCGTTGGCGAAAACGGCGCCGGCAAATCAACGCTGATGTCGATCCTCTACGGATTTTACAAAGCAGACGCAGGCGAGATATTCATCGGTGGCCAGAAAACCCTGATCCCCGACAGTTCCGCCGCGATCGCCGCCGGAATCGGCATGGTGCACCAGCACTTTAAACTGGTTGAAAATTTCACCGTTCTTGAAAATGTCATTCTGGGCATGGAGGACGGCCCGCTGCTGCGCCCGTCACTGGCCAAGGCGCGCAAACTGCTGCAACGTCTCGCCGATGAATACGAACTGGGTGTCGATCCGGATGCTCTGATCGAAAACCTGTCGGTTGGCCACCAGCAACGTGTCGAGATCCTGAAAGCGCTGTATCGCAAGGCCGACATTCTGATTCTGGACGAACCCACCGGTGTTTTGACACCGGCCGAGGCCGACCACCTGTTCCGCATCCTGCAAGGGCTGAAGGAACAGGGCAAAACCATCATCCTGATCACCCACAAACTGCGCGAGATCATGGAGATCACCGATACCGTATCGGTGATGCGCCGTGGTGAAATGACCGCCACAGTAAAAACCGCCGAAACCAGCCCCGAGCAACTGGCCGAATTGATGGTCGGGCGCAAGGTTCTGCTGCATATCGACAAGAAACCGGCGACACCGGGGGCCGATATTCTGGAAATCAAAAATCTGGAAGTCACCGATGAAAAGGGCGTCAAACGCGTCAAAGGCATTTCACTAGAAGTGCGCGCGGGTGAAATTCTGGGGATCGCCGGTGTGTCGGGCAACGGGCAAACCGAATTGCTGGAAGTGCTTGGCGGCTATATGCCTGCCAGTGGCACCATCCGTATCAACGGCACCGAAATTGATCTGACCGGCAAACATTCCGATGGCCAGTCGCGGCGCGCACGCGGCATTGCCCATGTGCCCGAAGACCGGCAGTCCGAGGGGCTGATCATGGAGTTTTCCGCGTGGGAAAATATGATATTCGGCTATCACAACGACCCTGCCTATAACAAGAATGCGCTGATGATGGACAATGCAGCGATCCGCAAGGAAACCGCCGCCAAGATGGAACGCTTTGATGTGCGCCCGCCGATCCCCGCCCTTCAGGCGAAAAACTTTTCCGGCGGCAACCAGCAGAAAATCGTGCTGGCCCGTGAAATCGAACGAAACCCCGAATTGCTGCTGGTGGGCCAACCCACCCGCGGTGTGGACATCGGTGCGATCGAATTTATCCACCAGCGGATTGTCGAACTGCGCGACGAGGGAAAGGCGATTTTGCTGGTTTCGGTGGAACTGGAAGAAATCCTGTCCCTGTCGGACCGCATCCTTGTGATGTTTGACGGACATATCATGGGCGAACGCGACCCCGCCAAAACAGACGAAAAAGAACTGGGGATGTTGATGGCCGGTATGGAAACCAACGGGGGGGCAAACTGATGGACAAGATGCCAAAATGGGCTGACATCGTTCTGATCCCGCTAATCAGCCTTATGCTTGCGTTTGCGGCTTCGGGCCTTGTGGTGCTGGCGATCGGGGAAAACCCGATTCAAGCCATTACCGTGATGGTCAAAGGCGCGCTGGGGTCTACGTCGGGCCTTGGCTATACGCTCTATTACGCCACCAACTATATGTTCACAGGCCTTGCCGTGGCCGTGGCGTTTCATGCGCGGATGTTCAACATCGGTGGCGAAGGTCAGGCGGCGATTGCCGGTGTCGGTGCAACCCTGGTTATCCTTGCGTTTGACTGGCCGCACTGGGCGCTGGCCCTGCCGTTTGCCATCATGGGTGCGGCGTTATTCGGCGGGTTCTGGGCCGCTGTTCCGGCCTATTTGCAAGCCAAGCGCGGCAGCCACATCGTGATCACCACGATCATGTTCAACTTTATCGCCGCCGCCGTTATGGGGTTCCTGCTGAACGGGGTACTGAAAAACCCCAACACGCAAAACGCCGAAACGGTGAAATTTCCGGATGGGGCACATTTGCCCACCGCGCATGAATTCCTTGCCCCCTTAGGTATCAACTTCTCGAAATCGGCCCCGTTGAATATCAGCTTCCTGCTGGCCCTGCTTTGCGCGTTTCTGGTGTGGTTCCTGCTGTGGCGCACGCGCCTTGGCTATTCAATCCGCGCCTTTGGCCAATCCGAAAAAGGCGCGAAATACGCCGGTATTTCCGCCTTCAAGATCATCATGATCTCGATGTTCATCTCGGGTGCGCTGGCTGGAATGCTGTCGATCAACGTGGTGATGGGCGAACAGGAACGCCTGATCAAGGAATTCGTTGAAGGCGCCGGTTTTGTCGGCATCGCGGTGGCCCTGATGGGGCGCAACCATCCGGTCGGCATTATCCTTGCGGCCATCCTGTTCGGGATGCTGACGCAGGGCGGTTTCGAATTGCTGTGGGAAATGCCCAATATCAGCAAAGAAGTGGTGCTGGTGATTCAGGGGATGATCATCCTGTTTACCGGTGCACTGGATTATATGGTGCGGGGTCCGGTTGAAAAACTGTTCCTGCGCATGAAAAAGGGAGCCTAGGCAATGGATACTGCAAACTTCTTCCTACAGGCCCTTTTGACCGCCGATATGACCATCCGCGTGTCCGTTGTGCTGATATTCGCCTGCCTTGCCGGGCTGTTTTCCGAACGCGCCGGTATCTTTGATATCGGGCTAGAGGGCAAAATGCTGATCTCGGCGTTTTTTACGGCCGCTGTGTCCTACCAGACCGGCTATATCTGGTATGGCGTGGCCGCAGGTATTGCCGCATCACTGGTCTTTGCGCTGATCCACGGGGTTGCCTCGATCACCTTTCGCGGCAATCAGCTGATTTCAGGTGTGGCGCTCAACTTTCTGGCCTCGGGCCTGACCGTGGTGATTGGCCATGCATGGTTCAAAAAGGGCGGGCTGACCCCGCCGCTGAGCTATGAGGGACGGTTCCACGAAATCACCCTGCCGTTTGCCGATGCCCTGCGCGACGTGCCAATACTGGGGCCGATCTATGCTGACGTCATCTCGGGTCACAAATTGCTGGTCTATGTGGCAATGCTAATTGTGCCGCTGACATGGTGGCTGCTCTTTCGCACCCGTTTCGGTCTGCGTCTGCGGGCCGTCGGGGAAAACCCTGCATCCGTAGATACCGCCGGTGTTTCTGTCGTGCGTTACCGCTATGCCGCGGTGCTCATTGCCGGTGTACTGTGCGGTCTGGGCGGGGCCTATCTGTCAACCTCCCAAGGTGCTGCCTTTGGCAAGGAAATGACCGCCGGTCGCGGCTTTATCGCGCTGGCTGCCCTGATCTTTGCCAAATGGCGTCCGTGGTATGCGTTGATGGCCTGTTTGCTGTTCGGTTTTCTTGAAGCGATCAGCAACCTGTTCCCAAATATCAACGTATTCGGGCTGTTTGAAATTCCGGTCCAGTTTACCCAGGCACTGCCCTATATCCTGACTGTGGTGATTCTTGCGGGCTTTGTCGGCAAGGCGATTCCACCCCGTGCAGGTGGCGAGCCATATGTAAAAGAGCGGTAAAAGAACCGCATATATACGAATTTTTGCATCTATTAGGCGCAAAACCCGCCCGGAGCTATTGTCTGGGCGGGTATTTTTGTCCTAGTTAGATATATGCAGATTTATCTTCCAATTGCCGAAATCTCGGTAAATGCGTTTCTTTTGCTCGGTCTTGGCGGGCTTGTCGGTATCCTGTCGGGCATGTTCGGCGTTGGTGGCGGCTTTTTGATGACGCCCCTGCTGTTCTTTATAGGCATCCCGCCGGCTGTGGCTGTGGCGACCGAAGCCAACCAGATTGTTGCCTCGTCCTTTTCAGGTGTGCTTGCGCATTTCAAGCGAAAGACGGTGGATCTGAAAATGGGCACCGTGCTGCTGATCGGCGGTCTGATCGGCGCGTACCTTGGTATTCTGTTATTCAACTACCTTAAAAGCCTTGGACAGGTCGATCTTCTGGTCAAACTTAGCTACGTGGTATTCTTGGGCATCATCGGTTCGCTGATGTTCGTCGAAAGCCTGAACGCGATCCGGCGGGCCAAGAAAACCGGCACAGCAGCCACGCGCAAAAAACACACGTGGATCCATGCCCTGCCATTCAAAATGAAATTCCGCGCGTCAGGTCTCTATATTTCGGTGATCCCGCCTTTTGTTGTCGGTATTTTCGTTGGTGTTCTGGCCGCGATCATGGGCGTTGGTGGCGGCTTTGTGATGGTGCCTGCAATGATCTATCTGATCGGCATGCCGACCAAAGTGGTGATCGGTACTTCGCTGTTCCAGATTATCTTTGTGACGGCCTTTACCACATTGATGCACGCAACGACCAACTTTACTGTGGACATCGTGCTGGCCGTGTTGCTGCTGGTCGGCGGCGTGATCGGTGCGCAAATCGGCACCCGCATCGGGGTCAAGATGAAGGCCGAACAATTACGCATCCTTCTGGCCCTGATGGTGTTGGCAGTTTGCGGCAAACTGGCGTTTGACCTGCTGTTGCAGCCAAGCGAACTATATTCCCTTGGCGCCGCTGGAGGCCACTAGATGCTACGTTACATTGCCTTGTTCCTCCTGCTCGCCCTGCCCTTGAATGCGGGTGAAAAAATCGTTGCCGACCTGTCGCAAAATCGCGTCGGGATATCGGCCACATTTGATGGATCCGACATCCTGATTTTTGGGGCCATCAGCCGTGATACCCCTGTCCCCGAAGGCAGCCCTATACAGGTGGTTATTTCGGTATCCGGCCCGTTGGAACCCGTTACTGTGCGCCGCAAAGACAAGCGCGCAGGCATCATCTGGGTCAACAGCGCATCGGTTCTGATTGACGAAGCGCCCAGTTTTTATTCTGTGGCCACAACGGCTCCACTAAAGGAAATCCTGTCAGACGAAGCCGATCTGGAATACAAGGTCTCGATCCCGCGCGCGATTGAATCCATTGGCGCACAAATTGCATCGGGCCACGCCAAAGAATTCACCGAGGCCCTGATCCGTATCCGGACAAACAACAACCTGTATCATGTGCGCGAAGGCGCCGTAGAACTGAAATCAGGCACGTTGTTTCGCACATCGATCGACCTGCCTTCGAACCTGACAGCCGGTATCTACACAGCCCGCATCCTGATCACCCGTGACAAACAGGTGATTGATGTATTCGAAACCGAACTGGATATTCACAAGGTCGGTCTGGAACGCTGGCTCTATAATCTGGCCCATGAAAATGCGCTTTATTACGGGTTGATGTCCCTGTTTATCGCGATTGCCGCAGGCTGGATGGCTTCGGCAGTCTTCAGTTACTTCAAGCGCTAGGATTTGTGCTGCCCAGGACCTGATCCGGGGCCTCTCTCCTATCCGCGCCCGATCAGTGGCATCTTGGTCGCCATAAGCGTCATGAACTGCACATTGGCCGACAGCGGCAACCGCGCCATTTGCAACACTGCATCCGCCGCAATCCCGACGTCCATCATTGGCTGAACCGGCATATCCGGATTGGCCTTTAACGCCCGCGCGTTCAACTGGTCCAGTAATTCGGTCTGTGCGTTGCCAATGTCGATCTGGCCGCAGGCAATATCAAACGCCCGTCCATCCAGACTGAGTGTCTTGGTCAGCCCCGTGATCGCGTGTTTGGTGCTGGTATAGCCAACCGATCCAGGCCGTGGCGCCTGAGCCGAAACCGAGCCATTGTTGATGATCCGCCCGCCCATCGGGTCTTGCCGCCGCATCTGCGCAAAAGCAAAGCGCGCCGCCAGAAACATCCCTGTCAGGTTCAGGTCCACCACCTGCCGCCATTCGTCCACCGGGATTTCGTCAATCAACCCCGCAGGCCCGAATGTGCCCGCATTGTTGAACAACACATCCACCCGCCCCGTGGCCGCGATAAAACCGTCAAATGCAGCCTTTAACGCCGCCTCGTCCGTTACATCTGCAGGCATGACATGCGCCGCCGGATGCCCTGCTGCAACGGTCTCCAATGCCTCGCGCCGCCGCGCAATCAGGCCGACCTGCCATCCGTCGTCCAGAAACACCTTAGCCGTGGCCGCGCCAATCCCTGAACTGGCACCGGTGATCATAATCGTCTTGCTCATTCTTCGCCCCCGTCCAGTTTCAGCGGCGCCGGGGCGACCACCAGATCATCCACCCGCAGCGGCCCTGTCGGTCGCGCCAGCATGTTGCGCGTCACCCAGAACAGCCGCTTTTCCGCCCGCGTGATCGCCACATAGGCCAGCCGTTTCCACAGCGCCTGTCCGGCCTCCACCCGTCCCATCCGCGCGGCTATCGCCAGATCGGGGGCAAACACCTGCACGTCCTCCCACTGCGAGCCTTGCGCCTTGTGGATCGTCACCGCCGAGCCATGCAAAAACGCCGCCCCCATACGCGCGGCGAAGGGGATGAAGGGTTCTTCCTCGTCCGGCAATTCGATCTTGATGATCGAGGCAGCCGAGACCTGCGGGTCCTCGGCCCCGATCACATGCAGGCGCGAAAACCCCGCCTTGCGCCCCGGCCCCAGATAAATCACCTGCGCCCCCTTGATCAGCCCGCGGGCCTCAAGATCAATGCGTTTCTTGCGGTGTTTCAGCGGCAGCTCGATCCCGTCGCAGATCAGCGGTTCGCCCGCCAGCAATTCATCCGGCGGGGCGCCAAACGCCCCGCGAAACGCCTGTATCAGACGCACCCGCGTTTTGTTGGTCCAGACCAGAACCGGCGAGCGCGCCATCATATCCGCCTCGACCCGCCGCGCGAAAACCACACGGGCATCGCGCTTGGATGCGTCTTCCACCATGCGTTCGAAATCATGGAATTGCAGGCTTTCATCGCTTAGCGCATGGGCCAGATCAAGGATTGGATTATCGGCGTCCTGCCGGTGGATACGATGCAGCACCAGCTTTTGCTTACCCTTGAAATTGTCAAACACCATCTCGCCGGATTGCCCGACGGGGGCCAACTGCGCCGGATCGCCAAACAGCACCAGCGTCGGGAATATTTCCTTCAGGTCATCCAGTTGATCACTGGTCAGCATCGAGCTTTCGTCAACAAACCCGATGTCCATCGGCTCGTCCCGCCGTTTCCAGCCGATGATGAAATCCGACCCGCGCAGACCCGCCGCCGCCAGCGCGCCGGGGATGGATTTATTGCTGGCATAGAACAACGCGGCACGATCCAGCGCGGCCTCGGTCAACCCCTCGATTTCCGGCTTTTCGCCCTGTCCGGCCAGCCATTCGGCAATCTTTTCATACTCGGGGTCATAAAGCGGTGTGTATAGAATACGGTGGATCGTGGTCGCCGGAACCCCGCGATTGCGCAACACGCTGGCGGCTTTGTTGGTGGGGGCCAGAATGGCCAGCGTGCGCTTGTCTTTGCGCTTTTTGCTCTCGTAATCGCCGGAAATCGTCTCGACGCCCGCCTCCTCCAATGCCTGATACAGTTGCGCCAGCAGCAGGGTTTTGCCCGATCCCGCCTTGCCGACCACGGCCAGAACATGATCGGCCCCGTCGGCCTGCGGGGTCAGGATGGCGTTGTCCAGATCAACGCCCGCGCCCAGCAGAACGTCGCTGATGCGGTCATAGGCTTCGGCCTGATCGTCCGAAAATGTCAGGGTAGGTAATGTCATGCCGCGACCCTATCGCGAGGGGAAAGGCTTGGCCAGCAGGATCACGCTGCCCCGGACCTGATCCGGGGCCGCTTTGGCAGAAGATTCCAAGAGGTCCCGCATCAGGTGCGGGACAGCGTTCCTATTTTGCCTCCAGCGCATCCTCGAGGGTCCGCAACCCCGTCGTCGGTGCCTGCACCAGCACCGCCATATTGCCCGGCTTGTGTTCGTTCTTCCACATCTTCATATGTGCCGCCGGAATTTCATCCCACGGGAATACCTCGGACATCGACGGGTCCAGCCGCCGCTCGACCATCAACTGGTTCGCCGCCGCCGCCTGTTTCAGATGGGCAAAGTGTGATCCCTGCACGCGTTTTTGGTGCATCCACAGATACCGCGCGTCCATCGTCAGGTTATAGCCAGTGGTGCCGGCACAGATCACCACCATGCCGCCCTTTTTGCAAACAAAAACCGAGGCCGGAAAGGTCGCCTCGCCGGGGTGTTCAAACACCATATCGACGTTCACCCCCTTGCCGGTGATGTCCCAGATCGCCTTGCCGAATTTGCGCACCTCGCCAAACCATTCCTTGTACTCGGGCGTGTTCACAATCGGCATCTGGCCCCAGCAATTGAAATCCTTGCGGTTCAGAACCCCCTTGGCGCCCAACCCCATCACGAAATCGCGCTTGTCCTCGTTGGAAATCACGCCAATCGCATTGCCACCCGCCGTGTTGATCAACTGGATCGCGAATGACCCAAGGCCACCGGATGCGCCCCAGACCAGCACGTTCTGGCCCGGTTTCAATTCGTGCGGGTGATGGCCAAACAACATCCGGTAAGCGGTGGCCAGTGTCAGCGTGTAACAGGCGCTTTGCTCCCACGTCAGGTGTTTGGGACGGGGCATAAGCTGTTGCGACTGGACCCGGGTGAATTGCGCGAATGAGCCGTCCGGCGTTTCATAGCCCCAGATTTTCTGCGTTGGGGAAAACATTGGATCCCCCCCGTTACATTCCTCGTCATCACCGTCGTCCTGATTACAGTGGATCACCACCTCGTCGCCGACCTTCCAGCGTTTGACCTTGTCGCCCACCTTCCACACAATGCCTGAAGCATCCGAACCAGCAATGTGGAACTCTGCCCCGTGAACATCGAACGGAGTGATCGGCGTGCCCAGCGCCGCCCAGATGCCGTTGTAATTCACCCCGGCAGCCATCACCAGAACCAGCACCTCGTGGCTGTCGATCTCGGGTGTCTCGACCACTTCCTGCAACATCGCCTTGTCCGGGTCGCCGTGGCGGTCACGGCGGATCGCCCATGCATACATCTGTTTTGGTACATAGCCCAGTGGAGGGATTTCCCCGATTTCGTAAAGGTCCTTTTCAGGGGCGTCGTAAGGGGCGATATCAGGATGGGTTACAGCAGTCATAAAAGCCTCCAAAGCCAAAGCCGTGGCGCAGAATCAACGCCACCATTCATTAGGTGAGATATGATTGACCGCGTAATATTGCAATCATAAATGGGGGTTATTTTGTAATTTTCTAACCCTGTGAATTTTCATGCGCCCGCCTGATCAGATGGGCAATCGAGTTGGCATAGTATTGCAATGCCGGTTTTTCTTCGGTGTTTACACTATACTGCCCGTCCTGCTCGCTCAGCATCCGGCGTTTGGCAAGCAAAGTCAGACCAAATTCGGCGGCATAATCCAGACTGTCACGCGGCACATGGATGTGGGCGCCGTTGGCTTCCAGCCAGTTGGCCAGCTCGTTCACCTGCATCACCACTTCTTTGCCTGTCATCGGTTCCTCTGCCGCCAGCAACACAGTTGCCACCATAGGCACCGGTAATACCGGCACCACCGCGCGAACGCGCTCCATCACCTTTTCGGCCACGCATTCGGTCACATTGTCGGGGCAGGTTTTGACAAATTCCTTCAGGCTGACCGGATCGCCAAAACTGACCGAGGCATAGCCGAACCGGTGATAGCGCCCCGTGATCCGGAACCATATCTGCCGTCCGATCCAGCCCAGCATCTTGAACAGGCTAAAGCGGAATTTGCGATTGCCCGCATCCGCCGCCGACATCAGCACGCGGTCCTCGAGCACACGGTCGTAATTCAGCGCTACCGGCACGAACACCACATCGCGCGCACTCTCGGGATCAAAATCGGACACAACGTAATTCAACAACCCCAGCTTGGGCGTGCCCACCGTGCCGTCCAGACTGAGGCCCCCTTCGGGAAACACCGCCTGCGTCACCCCGCCGGCAGTGGCCAGTTGCACATAGCGCGCCAGCACACGCCGGTATAACGGGTTGCGCGATTTTCGGCGGATGAAATAGGCCCCCATCGCCCGGATCAGATGTTTCAACGGCCAGACCTGTGCCCATTCGCCAACCGCATAGGACAAGGCCGAACGTTCCGCCGCCAGATAGGTGACAAGCACATAATCCATGTTGGACCGGTGGTTCATCACAAAGATCACCGTCGCGTCCTTGTCGATCGCCTCGATTGCGGCTTCGTCAAAGTGGCCCAGCCGCACCCGGTATAACGTCCGGCTTAACCATCGCGAGGCCCGCATGGCAATGCCGAAATAGATCGAGGCACTGAAGGATGGCACAATTTCCTTGGCGTAACGCCGCGCATCCTCGAACGCCACATTTTCCGGCACCCCTTCGGTGCAGGCGTGTTCGGCAATCGCCTCGGCCACTTTGGGGTCATAGATCACCCGCTGGATCATATCGTGGCGACGGGCCAGCTTGAACGGCTCGATCGGGCGATCCAGCCTGCTGTTCACCCGTGCCACCACCTTCTCCATCCGGCGGCGAAAGAACCAGCGCACGGACGGCACAAGCACCTTTTCCAGCGCGGAAAAAACAGCAAAGCCGATGATCAGCAACAACAGCCAGAGGGGGAGTTCTACCATCCTGTTCATAAGTGCAGCTTTTCAGGAAAACACCTCCGCCGCAAGGTAACTAAATTTCACCCACATTACCCCTTGCGTAACATTCTTACCTTTGCGAAAACAGGCGCATCATATAACAAGGCCGCCGCACATGTCCGCATCCAACACCCCCCGCCCGTGGCTGTTCCGCACCTATGCGGGCCATTCGACCGCCGCTGCGTCAAACGCGCTGTATCGGGATAATCTGGCCAAGGGTCAGACCGGCCTGTCGGTGGCCTTCGACCTGCCCACCCAAACCGGTTACGACAGCGATCACGAACTGGCCCGCGGCGAGGTCGGCAAGGTCGGCGTGCCGATCTGCCATCTGGGCGACATGCGCGCGCTGTTCGCCGATATTCCGCTGGAGCAGATGAATACCTCCATGACGATCAACGCCACCGCGCCGTGGTTGCTATCGCTCTATATCGCCGCTGCCGAGGAACAGGGCGCCGATATCGCCAAACTGCAAGGCACGGTGCAAAACGACATCATCAAGGAATACCTGTCGCGCGGCACCTATATCTGCCCGCCAAAACCGTCCCTTCGGATGATCACCGACATCGCCGCCTACACTCGCGAACATCTGCCCAGATGGAACCCGATGAACGTCTGCTCCTACCATCTGCAAGAGGCCGGCGCGACACCGGAAGAGGAACTGGCCTTTGCGCTGGCCACCGCCACCGCCGTGCTGGACGATCTGAAGGGCAAGGTGCCGGACGAACATTTCCCCGCCATGGTCGGGCGCATTTCCTTCTTTGTGAACGCCGGCATCCGCTTTGTGACCGAGATGTGCAAGATGCGTGCCTTTGTCGAACTGTGGGATGAAATCACCCGCGAGCGTTACGGTGTTATGGACCCGAAATTCCGCCGCTTCCGTTACGGGGTGCAGGTGAACTCGCTGGGCCTGACCGAACAGCAGCCGGAAAACAACGTCTATCGCATATTGATCGAAATGCTGGCCGTGACCCTGTCCAAAAACGCCCGCGCCCGCGCGGTGCAACTGCCTGCCTGGAACGAGGCGTTGGGCCTGCCGCGCCCGTGGGATCAGCAATGGTCGCTGCGGATGCAACAGATACTGGCCTATGAAACCGACCTGCTGGAATATGACGACCTGTTTGACGGCAACCCCGCCGTCACCCGCAAGGTCGAGGAACTGAAAGCCGGCGCGCGTGCCGAACTGGCCCAGATCGACGGTATGGGCGGGGCAGTGGCGGCGATTGACTATATGAAATCGCGGCTGGTTGAATCGAATGCCGCCCGCATCGCAAAAATCGAGGCCCGCGAAACCACCGTGGTCGGCGTGAACCGCTGGACCGAGGCCGCCCCCAGCCCGCTAACGGCTGGTGACGGCTCGATCATGGTGGCCGATCCTGCGGCCGAGGCCGACCAGATTGCCCGCCTGAACGCCTGGCGGGCAGAACGTGATGATGCGGCGGTGCAAAAGGCACTGGCCGATCTGCGTGCCGCCGCCAAATCCGGTGAAAACATCATGCCCGCCTCTATCGCCGCCGCCCGCGCGGGCGCAACCACCGGCGAATGGGGGGCGATGGTGCGCGACGCATTCGGCCAGTATCGCGGCCCCACCGGCGTTTCCAAAAACCCCAGCAACCACACCGAAGGGCTTGAGGAAATCCGCGCGCAGGTCGATGCGGTGTCCGACCGTCTGGGCCGCCGCCTGAAACTGCTGGTCGGCAAACCGGGTCTGGACGGCCATTCCAACGGCGCCGAACAGATCGCCACCCGCGCCCGTGACTGCGGCATGGACATCACCTATGACGGCATTCGCATGACGCCTGCGGAAATTGTCGAAAGCGCGAAAAAAGACGCCCCCCATGTGATCGGCCTGTCGATCCTGTCGGGCAGCCACATCCCGTTGATTGCCGATCTGATGCAACAGCTGAAGGACGCGGGGCTGGCGGATATTCCGGTGATCGCAGGCGGCATCATCCCCGAGGATGACGCCATGGATTTGCGCAAAATGGGGGTCGCGCGGGTCTATACGCCCAAGGATTTCGAATTGAACAAGATTATGGCAGATATTGTCACGCTGGTTGATTCCCCCGACCGGTGACAGGATTCCGGCGATAACCGCCCATTACCCCGCAAACCCGTAGCGGATTTTCGCGCGGTCAAGACCCGCGACGGGCACACAGGCCTCTGTCGGCAGGTCTTTGCGTAAACATTTGGTTTATTATTGTAGAGTTTTTGCCTACCCCGAGGGTTAAACCAATTATCAATGGCCTGTCTACCGACCCCCTCATTAGGTCTCGGTTCTGTGTCCGGCAATCTGCCGTAAATCACACCAACCAAAAACTGGAGACCAAAATGAAAAAACTGATGTTCACCGCTCTTGCCGTTACCTTTGCCACCCCTGTGCTGGCGGGACCTTCCTGTACCCCGGCAGAACAAAACACCCCTGCCTGGGAAATCGTAAAGGGTTTTGAAGAGCAGGGCGGCGAAGTGATCAAATTCAAGATCAGCAGCGGCCAATGCTACGAAATTTACGGCAAGGTCGAGGGCCAGAAAGTGGAAATATACTATGATCCGGCCACAGGCGAGGAAATCGAGCGCATCGAATCCTGACCCCCACCCCTGACCACTCACGAGCAGCAGAAAGAGGCGCCGCATGGCTATCGTAGAAAACCAGCCCCCGACACGAAAAACCATTCCCGTTTGGGACATCGGCGTGCGCCTCTTTCACTGGTCTTTGGTGACCAGTGTTACCCTGTCCTATTTCGTCATTTCCCCGCGCGATATACACAAGTTTTTTGGTTATACCGTGGTTGCCCTGATCGCGTTTCGCCTGATCTGGGGGCTGATCGGCCCCGAACACGCCCGTTTCCGGAACTTCATTCCTGGACCACGCAGGCTATTGGGCTATCTGCGCGACATCATTCGCGGCCGCGAGGAACGTTATCTGGGCCACAATCCGGCGGGGGCGGCGATGATCATCGCGCTGTTGCTGGTGCTGGGGTCCATCGGAACCACCGGTTATATGATGGGCATGGATGCCTATTTCGGCGAGGAATGGGTCGAGGATTTGCACAAAACACTGGTCAACGGCCTGCTGATGCTGGTCGCGTTCCATCTGGCGGGTGTTGCATTGGCCAGCCTGCGGCATCGGGAAAACCTTGTCG
>Ga0256840_1003081_pt1 | contig 13856 bp, 13 predicted proteins | sample 355202metaG_FD_185969 | JGI IMG/M metagenome (GOLD analysis project Ga0256840, IMG submission 185969) | Hydrothermal vent microbial communities from Mid Atlantic Ridge, Atlantic Ocean - 355-202 | ecosystem: Environmental > Aquatic > Marine > Hydrothermal vents | place: Atlantic Ocean: Mid...
TGTCCAAAGCACATCCGTAAATATTTGTCGTGGCATATCTTGCTCATTTTTGACTGAAAACAAGCAAAATATGAGGGCAAGCCATTAAAATTCAAGGGAAAACCACGAAACGGCAACAGCCCCTAGTTAATTTAAAAATAATTTTTAAAAGTAACGTCACACACTTTATTAGCAGTTTCCTCGTCTAAAAATATTTTGGCCAAAATTATTACAGCAAAATTTGACGCGTCTTTCTATGAAAAGCATGAATCTTCTGCTCTATTTTTACATCTATCATCTTGTTCGGAGCACAGCCATTAGGGCAAGGTAAGCTTTTCGTCGTGCCAAAAAGACGACAAATTAAAGGGCGCTCTTCATAAACTTCACAACCATGCTCACCTAAATAAGGACAGCTCCACTTTGCTAATGCTTGCTCATGCTCAGCATCACTTTTAGCAGGCAATCTGGCCACTTCATGTGAAGATGCTGTTACGGGGCCACAGCAATCATGGCAACCTGGTGTGCAAGCAAATGCTGGAATATTTTTACGAAAAAAATGGATCTGTAAATCATTTTTAATCATCTATCTTCCTTATTTTCCTATATAAAGGATCTTGGATTGATCATCCACAAGCTTCAGCGACCTTGGAAATATTCTTAAAATTAAATAGCTTGCTATTATAGGTCGTATATAGCTTACGCCCTATAGAAAGCAATTACTCCAGCCCTGTCTGTTTAAACCCTAAGCTCTACGCCGTCTCCATAACAGCCTACTGAAAAGCCTGAAAATCTACATAATCAGGAAACTACAGTAACATCCGTTCCAAAGGGCTATTTTTCGGTAACTCAAATAATTCATCATTATCCTCTTGGCAGGCGCTCATGATTTTTTCTGCTTGTTGCCGAAAATTATCTTGAATCTGAGTATTTTGTTTAATTTGTTCAACTACCTCAAGCTCTATACTTTGCAGCGCACCCAGCAAGCCATTACGCAATCCTTTAAGCGCAGCTTTTTCTATTGAGGGTTTAAGTTTTTTCTTTAAAAAATAAGGAAATAGCCAGGCTATGACAATTAACATGGCGCTATTCACCGCAAAATCGATACCTACATAATGAGGTATTTCAGCTAAGCTCGCTTCATAAAACTCAATAAAGACTTGATAACCCACCCAGCCCATTGCGGCCACTGGCAGAATAATTTCTGCAACAGAGGCTATTTTGATAAGTACTCGCTGAATAACATTACCTGGGTTTATTAACGCCTTGCGCACCGATAATAAGGTTTTGTCAGCAATCATTTTTTGCGCATTTTCGCGCACTGGCTGTAAGGCTTGCTTTATAGGGAGAACGGGTAAATCCAATGAATCTGCTTGGATAATTAACGCATCCAAAGTATCTTCTAAACGAGCTTGCGCCCATTTATCCCATAATCCGTGATGTATCTTATGCGATGATTGGTTATCTAATTTTTTAGCTGCTAAGTCACTACTATGTAATGCATAATACTCCGCTAGTTGCTGTAGAAGCAAAGCCATTGCATCCATTAACAAGCTCTCAAAATTTTGCCATTGTTTATGCCAAAACGGAATTAATACTTGATTACTTTCTGGTGAACCGAGTACTTCAAGAGCAGAAGCTAAGACTTTACTGAGCTCTGCTTTACGTACTTGTCCACCTCTTAATTCTAATTGCTTAACAGTATTTTCAGTTGCCAAAGTTTGCATAGCCGTTTCTAAAGCATCAAACTCATCAATTTGTGTTGCCACTTTATCTGTAGCACAACACGTTTGATAAACGATCGGATCATTAAAACCAGCTTTGTGCAATTGATTAATAAAATCCTGATATTGTTCGACCTCACCACGATCCGATTGATTTAAAACAAATATCCATGCGTGCTTGCCTCCTTCAGCGAGTAATAATTGCCAAGCTTTATTATCACGATAACGCTCAGGGCTAACGACATAAACAAGAACATCAATATGCGGCAACCATTCTAAAACTAATTGCTGATTGCTTTTCTCTGTACTATCAAAATCAGGCATATCTATCCAGATAATATGCTTTTTACTCGCATCTGAATGTTCAGCAACTTTAATTTTGTCTATCGGTAAACGACTTGGCAATTGCGTGATTTTGACACTAGTATGATGAAATAAGGTCACTTCTTTAGAAGTAGGCCGAACAACACCAGTACGCGCAATTTCTTGCCCTGCCAAGCGATTCAATAAAGTACTTTTACCAACGCCTGTACCACCTAAAAAAGCAATAATTAAAGGTCTAGAACTTGAGTCAGAAAATAATGATTCTGGGGTGCGTGCTTCATAATGCAAAAGGTCATGTAATTTAGCTTCTGAAGCCCATGAACGAGTGATGACTTCAGTTGCCCAGCTCTGTGCTTTGGCAACTAAATCAGAGTATTCGTAAGCCATGTGGTTTTATTTTCAGTTGTGCCTCTGCTGTTGCTAATTGTTCAGCAGAAATATTAAAATGATTGGTTTGAGCCATTTCCTCAGGCAATTTCTGTAATACCCGATGCATGACTTGAGCAAATAAAAGCTCTTTTACGGTATGCAATTGCCTTTGCTTTAATTCAGCCTCAGCTCTATGCAAATAACTACCTACTGCACTCTCCGCTAAATAAGAAGTGACCGATAACATCGCAGGCGCAATTAGTAAATCATGTAAGCCTATACCACCCGCCTGTACGGTTAATGCTAACATGGCAGCATCTGTTGTAACTCGAGTAGCACGTAAACTATTTAAAATAGCGGGGTGCTCTTCCAATTTGGTATACAAACCTTGTGCAGTTGCTTCAATATCTTGTTTAAAATTCTCATGGTAAAGCTCTGTCTTATGCGCAAAACCATCCAAAATAAGTGCCTTATCTTGGCGTAACTGGCTATTAAGCTGTTTCCACCATTTATTATCATGTCCTTGATCAATCTGATCTAAAACTTTATCACTTACTTGTAGCAAAACGTGTTCAGCAATTTGCTGTAAAACTTCCGTTTCTTTCGTTTCTGGATAAGTCGCTTTGCTTACTTTTCCACCGAATGAAAAAATCTTACGTAGCGGCCAAGTTAACACTTTTCGACTTTGCATTAATACCTTTGCTACCCCTGGCACTTCGAGCAAAGTTAATAATTTAGCTAAGGCATTTTGAAAAGTGTCATAATGTTGCGGGTGATCAAGATAATCACGTTTATAAATGTCCAAAGCATCTTTTAAAGTCTGACTAACGATTGATTGCCACTGCGCTTGCGCTTCTATTTCTAATGTAATGGGGGCAACCCATTCTGTCCAGTTTTGGCGAATAAACTCATAAGCCGCTTGATCATAATTTTTTCGCTTGACTTGTTTTATACTACGCTGTAATAAATCATTTAAACCTACTTGCTGGTTAATTAAATCATGATCTTTAGCAAATAAAATGGGGAATATCGTCGGAGAAGAGTCACTTCTTACTTGTTGCCAACGCTCAATAAATGAGTCAACAATCACCTGCTCAGACTCAGCAACCAGTTTATTAATGACCACTAATAAAGATTGATTCAGTGGCTCTAATAAAGCCAAGACATCCCACACTGATTGATCTGCATATTTTTCCTTACTAACGACTAATACCAGCACATCAGCCAGTGCCAAAGTTTTTAATACTCCCTCTTTATAGCTTTGCGCATCGATTGAATCAAAATCAGGGGTATCCCAAAGCATACAACCTGATAACTGCGCTGAACTAATAGGCGTAAGAGAGTAACTATTGTATTTTTCTGGACTTAAAGAGAATTGCTCAACCTGCTGAAACCCTGAAAAATGCTCTGCAACTTCAGTTAAGGCATTATTAGATAGATCAATAGCAAAGGCTTGAGGATGCACGGTAAACCCTGCGAGTGGACTAACGCCAGCCGCATCTTGCTTAAGCAATAAATTAACTAAGGTACTTTTTCCAGATTGTGTAGGGCCAATAACTGCAATATGTATAGGATGTGTTTTGTTATTAATTAGGCTGCCTTTATGTAAAAAAGCCTCGATTAATATTAACTGCTCAATACACTCCTGATAATGACTCCATTGTATACTTTGATTTACTAAGCCTAATTGAATAGCTTGGTAACGCTGTTTTAAAGTGCTAATAAATTCGAGCATGAATAGTTACTTATGTATATAATTACTTAGTAATTTAGTTGGTTGAAATCATCTCATGCAGAGATAAACTCAGCTATATATTATGATAACAATAAAAACACATAACGAGGAGTCTTATATGCGTATACTTTCAATCATTTTTATTTCAGTCAGCATTTTATTATCAACGGGCTGTAGTAAAGGCAGTCAAATTAATGGGCGTAGCTTTAAGACGGCTTTAAAATCAGTTAAAATACTTAAAGATCGTTTACCACAAGAGCAAAGAGTCGCCTTTGAGCTTTCATTCTGGGCAGTTCGTGATCAATACAAAAATAATATTTCTGATTTTCTTGACCAAGTCGATGGTAAATCCCCTGAAGCATTGATTGAATCAGGAAAAGCTGTTTTTGAAAAACGCAAACAAGAAGGTTTTAAGGAGTATCAGCAATATGCGACTTGGGATGATATGATTCGAAAATACACCCAAGAGCGTATGGATCAACTGTCTAAAAAACAAAAAAGAGATCCTAGAGATAAAGACAACAGCGTTCTTTACGAATTATAACAACACATCAAGAAGCGCCCTCATTATAAATGAGAGCGCTCTTTTAATTTAAGTTTTATCCCACCCAAACTCGTGCATTTCTAAACATTCTTAACCATGCACCATCTTCCTTCCAATCACTTGGCTGCCATGAATTTTGTATCTTTCTAAAACAACGCTCAGGATGGGGCATCATAATCGTAAATCGACCATCTGCTGTCGTTAAGCCGGTAATTCCCTCGGGCGAACCATTTGGATTCATGGGGAAATCAGTCGTTTCTACACCATAATTATCAATATAGTTTAAAGCAACCAAAGCTTGCTGTTGATTGCTTTCTGTAAACTCAGCACGCCCCTCACCATGTGCAATCACTACTGGAATTTTCGATCCAGCCATACCTTTAAGTAAAATAGATGGCGAGTCTTGAACCTTAACCATCGCAACACGCGCTTCAAATTGCTCCGAAGTATTACGCATAAATTTTGGCCAATGTTCAGCGCCAGGAATCAATTCTTTTAACCCCGATAACATCTGACACCCATTACAGACACCTAAACCAAAAGTGTCAGCGCGTTGGAAAAAGTCAGAGAATTCAGCGCGTGCACGCTTATTAAATAATATCGATTTAGCCCAGCCGCCGCCCGCGCCTAAAACATCACCATAAGAAAAGCCACCACAGGCGACTAAGCCAACGAAATCTTTTAAGCCCACACGGCCACTGATAATATCAGTCATATGTACATCAACACTGGCAAAACCTGCCTTATCGAAAGCCGCTGCCATTTCTACATGACCATTAACGCCCTGCTCTCTTAAAATCGCCACTCGCGGACGTACACTAGCAAAAGGCGCAACAATGTTTTCCTGTATATCAAAACTTAAACTGACTGTTAAGCCAGGATCTTTATTATCGTTAATACGTTCAAATTGCTGTTTAGCACATTCTGGGTTATCACGTAAAGTCTGCATACGATAACTGACTTCTGACCAAGTTTGTTGCATTTCAGCACGACTTGCGGAATACAATGTCTCACCGTCATAACTAACAGTCAACTGTTGTGCTTCTTCTGTTACCCAACCAATAATATGCGTACAAGCTTCTAATCCAGCAGCTTCTAAAACATCTAATACGGCATCGCAATCCTCTTGCTTAACCTGTATGACTGTGCCTAGCTCTTCATTAAATAAAGCTGCAAGCGGATCATTGCCTAAACGATCTAATTCAATTTCTGCTCCTTTACGACCTGCAAAAATCATTTCCGCAACAGTCGCTAATAAGCCGCCATCAGAACGATCATGATAAGCCAGTAATTTATCATCGCTGTTCAGAGCTTGAATACTATTGAATAAGGATTTTAATAGCGACGCATCATCCAAGTCAGGTACTTCATTGCCCATCTGCTGATACACTTGCGCTAATACCGAACCACCTAAACGATTTTTCCCCTGCCCTAAATCAATCAATATTAAGACACTGTCTTCATTCTTTAATTCAGGTGTTAACGTTCTAGTAATATCCGTTACTGGGGCAAAAGCAGTAATGATTAAGGATAAAGGAGAAGTCATTACTTTTTCTTTGCCCTCATCCTGCCAAACCGTTTTCATCGATAAAGAATCTTTACCGACCGGTATAGCAATACCTAATTCTGGACAGACTTCCATGCCGACTGTTTTTACTGTATCAAATAGCGCGGCATCTTCGCCCTCACTACCTGCGGCAGCCATCCAGTTAGCCGAAATTTTAATTTTATTGAGTGACTCTATACTAGCTGCCGCTAAATTAGTTAATGCTTCTGCAATTGCCATACGGCCAGAAGCTGGCGCATTGACGACCGCTAACGGCGTACGTTCACCCATCGCCATTGCTTCGCCGGTTGTCGCCTGAAAACCTGTTGCTGTTACAGCAACATCAGCTACCGGAATCTGCCAAGGACCAACCATTTGATCTCTAACGACTAAACCAGTCACTGAACGATCACCGATATGAATTAAGAAACTTTTATCCGCGACAGCGGGAAAAGATAAAACACGTTTAACGGCTTCTTTTAAATCCAACCCGGAAAAATCCAAATCTTTTTGTTTGACCTTTACATGCTGTACATCACGATGTAATTTAGGCGAACTGCCAAATAAAACCGACATCGGAATATCAACAGGGCTATTGCCAAATAACTCATCTGTTAGCGTTAAATGCTCTTCATTTGTTGCTTCACCAATCACTGCATATAAGCAATGTTCGCGCTGACAAAAAGATTCAAATAGCTCTAAAGACTCAGGTTTAATAGCAACCACATAACGTTCTTGTGCTTCATTGCACCATATCTGCATCGGTGACATACCTTTATCGTCATTATTCACCTTACGCAATTCAAATCGACCGCCGCGCTCACAATCATGGATAATTTCAGGTACGGCATTAGATAAGCCACCTGCACCGATATCATGAATGGAAACAATAGGTGTTTCATTGCCCAAAGAATTACAGTGATTAATAACCTCTTGGCAACGACGCTCCATTTCTGGGTTTTCGCGCTGTACTGAAGCAAAGTCTAATTCTGCAGCACTTTCCCCTGAGGTTTGTGAAGAGGCAGCACTACCACCTAAACCAATTAACATCGCAGGACCACCGAGAATAATAATCAGTGAACCGGCTGGAATTGGGTGTTTATCGACCAACATGGGGCGAATATTGCCCATACCCCCAGCAATCATAATCGGTTTATGATAGCCGCTTAATTTTTCGCCTTGGCTACCTTCAACGAGCTGTTCAAAACTACGAAAATAACCCGCAATATTGGGACGACCAAATTCATTATTAAATGCTGCGCCGCCTATCGGGCCATCAAGCATAATCTCTAAAGCAGAAGCAATACGTTCTGGCTTACCAAAATCTTGCTCCCAAGGCTGAATAAGACTAGGAATTTTTAAATGCGAAACCGTAAAACCAGTCAAACCTGCTTTAGTTGCAGAGCCACGTCCTGTTGCACCTTCATCACGAATTTCTCCCCCTGAGCCTGTTGCTGCCCCCGAGTACGGAGCAATCGCAGTAGGATGATTATGTGTTTCCACTTTCATTAATAAATGGGCATCTTCTTGCGTATAGGCATATTCTCCCGTTTTAGCATTGCGCATAAATACTGCCGCATTTGAGCCTTCAGCAACCGAGGCATTATCACTATAAGCTGACAAAATGCCTTCAGGATTTTTCTCTGCTGTATGACGAATCATGCTAAATAAAGATTTTGCCTGATCTACACCATCGATTGTCCAGCTGGCATTAAAGATTTTATGACGGCAATGCTCAGAGTTTGCTTGAGCGAACATCATTAATTCCACATCACTAGGGTTGCGTCCTAAAGCTTGAAAACGGCCCACTAAATAATCAATTTCATCAGCAGATAAAGCAAGACCTAAAGTGCTATTGGCTTGCACTAACGCGTCTTTTCCTTGTTCGATAACGGCAACTGTTTCTAAAGGTAGAGGCTCATGATGAGCAAATAATTCAACACTATCAATATCTGTCATGATCGATTGCGTCATACGATCATGTACTAGTGCATAAATTTGTTTTAGTTTGTTAGCATCAATAGTAGCACTTGCATAGAGAGTATATTCGACACCGCGCTCTAAACGCTCAACACAAGTCAAGCCACAACGCCGGGCAATTTCTGTCGCTTTACTCGACCAAGGTGAAATAGTGCCTGAACGAGGCGCAACCCAAAAAGTAACTACGCTAGATTTATCAATGCTATCAGCCTTCGATCCATAAGCTAATAATTGCTGCAAAATAGCATCTTGTTCAGCATTAATCTCAGCATTCATTTCAACAAAGTGCATATACAATGCAGAAATATCACTAATATTTGAGTCTATCGCTTGTACATCAGCTAATAATTTTTGAATTCTAAATGTTGATAATGCGGAAGTTCCGGAAATTCTAAGCATATAAAAGGTGTATTTTATGAAGTATTCAAGTGATAGGTAAAGTGCGCCCCTCGACAATGAGGGGCGCTATCAGCAACATTCTACTTAGCGTGTAAAGTGTCACTTTACATTCTGATGCAGAGCAACAAAATGAGTTTAATCTGTTGCAAAATCCTTTTTTATCGTATCAAACAATAAATTTAACAAATGCAAACCATTGCCTTCTGATAAATTATTACCTTCTTCATCTCGGACAAAAATGCGGATGCCTTGCTCGCTTTGCTGTAAAAAAACTTGATACGGTTTTTCTTGATTCGGGTCATCGCCAAAGAAAAAAACTAATTCATCCCAAAAAGATCCATCTTTAACATTCTGCACATCTGGGTCATATTGCACATAATAAGTTGCAGTAGAGCGAATTTTATCGGTGATTTCAATTGAACGCTCTGTTAAAGCCTTGCCAGTAACACGCCAAACATGAGCAAAAGAAGAATTAATCAGTAAATAGCTACCTTCGTTGTCTTGAATGAATTCAACCGTATTCGTTAAAGCGCTAGGTGTTGTGTCTATAGGTAATGGATCAGCACTTTGCTCTTCTGATAAATTGGGTGGCATTTCTAATGCAGCAGTTTCTTTACTATAAATATAGTCTTTTTCTTTATCAGGAAAGAATGAACTACAAGCCGTCACCAAAGTGACCGAAAAAATAAGACTAATTTTACTGAGTTTCATGCCACTTATTAAAGAGAGATTAAAGGACATGCGCTTGCTTCATAGCCTTGCGCACTTTATCGACACAATCTTCAGTTAACCACGTTAACGGTAAACGTATCCCTTTACTGGTTAAGCCCATCTCAGCAACGGCCCATTTAACCGGAATGGGGTTGGATTGAATAAATAAGTATTTATGTAGGCCTTTCAGCAAGGCATCAACACTGGTTGCCGTTTCACGGTCCCCACTCATTGCTGCAGTAATCATTTCATGCACTAAACGGGGTGCAACATTACCAGAAACAGTGATCGTCCCATTACCACCTAATAAGCAAAATTCACAACTACTGGCATCATCGCCGGTATAAATAGCGAATTCATCACCGCATAATTCACGAATAACCGTCACTCTCGATAAGTCCCCCGTTGCCTCCTTGACACCTACAATATTTTTAATTTTTGCCAAGCGACCTACAGTTTCAGGCAACATATCACAAGCAGTGCGCCCAGGCACATTATATAAGATTTGTGGAATATCGACTGCTTCAGCAATCGCTTTATAGTGCAGGTACAAACCTTCTTGAGTCGGCTTATTGTAATAAGGCGTAACCAATAAACAGGCATCGGCACCGACATCTTTGGCTGCTTGTGTTAGTGCTATCGCTTCAGAGGTAGAATTAGCCCCCGTTCCAGCAATAATAGGAATACGCCCTGCTACATATTGGATAACTGACTTGACCACATCCATGTGTTCTTGTTCATTTAAGGTAGCAGATTCCCCCGTCGTTCCCATGGAAACGATAGCATCAGTCCCTTGCTCAATATGAAACTCTACCAGTTTTTTTAGGCTATCCTTATCTATATCACCATTATCAAACATGGGGGTGACTAACGCTACGATACTACCTTGAATCATGAAACACTCTCGAAATTGTAAGAACGATAACTAACGACTATTATAGAGCAATACTATTGGCATTTCCCTAGATAACGCCCTGTAATTTTTGTTTGCATAGCCATTGCGCCTTGCGATGCGCCTGACATAGTCATATCAAATGTACCGGAAAAACTAGTTTTCTGATACTGAATTTTCCCTAAGCCCTGCATTTTCATACCCTCTTGCTCACAATTCATAGACCAACGTACTTGGTTGTTTTGTATATCCAAGTCATGCATCTGACAATTATTCTGCTGCAAGATATTCTCAGGGCTCATACTCTGTTTAGTAAAACACTGCTGCATAGTCATTGCAGGTATTTTTATAGGCATTGCAGCCATGCTCATTTGAGAACTTACTTCCCACAAACCTTCTTTAATATCAGGTATTTGTGAAAATGCAGGGGGTGTATTTAAAGGTAATAGCAACAATAGTAAACTACATTTTTTAGTCTTCTTCATCGTCATATCCATTTTCTTCGGGTTGTGTATTTTCCACACTCCACAACTTTTCTAATTGATAAAACTCGCGTGACTGAGCCGTCATAACATGTAAAATCACATCACCTAAATCGACTAAAACCCATTCAGAATCTTGGCCGCCTTCAACCCCTAAAGGCATTACGCCCTGTTCCTTTAGTGCTAAAGTTACATATTCACATAAAGCTTTACTGTGGCGCGCTGAAGTTCCTGTGGCAATCACCATATAATCAGTAAAACTCGTTTTTCCAATTACATCAATTGTGACTATATTTTCAGCCTTACGCTCATCTAAGACTTTATTCACAATCGCTAATAATTTTTCCGCTTGCATTCAATTTCCTTTATTCTGTTTTTCAGGCTTTATAGAGTTTTTTCGCCTGTATATATTCAATAACCGCTTCAGGCAATAAAAAACTCGGATTTCTGTGCATTGCAAAGGTTTGCCGAATAAATGTTGCTGAAATCTCTAGTTGCGTCACCTGTTGAAAATAGATTTTACCACTCGCACAGGATTTTAACGAATGCTTATCATTAACTAGCCTATCTGCATAGAATTTTACCAAACTTTTCGGCTTAAAGGCAGGGCGCGTTATGACCACAATATGCGCATAATCAAATAAAGCCTGCCACCGATGCCAACTTGATAAACCATTAAAAGCATCGGTCCCCATAAATAGAAATAACGGTCTATCAGACTTGATTTCAGCACGAATAGATGCCAACGTATCAACCATATAAGAGGGGCCAGCTCGCTCTAGTTCCCGCGTATCAATCTGTAGTTGTGGCACTGCCTGTATTGCTAACTGTAACATTTGTACACGCATAGAGGCACTCACTTCAGGCTTATTGCGATGTGCAGGCTGAGAGCATGGCACTAAACGCAACTCATCTAAAGCAAAAACCTCACTAACCTCTATCGCTGCACGTAAATGCCCATAATGTATCGGATTAAACGTCCCCCCATAAATACCTAACATTATTGACGGATATGGCCATCCCCTAAAACAACATATTTCAAGCTTGTTAAGCCTTCTAGACCCACTGGCCCGCGGGCATGTAATTTATCCGTACTAATACCAATTTCTGCACCTAAACCATACTCAAATCCATCAGCAAAGCGTGTAGATGCATTGATCATCACCGAACTCGAATCTACCTCACGCAAAAAACGACGCGCTAAAGTATAGTTTTCGGTCACGATAGACTCAGTATGCCCTGAGCTAAATTGATTAATATGCGCCATTGCTTCATCAATACCAGTAACCACTTTAATTGATAGCACGGGAGCTAAATATTCAGTTGCCCAGTCTTCTTCAGTCGCACGCACACAACCAGGAATGATAGAACAGGTCTTTAAACAACCGCGCAACTCCACACCTGATTTTTTATATAACACTGCTAATTTAGGTAATACTTGTGTAGCAACTGATTCAGCTACCAATAATGTCTCCATTGCATTACATACGCCATACCGATGCGTTTTGGCATTGACGGCAATATTAACTGATTTTTCTATATCCGCCGCACCATCAATATAGACATGACAAATACCATCTAAATGCTTAATAACCGCAATAGTAGCTTCTTTAGAAATGCGCTCAATCAAGCTTTTACCACCACGAGGCACGATGACATCAACATAGTCATTCATGCTGATTAATTCACCCACCGCAGCTCTATCAGTGGTTTCCACAACTTGTACGGCAGTCACAGGCAGACTTGCTTGCTCCAAACCTTGAGCCACACATTGAGCAATGGCTTTATTAGAATGAATCGACTCTGAGCCGCCGCGCAAAATGCAGGCATTACCTGATTTCAAACATAAGGCCGCCGCATCAACAGTCACATTAGGTCGTGACTCATAAATAATTCCAATCACCCCCAAAGGCACGCGCATTTGCCCCACTTGAATACCGCTAGGTCGATATTTTAAATCTGTTATCGCACCTACGGGATCAGGCAAAGCCGCCACTTCATTTAAACCATCAATCATCGCTTGAATTCTAGCAGGCGTTAATTCTAATCGATCTAACAAAGCCGCATCTAAACCTTTTTCTTTACCCGCTTGTAAATCTTTAGCATTTTCCTCTGCTAATAAAGCCGTATTATTTTTTAATTGCTCTGCAATTGCCAATAAAGCTGCATTTTTTTGCCCTGACTCAGCGCGGCTGATTTCTCGACCTGCCGTTTTTGCCTGCTGACCTAAAGAGGTCATGTATTCTTTTATATTCACTGTCTTTTCCAATTATCTATTAACTTTTTCAACATAAGCTAAAGTATTCCGCCCTATGGCAATCAACTCTGGTGCCGTCTTTAGCACATCTGAAAATACACTTTGCAAAGCCTCATCCAAATATTCATGCACAATTTCATTACGAATATCTTTGATCTGCCTAATCGATTCAATATCCTCAAATAGCCCGCGCTTATGCGCATGATTAACCACATCAATTAATGTGCCTTGGTTTTCAAATTCAACATCATCAAGGCAACGAAAGACTTTACGCACTAAAAAATCAATTGTACGCGCATAACGACTACATAGATTTGCAAACTGATTAAATTGCTCGATACTAAAATGTTCTGGCTTAGATAAGTCTTTCACTTGCTGATAAGAGTAATCTAGCCAAAAAAGTTGTTTTTCTAAAGCAACACTGAGCTCCTGTAAATAAGCACGACTCATAATTGAACCGCCGTAGGCTTTATCATATTAATAAACGTCTGATTTTCAATGCCTGTATCTAAAACCAAGTCCATTTTCTGTTCGCCAAAAACACCAAAAAATTGCCAGCGAATTTTACGTAAATCTTGTTTTGTTAAAATATTTGACTCAATTAATAAGTCAATATCACCGCCGCGTTTAGCATCATCGATTCGACTACCGAACAAATAGACACGCGCATCAGCATCAAGTGCCAATACGCTGTTTTTTATCGTATCAATTTCTTTATTGGTTAAACGCATAATGAATTAAAGCTGGGCAAAAAAACTGCCCACTCTACATTACTCTACTTCTACCGCATCCGCTTTATCTTGATAGCTTTTAATCTGATCAAAATTTAAATAACGATACGTATCTTCAGCTGTTTCATTAATCTTGTTCACGTAAGACATATACTCTTCAAAAGTTGGAATTTTACCCAAAATAGA